>Ga0081535_100126_pt1 | contig 72074 bp, 62 predicted proteins | sample HotLakmasection3_FD_71020 | JGI IMG/M metagenome (GOLD analysis project Ga0081535, IMG submission 71020) | Hypersaline microbial mat communities from Hot Lake, Washington, USA - Section #3 (SPADES assembly) (version 2) | ecosystem: Environmental > Aquatic > Non-marine Saline and Alkaline >... | reverse complement strand
GCGCGGGGGCGCGGGGGGCGCGGGGGGGGGGGGGGGGGGGGCCCCCCCCCGCCGCCGGGGGGGCCCGGGGGGGGGGGGGGGGGGGGGGGGGGGGGGGGGGGGGGGCGCGGGCCCCCCCCCCGCCGCGGCGGGCGTCGCGCGGGGTCATGGCGATAGCCCCTGGAATCGTGCGGCGCCTACTGCGCCGCCTCGCGCCGCGACCAGGTCTGCTCGGTGTCGCCCATGTGCCAGCCGGCCTCGTCGCGCGACTTGGTGTAGGCGATCGCCACGATGTACAGCCCGAACGCGGCCTTGGCCAAGACGTCCGCCGCCGAATAGCCGACCTGGACGAACACCTCGGCGGTGGCGCCGGACAGGCCAATCATCGGGAACAGGAACACGATCGGGTAGAACAGCCAGACCACGATGGTCAGCCAGCGCGCCTGGCTGACCAGGCCGCGGGCGGAGGCGGGCTGGCGGTCGATGGCGTCGGTCAGGCCCACCACCAGAGTGTACACGATGTACAGGAACGGGATCATCGACAGCGCCCAGAAGGTCCAGCGCGTGACGTCGTTGTCGGAGATCTCGCCGGGATAGCCGAGCAGGATCATCAGCACCGCCGCGGCCGACAGGCGGATCATCAGCGACCGGCCCTGATCCCGCGGCAGCCGCATGACCAGGATCAGCTCGATCAGCAGCAGCGGCACGGTCAGCAGCCAGTCCACGTACCGGTAGGCGTCGTTGAACGGGATGACCGTCGCCTCCAGGCCGGTCTCGGTGATCTGGTAGGCCTCGTGCCAGCTCGCGTGGATGCGGACGTAGTGGTACAGCGCGATCAGCGTCACCAGCCCGGACAGCAGCAACGCCAACCGATAGGCCGGAGCGACATGCTGACGCATGAAGAAAAAGAACACGGTCGATGCGAGGAAGGCAGCGATCGTGAAGGACAGGGCGTTGGATACGAGGTTGAAGTCGCCAAGATCGAGTGGCATGGTCGGCTCCTCCGTTTGGTTTCGACATGAAGCGTGCGCCCCGAAGACCTTACGGCTTTCGGGGGTTTTCCTTGGAGCCTCTTGCAGAATTTCGAGTTTGAGCGGTTTTTCCGAGGGCGGCGCGCGGTCAGGCCGGCTGCATTCGGTGGGCTCGGAGTCGCAGGAGGCTGTCTGCGGCCATGGCGGCGAGGCCGAAGGTGAGGTGGCAGCAGACCTTGACGGCGCCGCGGACCCGCACGTATCGGCCGCCGAAGTCGTCCTTGAGGCGGCCGATGGCGCGCTCGGCGTTGGTGCGCTCGTTGTACAGCCAGGCGTCGGGGTCGGGCAGGTTGAGCAGGCGGCGGCGTTCGGCCTCGGCGGCGCGTTCGGCCTTGGCGCCGGCGACGCCGCGGGGGTTGCGATCGATTACCGGGACGCGCCCGGCGTCCTGGCAGTCCTCGACGATGACGCGGGCGTCGTAGGCGGCGTCCATGATCTCGTAGAGGTGGGTGATCCGCCCGGCGGTCAGCCGGGCCAGCGGGATGGCGGCCTGGCTGTCGTGCACCGAGGCGGAGGTGAGCACGGCGCTGACCGGGACCATGCCGTCGGCGGCATCGATGTGCAGCTTGTAGCCGATCCAGGTCTCCTTGAAGCCCTTGCTGTTGCGCTTGGTGCCGACGTCGCAGGCGGTCGGCAGCTCGGCGAGCATCTCGGGCAGGGTCTGGGTGCGCTGGCGCTCCAGGCGGGTGGGCGGCTTGGGCGGCGATTCCTCGCCCTTGCGCGGCCGGCCGCGGCGGCGTTTGGGGGCGGGCGGCGGCTCGGCGCCGTCGTTCTCCTCCTTCTTCGCCGGGCGCTCGCGGGCCTCGATCTCGGTGGCGTCGCGGGAGACATGGCCGACGATGCGGTGGCCGAGGTGGCGGGTGACCAGCGCCTCGTGCAGGCGCTCGGCGGCACCGTCTTGGGCGAACTCGGCGAAGGCGCGGGAGAAGGTGCTTTCGCTGGGCACATCGGTGCGGCGCTCCCAGCCGCAAATGCGGCGCAGCGAGCGGTCGATCTGGAGGCGTTCGCGCAGGGCGCTGGTGGTGGGCAGGTTGAGCACCGCCTTGGCGACGAAGGCGCGGGCGATGGCCGTGCGATCCCGCAGCGGCGCGCCGGGCCCGCGCACCGGGGCGCGCACGACGGCCTCGATGTCGAGGTCGTCGAGGATATGGATCAGCTGTTCCAGCTTTTCCGTGACCGGATCCAGCTCTTCGTGCATCCAGGGGAACAGGGACTTCTGGATATGGCTCCAGGGCTTGCGCATGGGACCGCAGCCGTCAGGTGAATCCAAAGACTCTTTCGCAACATCCCACATGCCGGCGCGAATGTCACCTGTTTTTTATTGCAAAAAGCCCTGTTGAATTAGCTATGCCCTCTTGCCATGTCTATGTGTTATCTTGCTTCATACCGCTGGCGGTGAATTCTGCAAGAGGCTCCTTGCAGATCGAACAAGTTGTTGCTTTCTCGGAAGTAGCCTAGGCCGGATGCTTGCGCCGGCAAGGCGCACATCGGCTGCCGGACAAATCGGGCGCATATCGGCGGCGTTGCGCAGCCTGTGGAACAGCGGGCCCCGGCCGGCCGGCGGGGTGACGGTGCGGCACGATGCCGCGACAAGTCCGTTCGGATCGCCGGGCGCCGACGTCCCGGTTGCCGGAGCAGCGGCCGCTCCCGGCGTGACGACGGCGCCTGCGGACGCGCATAGTGCGCCGCACGGGGCGCCGCGGCGGCCGGCCGCGCCGCCGCCGCCGCACGCCGAGGGGACCTCCGCCCATGATCACCGACGCCATGCTCGACGCGCTGCTCGCCGAGGACGCGCCGAACGGCGACCTGACCACCCGCGCCCTGGGCATCGCCGCCCGCCCCGGCCGGATCCGCTTCGCCGCCCGCGCCGCCATGACGCTGGCCTGCGTGGAGGAGGCCGAGCGGCTGCTCGCCCGCCTGGGCGCCCGGCCGCACCGGCACCGCGCCAGCGGCGACGCCGTGGCGGCCGGGGAGGTGGTGCTGGAGGCGGAGGGGCCGGCGGCGGCGCTGCACGCCGGGTGGAAGACCGCGCAGACGCTGATCGAGGCGACCTCGGGCATCGCCGGCGCGGCGCGGCGCATCGTGGACGCGGCGCGGGCGGTCGAGCCGGGCATCGTGGTGGCGTGCACGCGCAAGACTTTCCCCGGCGCCCGCGCGCTGATGGCCCGCGCGGTGCTGGCCGGCGGCGCGGAGCTGCACCGGTCGGGCCTGTCGGAGACGGTGCTGGTGTTCCCCGAGCACCGCGCCTTCCTGGGCGGGGCGGACGGGTTCCCGGCCATGCTGGACGACCTGAAGCGGCGCCTGCCGGAAAAGAAGGTGGTCGTGGAGACCGCCTCCGCCGCCGAGGCGATCGCCCTGGCGCAGGCCGGCGCCGACGTGATCCAGCTGGAGAAGCTGCCGCCCGGCGAGGTGCGCGGCGTGGTCGAGGCGGTGCGCGCGCTCAACCCGGCGCCGGTGATCGCCGCGGCCGGCGGCGTCAACGAGGCCAACGCCGCCGACTACGCCGCCGCCGGCTGCCGGGTGCTGGTCACCTCCGCGCCGTACTGGGCGCGCCCGGCCGACATCAAGGTGACCATCGAGGCCGCGGACGGGGCGGGCTGATCGCAGCGGCCCGCGGCGGTCAGGCCAGCGTCAGGTCGAACCCGCCCAGGGACGGAGTTACGGGGACACAACACTCAACTCCCCTCGCAGCGCGTGCGGGGTTGCAGCGACGTGGGAGGAATTGAGTGTTGTGTCCGTGCGCCAGGCGAAGCTGGCGACGTCCAGCCGGTGGAAGTCCGGCCCAGGTAAGGGGTAGCGCCCGCCTGGTAGCGAGTGTTGCGTCGGGGCCGGTGACGGTCACGGCGAAGCGTACACAGCGATTGCGTGGGGTGGGCTATTGAGCCGCGAAAGATACCAGCCGCAGAGGCCGAGGTCGTGGACACTGCCGAAGGCAACACAGGCCGTGCCGTTATCGCGAGGCACGGGCGCTCTGCCGTGGTCGAAGACCCCATCACGCACAAAGGGATGGCGTCGGAACCTGGGAGATCTCGCGTTCGACCGGCCTGGTCCCGAATGGCCACCCGGTCCGCGTCGGGACGGTGAGGAGCCGTAGCCGACGATGCACGAGCGTGAGACGTCAGACCCCGCCATGGGAGCGAGGAAGCAGCCGAACAAGGCCGGTTCGCCCGCGGCGGAGGCCGTGGAGCGAAGGGCGGGGGCCGAGGGGAACGCGGGACGGCCCCACACGTGCCGGGCGCAGCACCGGGCAAGCGTGTCCCAGGGTCTGGACCGCGTACGGGAAGCAGCACGCTTCGCCGCCAGACACCCGAGGCAGGAGCCGTATGCGGGAAAGCCGCACGTACGGATCTGTGCGGGGGGCGCGCAGCAATGCGCGTCCCTACCGCGATCCGCGCGCGGGGGGCTCATGGCGGCGGGGGCGCATGGCGTAGGTCGGCCCGAACGAAGTGAGGCCCGACGCACGGCCTCACCGTTCCGCACCGGCGTTGGCGCCACGATCCCGGCGGCGGCGGTCCGATACGGCAGCCGGTGCGCCCGCGGACAGGCCGGTGTCGGGCGTCGCTGCGCTCTGGCCGACCTACGGTTGCGCACCTGCGTGCCCGGGGGGTGACTCCTCGGGGCGGCTCACTCCGCCGCCAGCTGCCCCTCGCGGGTCAGGGCGTCGGTGACCCTGGCGACGGCGCGCTCGGTGCGCTCGACCAGGGCGTCGACCTCGGCGCGGGTGATCACCAGCGGCGGGGCGAAGCCCAGGATGTCGCCGTGCGGCAGGGCGCGGGCGATCAGGCCCTCCTCCAGCGCCGCCGCAGAGACGCGCGCGCCGACCTTGAGCGCCGGGTCGAACCGGGTCTTCGACCCGCGGTCGGCGACGAACTCCAGCGCCGCCAGCAGGCCGATGCCGCGCACCTCGCCGACCAGCGGGTGGTCGCCGAACGTCTCGCGCAGGCGGGCCAGCAGGTAGCCGCCGGTGTCGCGGGCGTTGCCGGCCAGATCCTCGCGCTCGACGATGTCCAGGTTGGCCAGCGCCGCCGCCGCGCCCAGCGGATGGGCGGTGTACGTGTACCCGTGGGAGAACGCCCCGTACGTATCGGAGCCCCGCTCCAGCACGCGCCACACCTTGTCGCCGACGATCGCCGCGGACAGCGGCACGTACGCGCTGGTCAGGCCCTTGGCGACGGTGATCAGGTCCGGCTCGATGCCGTACAGCATCGATCCGAACGGCACGCCGACGCGGCCGAAGCCGCACACCACCTCGTCGGCGACCAGCAGCACGTCATGCCTGCGCAGCACCGCCTGGATCGCCGGCCAGTAGCCCTCCGGCGGCGGGATGATCCCGCCGGTGCCCAGCACCGGCTCGGCGAAGAGTGCCGCAACGGTGTCCGGCCCCTCCTCCAGGATCAGGTCTTCCAGCTCGCGGGCGCAGCGGGCGGAGAAATCCTGCTCGCTCTCGCCGGCATGGCTGCCCCAGTAATAGTGCGGCGCCGTGGTGTGCAGCACCGCGCGCACCGGGATGTCGAACGCCGTGTGGTAGAACGGCAGGCCGGTCAGGCTGCCCGACATGATGGTGGCGCCGTGATAGCCGCGCCGGCGGGCGATCAGCTTCTTCTTCTGCGGCCGGCCCAGGACGTTGTTGTAGTACCAGGCGATCTTGATCTGGGTCTCGTTGGCGTCGGACCCGGACAGGCCGTAGAACACCTTGCTCATGCCGGCCGGGGCCATGCGCACCAGTCGGTCCGACAGCCGGATCGCCGGCTCGTTCGAGTGCCCGACATAGGCGTGGTAGTAGGCCAGCGTCTGCGCCTGTTCGTAGATGGCGCGGGCCATCTCCTCGCGGCCGTAGCCGACGTTGACGCAGTACAGCCCGGAGAAGCCGTCGATCACCTCGCGGCCGGTGCGGTCGCGCACGTACACGCCGTGCCCGCCCTCGATGATCCGCGGGGTGCCCAGCGCGCCGCCGGCGTGGTCCTTCAGGTGCGTGAAGGGATGGAGCACGGTCTGCCGGTCCATCTCCTCCAGGCTCAGGTTGTGGCTTGCGTGGATGTCCACTGGTGGTCCCCTTTCCTCCCTGCCGGTCGTTCAGTCGTCGATGCCGAGGCAGAGATATTTGAGCTCGGTGTAGTCGTCCAGGCCGTGGCGCGAACCCTCGCGGCCCAGGCCGGACTGCTTGACGCCGCCGAACGGGATCGGCGGGCCGGTGATCTTCGACGTGTTGATGCCGACCATGCCGTACTCCAGCGCCTCGCCGACGCGGAACACCCGGCCCAGGTCGCGGCTCATCACGTACGAGGCCAGCCCGTAGATCGAGTCGTTGGCGAGCCGGATCGCCTCGGCCTCGTCGCGGAACCGGACCAGCGGCGCCACCGGGCCGAACGTCTCCTCACGGAAGATGGCCATGTCCGGGGTCGCGTCGCCCAGCACCGTCGGCTCGAAGAACAGCCCGCCCAGCGCGTGCCGCCCGCCACCGGCCAGCACCGCCGCGCCCTTGGCCACGGCGTCGGCGACGTGGTCCCGGCACTTGTCGACCGCGGCGCGGTTCATCAGCGGACCCTGCTCGACGCCGGGCTCCAGCCCGTTGCCGACCTTGAGCGCGCGGGCCGCGGCGGCGAAGCGGGCGGCGAAGGCGTCGTACACCGTGTCCTGCACCAAAATGCGGTTGGCGGCCAGGCAATCCTGCCCGGTGGTCTGGAACTTGGCATTGATCGCCTCCTTGACCGCCTTGTCGAGGTCGGCGTCGTCGAACACCAGGAACGGCGCGTGGCCGCCCAGTTCCATCGACACCTTCTTGACCGTGTCCGCCGACTGCGCCAGCAGCAGGCGGCCGACCTCGGTCGAGCCCGTGAACGTGACCTTGCGCACCACCGGGCTGTCGGTCAGCACCTTGCCAATGATCCGCGAGGAGCCGGTCAGCACCTGGAACACGCCGGCCGGCACGCCGGCGCGGTCGGCCAGTTCGGCCAGGGCCAGCGCCGAGTACGGCGTCTCCGAAGCCGGGCGCACGATCATCGGGCAGCCGGCCGCCAGCGCCGCGCCGGCCTTGCGGGTGATCATCGCCGACGGGAAGTTCCACGGCGTGATCGCGGCGGTGACGCCGACCGGCTCGCGCACCACCAGCAGCCGGCGGCCGGGCAGGTGCGTCGGCATGGTGTCGCCGTTCATGCGCACCGCCTCCTCGGCGAACCAGTCGAGGAACGAGGCGGCGTAGTCGATCTCGCCGCGGGACTCCGCCAGGGGCTTGCCCTGCTCGACCGTCATGATGACCGCCAGGTCCTCGCGGTGGTCGGTCATCAGCGCCGCCCAGCGCCGCAGCACGGCGGCACGCTGCTTCGCCAGCCGGGCCCGCCATGCCGGCCAGGCGCGGGCGGCGGCGGCGATGGCGCGCTCGGTGTCGGCCGCGCCGAGGGCCGGCACGGTGCCGACCAGGGCGTCGGTGGCCGGATCGGTGACATCGATGGTGGCGCCGCCCGGGGCGCCGATCGGGGCGCCGTCCGGGGCGCCGATCGGGGCATCGGTCCAGGCGCCGTCGATGAAGGCCTGCTCGCGGAACAGGCGGGGGTCGGCCAGCGGCGGCGGGGCGCCGCCGATGTCGGCCTTGCGCAGGGTCGCGGTCTTCATGCGGCCAACTCCTCGATGGCGGGGACCAGGTCGCAGCCGAGCGCCTCGGCCACGGCGGTGTGGGCGATGCGGCCGTGCAGCACGTTCAGGCCGGAGCGCAGATGAGCGTCCTCGGCCAGCGCCCGCCGCCAGCCCTTGTCGGCCAGCCGCAGCACGAACGGCAGCACGGCGTAGTTCAGCGCGTAGGTCGAGGTGCGCGGCACCGCGCCGGGCATGTTGGTGACGCAGTAGTGCACGACGCCGTCGACCGTGTAGACCGGCTCGGCGTGGGTGGTCGGCCGGCTCGTCTCGAAGCAGCCGCCCTGGTCGATGGCGATGTCGACCATGACCGAGCCGGGCCGCTTGGCCTCCAGGATCTCGCGCGACACCAGCTTGGGCGCCGCGGCGCCGGGCAGCAGCACGGCGCCGACAATCAGGTCGGCGGCGGCGACGTAGCGCTCCACCGTCTCGGCGGTCGAGTAGACGCCGGTCAGGCGGTCGCCGAAGCGGGCGCGCAGCGCAACCAGCCGGTCGAGCGACTTCTCCAGCACGGTGACCCGCGCGCCCATGCCGACCGCGACCTCGGCCGCGGCGGTGCCGGACACGCCGCCGCCCAGGATGGCGACCTCGGCCGGCTCGACGCCGGTGACGGGGCCGAGCAGCATGCCGATGCCGCCCTGGGCCTTCTCCAGGAAGCGGGCGCCGACCTGGACCGACATGCGGCCGGCCACCTCGCTCATCGGCGCCAGCAGGGGCAGGCCGCCGCGGGCGTCGGTGACGGTCTCGTAGGCGATGGCGACGCAGCCGGAGTCCATCAGGCCGCGCGCCTGGACGGGGTCGGGCGCCAGGTGCAGGAAGGTGAACAGCACCTGGTCCTCGCGCAGCATCCGGCACTCCTGCGGCTGCGGCTCCTTGACCTTGACGATCATGTCGGCCGCGGCGAACACCTCGGCCGCCGTGTCCACGACGGCGGCGCCGGCGGCGCGGTACTCCTCGTCGGCCACGCCGATGCCGGCGGCGGCGCCGGCCTCGACCAGCACGCCGTGGCCGCGCGCGGTCAGCTCGCGGACGCTCGCCGGCACCAGGCCGACCCGGTTCTCCTGGGGCTTGATCTCCTTCGGCACGCCGATGCGCATGACGCGCTCCTCTCCGTATCCGTGCTTGACAGGCGGCAGCCGATCCACCGCCCGATTTGTTGCCCCGAGTCGTACCAGGAGTGCCGCCGAATAGGGTCCGGAAGACGGGGCCTTGCGCCGACGGTTCGGCGGGGCTGTGGGCGGTTGGCCGAAGGATTTTCGGTGCGCGGGGAGCTGCAAGACCCATCCCGCAGGGCCCCATCCCGTAGGGCGGCCGGAGCGTCAGCGACGCCCGCCGCACGGCGTCCCCATTGCGCACCGGCATTGGCGCCGCGATCCCGCCGGTGGCCTTTCAAGACCACGCAACGGGGCTCCGGCAGGCAGGTCCCGCACCTCCTCTTCCAACGAATGCCGGGCCGCCGATGCGCGACGGGATCATGGCTCGTGCCGCACCGATGCGGCGGGACCTGCACGGGGGCATGAGGACAACGGCCAATGATCCACGCCGTGCTCGACAGCTCGGCCATACTTGCCGTCGTCCTGGAAGAACCCGGCGCCTCTCATGTCGAGCGGTATCTTCCCGGCGCCAACGTGTCCGCTGTCGACATCGGCGAGGTCGTGGCCAAGCTTCGCGATCTTGCCACACCTGCGGACACCGCATCCGAGATTGTTTCAGGATTGCAGTTCGATGTGCACGACCATGACTTCGACGCTGCTGTCGCGGCAGGTCAATTGAGACCGCTGACCCTGTCCTTCGCGCCGACCGCCATCATCTCTCGTCCGCCCGCGGCCGCCGGAACCGGCGGCGCAGCAGGGCGACGGCGATCACGATCGCGATCGCGCCCAGCGTCATCGGGAAGGCCACGACCAGCACCGGCAGCAGGCTGAGCACCAGCAGCGCCAGCCCGACCAGCGCCAGCCCGGCCAGACCCGTGAGCGCGATGCCGAGGGCGTATTCCAGCAGTTGCCTGGACCTCGTCATCCGGGCTCGCCGAGGGTCCGTACGCGTCCGGCGAACGCAGGATGAGATGCCGCAATCCCGGAGAACCGCAGGTCGGCCGTCACCACCGATGCCCCTTCCCTGATGGCGGCAGCAAGATACAGACAGTCGTACACCGGGTGGTGCAACTCCGTCGCGATCGCGATGGCCTGCAACAGGTCCGTCTCGATCGGAAGAGTGGCAACCGGTGCGTTGGTCAGTTCGGCGACACGGTCCCCGGCCTCTCCGGGCGTCAGCTCCCCAATCTCTGCCCGACGCCACAAGGCGTTGGCGGCTTCGGCCAGCCACAATGCCGGGGCGGCAAGGTCGTCGCGCTCCAGCAGCGCGACGGCCCGGTCGCTTGCCTGTTCCTCGCAGACCCATTTGATGGCGACCGAGGCATCGACAATGATCGTCATCGCGCATCCCGATCGGCACGGATGAGGTCGGCCGCATCGGTTTTGATCCTGCCGCGGGTCTGCTCCCGTAACCTGGCGGCCCGCTCGGCGAAGCCTGCGCGTCCGGCCTTGAGGACACTCTCCAACAGGGCTCGATGCTCGGCTTCCACGCTGCGCCCGTGAGCCGATGCCCGCTCCCGCAAGGCTTCAACGACGTCTCTGGGTACGTTCCTGACAAGAAGCTGTGCCATACCGCCCCTCCACTTATGCTATCACCTGATAGCGTAAGTGTGGGTCAGGTGCGGTTCAAGCAGGATGACAGGGGGAACTACAGCAGAAACAATGGAGCACCCTCTCGCCGTCCGCCTTCACCCGCCGTCCTCACTCCCCGCCCTGCCGCAGCAGCGCGTGGATCGGATAGCCGGCGCCGCGCTTGACGTGCTTGGTGACGATGTAGGTGTAGTACTGGGCGATGCCGATGTCGGCGGCGAGCAGGCGGTCGATGATGGCCTGGTAGTGCTCGATGTCGCGGGCCACGACGCGCAGGACATAGTCGGCACCGCCGCCGACCGCCCAGCAGTCCAGCACCTCCTCGGCCTCCTGGACGGCCTGCTCGAAGCGGGCGAAGTCGGCCGCGGCGTGGCTCTTCAGGCCGACCTCGACCAGCACGATCGAGGTGCGGACGATGCGCGGCAGGTCGAGTTCGGCATGGTAGCCGCGGATGTAGCCGGCCGTCTCCAGCCGCTTGACCCGCTCGAAGCAGGCGCTGGGCGACAGGTTGACCAGTTCCGACAGGCGCAGCTTGGTGATCCGGCCCTCCCGCTGCAGGGCCGCCAGGATCTTCAGGTCGAGGGCGTCGAGTTGCATCCCCTGTGTCCGCCCCTGCCCCCGCGCCGTCCCGGCGGGCCTGCTAGCCGTCCCAGTCGACGGCGATCACCGCCAGGCAGTCGCCCCGCTTGATCAGCCCCATGGCGTGGCGCGAGAACACCAGCCCGGAGCGCCGCGCGGAATACAGCGCCGGGGGGCGTTCCGGGTTGGCGTAGTCGTGCACGCGGCCGATCGGCTGGCCGATGGTCACCTCGGTGCCCAGGTCGGCCAGGATCTCGAAGATGCCGTCGTGCTCGGCGATGACATAGGAGGTATCGTCGGGGGTCTGCATCATGCGCGTCGGCGGCCGGCCGAACGCCTCCGGCGGCACCGGCGCGCCCTCCAGCACGCCGAAATGGCGCAGCAGGTTCTCCACGCCGGTATGGGCGATCTGCACGTTGCGCGCGGTCAGCGTGCTCGATCCGCCGAGTTCGGTGGAGATGAAGGTCTTGCCCAGCTCCTCGACCGCGGTGTCGAGCATGCCCTCGCTGTCGAGCTCGCGCAGCACCAGCCCGAGCGGCGCGCCGAACGCCCGCACGGCGGCCAGGGTGCGGTCGAAGTGGGCCGGGTCCTCCAGGTAGTGCATGACCGCGGACGGCACGAAGTCCAGGCTGCGCCCGCCGGAGTGCAGGTCGACGACCACGTCGGTCAGCGGCAGCAGCTGGGTGTACACGTAGTCGGCGATCATCTCGGTGACGGAGCCGTCGCGGCGGCCGGGAAACACGCGGTTCAAGTTGCGCCCGTCCACCGGCGACAGCCGGGTCGCCGCCTGCACCGCCGGCAGGTTGAGCGCCGGCACGATGATCACGCGGCCCTGCATCGCCGCCGGATCCAGCGCGCGGGCCAGGTTCATCAGCGCCACCGGCCCTTCGTACTCGTCGCCGTGCGACCCGCCGGTGAACAGCACGGTCGGGCCGATGCCGTTCTTGACGACGACGACCGGCACCTGGATCGAGCCCCAGGCGGATTCGTTGCGCGAGTACGGCACGGTCAGGTAGCCGTACTGCTTGCCGTCGGCGCCCAGGTCGACGTTGACCGTCACCCGCGACGGCTTGTGCGTCGCGGTCAGCTCCACCGCCGCATGCCCGGCCACGGCCTGCCTCCGCATCCCCCTTGCCGTAATGCGCGGCGCCGGAAGGCCGCTCGCCCCCGGCGCCGCACTCTCACCCGCGGACCCTCCCCCGCGGACTGGGGCGGGCTCAGCCGCCGCCGCTCTCCTCGCCGGCGCTCTCGCCCTCGCCGCCGGTCATGGACTCGCCCTCGCTGCCGAGGTCGGTCTCCAGCGCCTCGATTTCGGCGGTCAGGCCGTCCAGGATCTCCTGCGCGTCGCCGCCGACCATCTCGACGTACTGCTCGCGCACGGCCTGGGCCCGCTCCTCGAACGCCGCCCGCTCCTCGGGCGTCAGCTCGATCATGACCATGTCGGGCTTGGCCTCGCGGATGATCTCCAGGCGCTCCTGGTTGTACTGCTCCTGGGTCTCGAAGATGTAGTCGGCCATGTCCGCGACGACGCCGTCGAGCAGTTCGCGGCGGTCCTCCGGCAGGCCCTCGTACCAGTCGGCGCCGGCGACCACGGTGGTCACGAACTGCTGCTGCCCGGCCCAGATCATGTAGTCGGTGACCTCGTAGAAGCCCATCTCCTCGATGGCGAAGATCGGGTTCACCTGGCCGTCGATCATGTTCAGCTGCAGCGCGCCGTACACCTCCGCATAGGGCAGCGGCGTCGGGCTGGCACCGAACGATTCGTAGGCCGCGACCAGCATCGGCGAGACCATGGTCCGCATGCGGAAGTTGGCGAAGTCCTCCGGCGAGCGGATCTCGCGGTTGGTCGTCCAGACCATGTCGCCCTCGGGGTACATGGTCAGCAGCTCGAGTCCGCTCTCGCGCAGGGCGTCGGCGATCGGCCCGTAGATGATCGGGCTTTCGGTCAGCAGCCGCTGGTTGACCTCGTTGTTCTGCGACAGCAGGTACGGGATCGAGAACACCTGGATCTCCGGCACCAGCGTGCCGAGGTGGCCCGGCGAGGCGTGGGTCAGCTGGACGATGCCGTCGATCGCCTGCTCGGTCAGCTCGTCCGAGGTGCCCAGCGCGCCGTACGGATAGACGGTCACGGTCACCTCGCCGTCGGAGCGCTCCTCGATCAGGCGCTTGAACTCCTGGGCGTAGGCGTCCTGCACGCTGCCTTCGATCTCCTCCAGCGCGAACCGCCAGTCCTCGGCGGCGGCCGGCAGGGCGATGCCGAGGGCGAGCGCGCCGGCGGCAAGGGCGGCGAGACGGGGCGGTCGGAATACGGTGGTCATGGCTGGGCCTTCCCTGGTCGCTGTTGTTGTCATGGCCGCTCCGGCCATCGCAGCTTGCCCGAGGGCGGGCATCGTGGCTGGCGTGCCGGCGGCGAATGGCCTATCAATGGGCGTTGATAATGTGATGCTAGTCTGCCTTTTGATCCGTATCAAGCCGGCAATTGAAACATGTCAATCTGGCTTCCCGACCTGTCCCGCCGAACGGGGCCGCGCTATCAGGCGCTGGCCGCCGCCATCGGCGACGCCGTCACCAGCGGCGAGCTGCGCCCCGGCCAGCGCCTGCCGCCGCGGCGCGACCTGGCCGACCGGCTGGGCCTGAGCGTCAGCACGGTCAGCAGCGCCTATCTGGAGGCCGAGCGGCGCGGGCTGGTCACCGGCGAGGTCGGCCGCGGCACCTATGTCCGCCCGCCGGCCGCCAACGGCGAGCCGCGCTGGTTCACGGAAGGCCGGCCGGCCGACCTGATCGACCTGTCGGTGTGCCGGCCGTGCATCGACCCGCTGCACGTGGAGCGGCTGCGCACGGTCCTGGCCGCCCTCGCCGAGGGCGACGACTTCGCCTGGATGCTGGCCTGCCGGCCCGTCGTCGGCCTGGATCGGCATCGCCAGGCGGCGGTGCGCTGGCTGGCGCGCATCGGCGTGGCGGCGCGGCCGGAGCAGGTGGTGCTGACCAATGGCTGCGCCCATGCCCTGACCGTGGCGCTGGCCACGCTGACCGAGCCCGGCGACGGCGTCGCCACCGAGGCGCTGACCGACCACGGCCTGATCTCGCTGGCCAGTGTGCTGCATTTCCGGCTGGTGCCGCTGGCCATCGACGACCACGGCATTGTGCCCGATGCCTTCGAGGCCGCCTGCCGCGACGGCGCGGTCAAGGTGCTGGTCACGACGCCGACCCTGAACAACCCGACGGTCGCCCTGATGCCGGAGGACCGGCGGCGCGAGATCGCCCGCATCGCCCGCGCGCACGGCGTCGCCATCGTCGAGGACGACGTCTTCCGCCCGCTGCTGCCGGACCCGCCGCCGCCGATCGCCGCCTTCGCGCCGGACCTGACGCTGTACGTGACCAGCTTCACCAAGGCGGCCGTGTCGGGGCTGCGCACCGGCTATCTGGTGGCGCCGGAGCCGCTGGTCATGCGGCTGGTGGCGCGGGTGCGCACGACGACCTGGATGGCCACGCCGGCGGTGGCGGAGATCGCCACGCGCTGGATCGACGACGGCACCCTGGCCGATCTGGTCGCCTGGCAGCAGCGCGAGCTGTCCTGGCGCCAGCAGCTCGTCCACGGCCTGCTCGGCGACCAGGACCACGTCGCCCACCCGACCGGGATCAACGTCTGGCTGCGCCTGCCGCCGCCGTGGCGCGCCTCGGCGTTCGTGGAGCACGCCCGGCTGGCCGGCGTCGCGCTGACCGGCCCGGAGCCGTTCATGGTCGGCCGCGCCTCGGAGCCGCACGCCGTCCGCCTCAGCGTCGGCCCGCCGCGCACCCGCGCCCAGCTCGAGCACGGCCTGCGCCTGGTCCGCGACCTGCTGGCCCGCCGGACCGAGCCGGTGCCGATCGACATCTGAGCGGGGGGCGGCAATCCTGCCGCCGCTACGCGCCGTGCAGGTCGTCCAGGTCCTGGGTCACGTCGTAGGAGCGCACCTTGTAGTCGCGGGTGCTGACGTACTGGAAGCGCCGCTCGCGCACCAGGATGGCCACGGCGGCGCCGGCCACCGAATTGACCTTCTGGCCGCCGGTGATGTCGACCAGGATCTCGGCCTCGCCCAGGCCGTCGGCCCGCAGCGCCTTGTACAGGTCGTGCAGGGCATCGACCGTCTGCTCCAGGTCCTCGAAGTTCACCCCGTCGCGGTAGCGGCCATCGCCCAGCACCTCGGCCAGGGTCTGGAACCGGATGCCGGCTTCGAATGTCGGCAGCCGGTCGCGCATGTCCGCAATGAACGTCGTAACGTGGTGGTGGCTGCCGAAGTCCGGTTCGCTGCCGTCCGGCTTGAGGACGTCGGACGAGCCGATGACGACGACGCGCTCCAGGAACGGCAGGTGGTGGTTGATCGCCTCGGCCGGCATGCGCCAGGGGTGCCGGTCCATCGCCTCACGCACCGCCCGATCGGCCAGGCTGCCGGTGATGGCTGTGAACGCACCCAGCGCATGCTGCACTGCCTTGCCGTCCGGAGCGCCGCGGCCCGGCGGGCTGAGGAACAGGACCAGGCAGGGGACCGGCCGGCTGATGCGGGTGCTGACCGACGGACGCAGCTCGCGCGCCGCTGCCTGGGCGTAACGTTTCAGCAGGGTGACCGACAGGACCAGGACACCGCCCGCGCCGACGAAGAACAGGCCGTGGTCACCGGTGGTCAGCAGGGCGACGAACGTGTCCGTCACCATCGCCAGGACCAGCAGGAAGAACAGAACGATCCCGATGACCTGCCAGTCGGTGCCGCCGATGTTGGCCAGGGCGGCCAGGGCGGCCCTGGTGGTGCGGCGGCGGCTGCCCGCGGTCGGCACGACCGGCCGCCCTCAGGCGCCGTCGGCCGGGTCGGCGGGGATGACCCGGTATTCGGTCAGGCGCGCGCCGCAGCGGTCCATGTCGTCGGCCGACAGGCCGATGCCGCGCTCGCTGGCCGGCACGGTCATTTCGAGGTGCAGGTAGCGGGCGCCGCGGGCGTGCACGGCGGCGGCCAGGTGCACCGGCAGCGTGCCCATGACGATGTCGCCGGGGGCAATGCGGCCCACGTCCAGGTGCTCGACGCGCTCGGCACTGATGCCCCGCCGCGCCGCCCACTCCAGCGCCCCCGCATGCCGCGAAACGAAATACGCCGCCATGGCAGACAACCTTCTGCATCAGCCCCGCCGCGGTCCAGGGGTAGCGTTGGCCCGGCAGTATTGCAACTCAAATCGTTGCCTCACCCGCAATGTCCGCGAGAACGGCCGGATTGCTCCGGTCAAGCCGGCCGGTGCGGCAAACCGGCCGGTCGCTCGTCCGTCCCGCACGGCACCGGTCCTGCCCCGCCACCGCGCGGCCCTGGCTCGAGGTGCCCGCGTTCGCGGGCATGACACGTTTTGAATGCAGAGCCGGCGCGTATGGAAAAGCGGAAGCGCTCTCAAAGAACGTGGGCGTATCGTGAGGGTTTTCGGCAGTGTCAAGCCGCTCACCAAAGCGGAGGCGGGCTCAACCCGGAGGGGGCATGAAGAAATATTATTTAGCAGCGGTTTCAAGCCGCTCACCAAAGCGGAGGCGGGCTCAACCTACCCTCTGGGACGCGTTCGTCAAGCGAAAAATTTCGGGCACTGTTCCACAGAGAGACGTCATTTTTGCCGCCAAACTCGTTTGTGTCCGAAGGATGTCTCGCAGAACCGGCATTTCTGTGGCCTGGATCAGGGCGTTGCATTTGTCCACACGGTCATCGGCGCGGCCCGCGCGAACCCCGGCCGCCGCCGCTGCCGCCCGGATCCGGCGCCGCCGGCCCGCCGCGGCAACCGACACTCCACACGGATAGCCGATCAGAACGAGAAACCGCAACAGCCGGCATGGCCTGGGCTTGCACCGGTACACGAACCCGTTAGAGTGCCGCCCTCAGCCTGCAATCCACACGGCCCCGGCCCCATGTCCCTGTTCGCGCGGATCACCGAGCTTGAGACGCTGGAGCAGGGCTGGCAGCGGGTCCGCCGCAATGCCGGGTCGGCCGGCGGCGACGGCATGACCGTCGACGACTATGCCGACGGCGTGGCGCTGCGGCTGATGCGGCTGCAGCGCGACCTGCGGCTGGGCACCTACGTCCCCGGCCCGATGCGCGAGCTGGACGTGCCCAAGCGCAGCGGCGGCACCCGGCGGCTGGCCATCCCCTGCGTCAACGACCGGGTGGCGCAGACGGCCGCGGCGCAGGTGCTGGGGCCGCTGCTGGAACGCGAGATGGAGGACGCCAGCTTCGGCTACCGCCCCGGCCGCAGCGTGCGCATGGCCGTGTCGCGCATCGCCCAGCATCGCCGCAACGGCTACACCTGGGTGGTGGACGGCGACATCGAGCGCTATTTCGACAGCGTGCCGCACGAGCGCCTGCTCGACCGCCTGGCCCGCTCGGTGGACGACGCCCAGGTGGTCGACCTGGTGGCGCTGTGGCTGGAGGCCTACGCCCACGACGACCGCGGGCTGCCGCAGGGCTCGCCGATCTCGCCGCTGCTGTCCAACCTGTACCTGGACGACATCGACGAGCGCATCCAGGGGCGCGGCGTGCGCCTGGTGCGCTTCGCCGACGACTTCGTGCTGCTGTGCAGGTCGGAGACCGCCGCGGCCGAGGCGCGCGGGCGCATGGCCGCCCTGCTGGACGAGCACGGCCTGCGCCTGCACCCCGACAAGACCCGCGTCGTGCCGTTCGAGCAGGGCTTCCGCTTCCTGGGCCATCTGTTCGTCCACTCGCTGATCATGCAGGAGCTGGCCGAGGACGAGGCCGCGCCGCCGGCCGACGCCGCCGGCCTGGCCGCCCTGCTGGCCGAGCGCGCCGAACGGGCCGACGAAACGGACGGAGCGGCCGGCGGCGATGCCGCCGCGGACCTGGCGCCCGGCCTGCGCGTGCTGTACGTGACCGAGCCGGGGCGGCGGCTGGCGCTGCGCAACCAGGCCTTCACCGTGGAGGAGGACGGCGCCGAGCTGATCGCCGTGCCCGACCGCCGCGTCGACCGCATCGAGCTGGGCCCGCACTGCACCGTCTCGGCCGCCGCGCTGCGCCATGCCGCCGGCAGCCGGACCGAGCTGGCGCTGGTCAACGGCTGGGGCGAGACCGTGGCGCGGCTGGAGCCGGCCGGCGCCACCCGCAGGGCCGACCTGCAGCTCGACCAGGCGCGCCACGTCCTGGACGCCGGCCTGCGCGTCGGCCTGGCGCGGCGGCTGGTCGACGGCCGCATCCGCAACCAGCGCGCCCTGCTGCGCCGGCTCAACCGCCGGCGCAAGGACCCGGCGGTGGACAAGGCGGTGCTGGTGCTGAACAAGGCGATCCGCAAGCTGCCGGTGGCCGGCGACGTGCCGACCCTGATGGGCCACGAGGGGGAGGCGGCGGCGGCCTACTGGCCGGCCCTGGGGCTGACCCTGGAGGGCGACTGGCGGCTGGACCGGCGCCGCCGCCGGCCGCCGCCGGACCCGGTCAACCTGGCGCTGTCGTTCCTGGCCTCGCTGCTGGCCCGCGACGTGGGGGCGTTCGTCGCCCGCCACGGCCTGCACCCCGGCTTCGGCGTGCTGCACGAGAGCCGCGACGGCGTGCCGGCCTGCGTGTCCGACCTGATCGAGGCGTTCCGCGCGCCGCTGGTCGAGGGGCTGGTCGTCTACCTGCTCAACAACCGCATCCTCAAGCGCGACATGTTCCAGCAGCACGACGACGGCACCTGCCGGGTGCTGCCCGACGGGCGCAAGGCGCTGGTGCGCGGCTACGAGGGCTGGCTCGACCGGCCGGTGCGCAACCCGGCGACCGGGCGCCGGGCGGTGTGGCGCGGCGTGATCGACAGCCAGGTCGGCGCCTTCGCCGCCCACGTGCGCGGGGACGGGGACTATCGGCCCTACATCATGGACTACTGACGCGGGAAGGGGCGGCCATGGCGGGCAGCGAGATGGTCATGGTGTTCTGCTATGACGTGACCGACGACAGGGCGCGGCGGCGGGTGGCCGCGGTGCTGGAGCAGGTTGCCGTGCGCGTGCAGCGCAGCGTGTTCGAGGCGCGCATGCCCGCAGGCCTGGCCCTGCGCACCGCGGAGGAGGCCGCCCGGCTGCTTGGCCCCGGCGACTCCCTGCGCGTCTACGCCGTCGGCGCCCACGGCCTGAACCGCAGCCGCGCCTACGGCCCCCTGCCCCTGCCCGAGGCACAGGACTTCTACCTGCTGTAGGGGGCATGTCGTGATGCGCGATGGATGCCCCTTATGGTCGTCATGCCCCCGCAAGCGGGCCCCTCGCGCCGGTTCTGCCGGCCGGTGGGGCAAACCGGACGGTCGCTCGTCGGTCCCGCACGGCACCGGTCCTGCCCCGCCATCGCGCGGCCCTGGCTCGAGGTGCCCGCGTTCGCGGGCATGACACGTTTTGGATGCAGGGCCGGCGCGCAAGGGAAAGCGGAAGCGCGCGCAGCGGCGAACCCCCCTGGACCTTGAACCGGGCGTTCACCCGCAGGCTGGGCTGAGCCTGCGAAGCCCAGCAATCCCGCCGCCAACCCGATGCCGGGGTCGGATGCTGGGCCTTCCGGCCCAGCCTACCACACCGCCTACCACACCGCCCTGGATGGCAAGCCGCTCACCAAAGCGGAAGCGCGCTCAACCCACCAGCGGTACATCGAGGCATCGCTGCAGAAGTTTCAAGCCGCTCACCAAAGCGGAAGCGCGCTCAACCGACCTTTGTGCCGCTGCCGCCGCGGGATCGGTTTCAAGCCGCTCACCAAAGCGGAAGCGCGCTCAACGCCGAGCGGGCGGGGATTTACGGCGTCGCCGCCGGTTTCAAGCCGCTCACCAAAGCGGAAGCGCGCTCAACTACGAGGCTATTGCAAAGGTGATCAGCAAGAGTTTCAAGCCGCTCACCAAAGCGGAAGCGCGCTCAACGGCCCAAGAACGGGCCTCCCGTCTGTTCGGGGGTTTCAAGCCGCTCACCAAAGCGGAAGCGCGCTCAACCCGTCGCCACGGGCGACGTCGGCACCGCCGCGTTTCAAGCCGCTCACCAAAGCGGAAGCGCGCTCAACTTCTTCACCTAGCGAAAAGCTTTGCGACAATGGTGAAGTTTCAAGCCGCTCACCAAAGCGGAAGCGCGCTCAACCCATTCCGCATGAGAGTGCCGCACGACGTGGTGTTTCAAGCCGCTCACCAAAGCGGAAGCGCGCTCAACTCGGCTGGTCTGTGATCTTGTCGAGCCGGCGTTTCAAGCCGCTCACCAAAGCGGAAGCGCGCTCAACCTACCCTCTGGGGCGCACTGGTCAAGCGAAAAATTCCGGGCACTGTTCCACAGGGAGACGCCATTCTTGCCGTCCAAATCGTTTGTGTCCGAAGGGTGTTTCGCAAAACCGGCATTTCTGTGGCCCGGATCAGGGGGTTGAATTTGTCCACACGGTCACCGGCGCGGCCAGCGCGCGCCTCAGCCCCTGCCGCCGGCCGGCCCTCTGCCGCCTTTCCGGCCGCCTTTCCTGTTGTCCTTGACCTCCGTCTCGTAGACCGGCAGCGCCGGAACGGAGGCCGCGGCCAGGTCCGGCAACGGCCGGCCGGGGCGCGGGCGGGTGTTGGCATGGCGCTCGTTCTCCTGGAACCACTTGAAGTTTTCCCCCTTGGCCAGCGGCGGCGGGTGGGCGGTGGCCGATTCGCCTTGCGGCACCTCGGCGGCGCGCGGGTAGTGCACGGGGCAGTCGTCGGCGCCCAGCCCGCGGGCGGCATTCAGGAAGGCGCGGATGTGCGGCAGAGCACCCGCCGCGGCGCCCAGGGCCGTCTCGAACGGCCGCTTCAGGCGCGCCAGGGTCGCCGCGTCCGCGACGGCGGCGATGTCGCCGGGCGGGTCGGCGGCAATGCCGAACCCGGCATAGCGCGCCGCCTCCGCCTCGCCGGTGCGCAGGTCCACCGCGGCGACGCCGAGGCGCACGCTGCCGAAGCCGAGCGGCTTGCCGCCGCCGAAGCGGTGATAGTGCTGCTCCGGCAGGTCGAGCAGGTAGACCAGCGCGCCGAGCTCCGCCGGCGACAGGTTGGTCACGTGCAGGTCGACCGTGAACGACACGGCGGGCTTGACCCAGCCCTGCACCGACCGGTTCTGGTCGTTGCGCTGAAGCTCGTCGGTGCCAGGCGTCGGCGCCGGCCGGATGTACTCGCGGAACCGGGCCGTGTTCGCGCGCACCGGTTCGGGGCGCGGCCGGTCCATGGCGGCGGCGGCACCGTTCCGGTCCACCCAGTACGTGCCGATGTCCTCGACGCCGAAATGGTGCGGATACACCTTGCGCCCGCGCAAACGCTTGCCGCCCTGGCTTTTCGTGTAGCCGGCAGCCTCGGCAGTGATGCCGGCCTGCTGCGGCGTGCCGTCCGGATTGCCCAGGTAGAACCGCCCCTGCTGGGGCTTTGGCTGGCCCAGGATCGCCAGCGGCAGGCCGGCCCCGTCGAACGTTTCCACGGGGGTCCGGTTGACGGGATGGTCCCCCGCATCGGCCAGCGCCACCGGCCCGACCCGCAGGTTGCCCTTGTAGGCACGCAGCCGCTCGGTGTGCCCCGGTTTGTCGGTCTCCTGCGCCACCCATCCGAACACGCGATCCGCCGGTGACAACTCGGACAGGCTGGTGGCCGGCTTCAGGGCGTCGTCGAGGAAGTCTTGCGGGGGGTGCTCGAACAGGCGACGGCCGATCATCACCGGATAGAGCCCGACGATGCGGGCGGCACGCGCCGTGCCGTCCAGGATCGCGTAGCACAACGTGCCGTCGCCGAGCGTCGCCTCCTGCTCCCAGGTCGTCCGGTCGGACAGGTGCCGCGACCAGGTGCAGCGGTCGTCGTCAAGGGCGGGCGGCTTCGTGATGCCGTTCTCGATTTCCGTCCTGTGCGTCGTCTGATAGTTCTCGACAAGCTGGCGCCATGCGGTTTTATCGCGTTTCGAGATCGCTAGCGGCGCCGGCAGCATTTCGGGGTCAACGTCGGGATCGTTGAAGAACAGCCGCTCGAACTTCTTGTTGTTCATGTTGCGGCCGGTCTGGCAGTACCAGCCGGTGATGACTTGCGGGTCCTCGCCCGTCGGGCAATGGTGAGACCGCGGCAATCTGCCGTTGTTCTCGCCCCGAAGCCGGTCCGCGTCGGGCGGGGCGGGGGGCGACTGCCGCACGGCCTTCGCGCGCAACGCCGCTTCCTCGCCGGCATCGGCCATGCTCAGGACCCGGTAATAGCGGCAGGTCAGTTGCATGTCGGAGCCGTCTTTTCTGGGTGCATGCCGCTCCCATTTCTCGACCCAGGCCACAACCGGCTGCCCATGCCGGAACGCCGCGATGTTCGGCAAGGGCGTGACATTTCTCGCGCCATAGGCCGGGACCCAGGCGGCATACATTAATTGCCCGGGCGGCTGCCACCTGTCCTTTTGCGTTTGCTTTGGTAGTCCCGTATTAAATCCCAGGCAGGGCTGGGCAGATCCGCCCTCGATCCGAACCGGGACCATGCGCAGGCCGTCATTGGCCGGCATGCGCACCGCCAGCGGGTCGCCATGCCCCGTGAACACCCCGAAGCGGGAATTGGTGACGGCTTCGTAGGCGGCGCGGAGCATGCCCTTGACGGCGGTGGGCGGGATGTACGGCCGGCCGTCCGGGCCCCGGCGGACGGGGAAGGTCTTGTGGTTGTGCTCGTCCTCTGCGGCGCGCGCCGCATCGGGCAGCAGCAGTGGCGTGACGGCGGTCATCTGCACCGTGATCCGCCCGGACCAGCGGCCGGGCAGATAGCGCCCGTGGCCGGGGATGCCGGCGGCCTCCGGGTCCGCGCCGGCGTCGGCCAGCGGACCCGACGTGGGCCGGTCGGGCGTTGGCACGAAGTTGTAGGGGTTGTGGAACCGCAGACCGTTCATTCTATCCTCGCCCGGCTTGCCGGCCCGGTCCCGCCTGCCATGCCCGCCGGCACCGCCGTGCCCGCCGCCGCTTTGCGCACGATCGGTGCGGTCTGGCTTGCCGCGCCCGTCGCCGGCTTGGCCGCTCGCGGTTGCCGTTGGGGCCGGCGCCGGCGCAGCCGCCGGGGATTCGGCCCAGCCCTGCCCGCGCCGCCGGATCCGCCTCGGATGGCCGCCACCGAACACGTCCACATCGACCTCGATCTCCTCATCGATCCGATCGTGCAGTTCAGGGGCGATCTGGTGCCTGCTGACCTCCATCTCCGCCGTCCAGCCGCCGCGTGACTTTTCATGGGAGACCCAGGCCTTTGCCTGGCCGCCCTCCATGGTCCATTTGAGCAGCCCTGGAACCACCTTCTCCGGCATCACCCTGCCTCCCCCGGCGTCGCGGCGGACTTCTTCTTTCCAGGGCCGTACGCCTCCAGCCCGGTCAGCCGTTCGTCCAGGACGTACACGGTGCCGTGCGCGTCGTCCTCGGCCAGGTGCTCGACGGCGGCAAGGCGGACCATGCCGTCCTTCGGCACCCCGGCCAGCGGCACCCACAGCGCCCCGACCCGCGCCTCGGCCAGCCGGCTCCAGCCCGCCGGCTCGTTTCCGTCCGGCGCGCCGCGGCCCCACAGGACGTAGTGGCGCCGCAAATCCACCGGCGGCCGGTCGGCCTCGGCCGCCAGAATCGGGTGCGGCGCATCGGTCCAGCCGTCCGGCAGGGCAAGCGGCTCGACGGTCACGATGGCGGCGCGACCGCCGCGGGCGCCGGGCTCGCTCAGCCAGCGCAGCTCGGCGCGGGCGTTGAACGCGCGCAGCTCGAAGATGCCGGCCGGATCGGCAATGCCGCCGGCGTCGAGGCACAGCGCGCCGTCGCGGACCACGGCGAAGGCGAACGCGTCGGCCGCCTGGGCCATGGCCACGGTGACCTCGCCGTCCGGCCCCGGCACCGCCTTGGCGAAATCGGCGACCGCCTCGGCCAGGCCGCAGGCGCGGGTGTAGGTGTGCAGATGCCGGGTCATGAGGCCGCTCCTGCGGCTGCGGAGGTCCGTTCGTCGATCCAGGCGCCCCAGGCCGCGGCCAGCGGTTGCCGCGCCTCGTCCGGCAGGTCCGCCAGGCGGGTGCCGGCCTGCAGGGGCTCCGCCAGCGCGGCCAGTGCCGCCTTCGCCGGCCCGTCCTCGTCCGCCAGCCCGGCCAGATCGGCCGTGTCGATGCGGATCGCCGTCACTGTGACGGCGCCCAGCCCGCGGTTGCCGCCGAAGCCCAGCGCCATGCGGCCCTGGGCCAGGTCGTCCAGCGTCAGCAGCAGCAGCGCCAGCGCCGGCAGCACGTCGTCGGGCCGCAGCCGGTCCAGGTCGAGCGTCAGGTCCAGCGGCGGCCAGGTTACCTGGAACGGCTCCAGCACCGTGTAGAGGAACCCGTCGGCAGCGCCGCCGGTCCAGCGGTCGATGGCGACGTGGTGGGCCACCTGCCAGGCGCCCAGGTCGGCCCCGCCGGAGCCGCCCTCGCCGTGCCCAACGGGGCCGAGCGTGCCGAGAAGCTCGGGCAGGCCGCCGGCCGCCTCCACCTTCAGCCACTGCTCTGGCGGGATGGGCGGCCCGCCGTGCAGGTCGGCGACGGACAGGGCGCCGCGCCCGGTGCGCAGGGCGCCGGGGGTGGCCTCGTCGTCGCGCTCCCCGGCCGCGCCGTACAGCCACTCGACCAGGGGCATGCCCTTGAGCTGATCCAGGAATGCCGGCGGCCGGCCGGTCACGGGCACCCGGTCGGCCTCGTCGCGGCCCAGCACGGTGCGCACGATGCGCTCGGACTGGGTGCGCAGCACGCCCTTCAGCGCGCTGCCCGGCAGCGACAGCCGCACCGCATCGCCGTCCAGCGCGGTCAGCGGCAGCATGTCCACGGCCGTGCCGTCGACCGAGGCCTTGACCATGACCGGCCCGACCGGCTGCCAGTCCACCGCGATGCCCAGGCGGTGCCGGCGCGGCCTGTCATCGTCGCGGGCGGCCTGCCGGAAGGTCTCCCAGGCGACCGCCTCGCCGCCGCGCAGGGCGGCAATCGTGTCGGCGCGGGTGCCGAGGCGCCGGCGCGTGACCGTGATGGTCCCGCCCGGCGCCAGCGCCAGCCGGCCCAGGCCGCGGGTGCGGGCCGCGCCCAGGCCGATCTCGCCGCGCTCCAGGGCGATCAGGCAGTGCGCCAGCCGGCTCTCGACGGCCGCCGTGTCCAGTTTGGCGTCCACGTCGACCGTCAGCCGCAGGTCGATGCGCGTGCCGCGGGCCAGCACGGCGCGGTCGTACTTGATGCGGTCGGCGGCGGCGCCGCGCAGCCGGTCGATGCCGACGCCGTCGCGCACCTCGACCCGCGTGTCGGCATCGCCGCCCAGCACGACGGCGTCATCGACCAGGACGGCGGCGGCGCGGCCGTCGTCGACGGGGTGCCGCGGCCCCCACAGCCGGTCGGTGTCGCCGCCGGTCCCGAAGGCCTGCTCCCACCAGGCGCGCAGGGCGCCGGCCAGGCTGGTGCCGGGGATGTACAGGCGGCCGGCGCCGTCGCGGGCCAGCGGCAGGTCGGTGTCCAGGGTCTCCCCCAGCCCGCCGACGTGCAGGGCCGACGCCGCCTGCAGTTCGGCCTCGACGACGATGCGTTCGGCGATGCGCCGCGCCATGGCTCGCCTACTCCTCTCGATCCGGGGTCCGGTCCGCGGCCTGCGTGGCGCGGCCGTGGGCATGGGCCGCGGCCTCGACGAAGGCGCGCACCGCCTCGGCCCACAGCTCGGACCTGGCCGCCGCCGGGCCGCCTTCGGTCAGGGCCGGCAGCGCGTCCTCCCCGGTCAGGCCGAGGACCGTCCAGACCGGATGGCCTTCGGGGCCGTTGCCAGGCCGGATGAGCCCGGCGATCGCATCCAGCGCCTTGCGGTTCCAGCCGCGGTCGCGCTCCGTCGTCTGGTCCGCCCAGTCGAGCCATTGCCCGGCCAGCCCGTTGCCCTCTGCGCTGCCGTGCAGCCGGCGCACGACCATGCGCAGGCGGCCGATCTGCGACGGCGACGGGCCATCGTCGCCGTCGAAGCCGAGCCGGGCCTGCCGCACGCCGGCATCGTCGGCGGCGCGCCGGGCCCGGCGGTGGATGGCCGTGCGCCACGCCTCGATCTCCAGGCGCCGGGCGAAGGCGTGTCCGGGGTCGGCCGGCGGCACCGGCCCGGTCCCCGCGGGCATCGCTTCGTCGCTGCCGCCCGCCGCGCCGTCGGCCTGGGCGGGCACCGCGCTCGGCAGCGGCCCGGTCAACAGCGGGGGGTTGAGCGCGATCATCCCGAAGCCCTCGGCGCGGCGCTCGCCCAGGCCGGCCGCGGCCACGGCGGCCAGCCGTTCGGGCGACGGCGGGTCGCCCTTGACCTCGAACACGGCGCACGAGCCCGCCGCCAGGCCGATCAGCGACGGCCGCGGCAGGCCCCAGCGCACCTGCCAGGTCTCCAGCCGGCGCGGCCGCACCGCGGCGGCGATCTGCCGGTCGGCCGGCTCGACCGCCTCCAGCCGGATGCCGTCGCCCAAGGCCAGCTCCAGGGCGGCGCGCAGCGCCGCAACCGTCGGCTCGGGACGCAGGTGCGCGGCACGCAGCAGCACGTCGGACAGGCACCAGACGTGCAGCCGGCCGTCCTCGGACATCGACCAGGCCTGTTGCGGCGGTTCCGACAGGACCTCGGCGGCGACGATGGTGGCGGCGCCGTAGTCGTCCTTCTTCGACCGGCCGAGGCGCAGTGCCCGGCCGCCGAGCTCCCGGCACAGTGTCTCGACCCAGCCGGCCGGCAGCGCCGCGAGCAGGTCGGCGCGCAGGCGGACCTCGCCGCGCAGCTCGGTGCCGGCGGGGATCGCCTCGACGCTGTACAGGCCGCCGACGCGCTCGTTCGGGCGCTGCGCCTCGTCATCAATGGTGTTGTGGGCGTGCAGGACCTTGCGCGCCTTCCCGTATGCGGGCAGCGTGCCCGGATCGCCGGGGGCGACGAAGCCGTCGCGCAGCGGCTTGACCTGCCGGTCCGCCGGCCGGTCCTCCGCCAGCAGGTTGTACGCCGTGCCGGGCCGGTCGAGGGCGCCGCCGGCCTTGTCGGCGTGCAGGGCGAACGGCACCGGCAGGCCGCGCCGGCCGTCCACGGCGGGCGTCAACGGCGTGATCCGCACGGCGTCCTCGCGGATCGCCCGCCCCAGGTCGTGCGCCGCGCCGAAGCGGGCCAGCAACGGCAGCAGGCAGGTGCCCGGCACCACCTCCATGGACTCGTTGACGTTCCCGGCCACCCGGCTCGGCACCGACAGCGGCGTGTCCAGCCGCACCGTCACCGCCACCGCCGTCCAGTCCTGCCCGGCCCCCGTGTCGGCCAGCGCCGGCCCGGCGGGTCCGGCGGTCCCGGCATCGCCTTGCGGCGCCCCGGCCGGGTCCCGTTCGGCGGCCGTGCCATCGATCAGCAGGGCGATGACATCGCCGTCCGGCGCCGTCTCCAGCCAGTCGGCCACGGCGAAGCCGCGGGCGCGATCGATCTCGAGGCGGCAGCGGCCGTGGCCGCGGCGGCGCTTGCCGCCGATGCGCTCCATCAGCGCCGCGCCGGCGATCAGCAGCGCCGCCGCTGCATTGCGCAGCGCCGGGTCCGCTGTGGGCAGGTCGAGCGTGCACGGCGCCGTCAGCACCGCGCCGCGCCGCGCCACCTCCTCCATGCGCAGGCTCTTGGTGCGGGCGCGGCCGCTGTCCGGATCGATCTCGACGCCGGGCTTGACGAACGTCAGGGCGTCGCGGAACGGTGCCGCGGCCCCGGGCGCCAGCGCCGCGCGCAGGCCGTCGGGCAGGCGGGCCGGGCGCACCGACAGGGCGGCCGGCCGCGGCGGGTCGCCGGTCGCCTCCTCCCGAAGCGCGGGCTGGTCGCCGAACACCGCCTCGACCAGCCGGCACCAGCCGCCGTTCCCGGCGCCGTCGTCCAGGCCCAGCGCGACCAGCTCGCAGGCGTCGCGCCAGACGCCGGTCAACGTCTTGGCCGGCACCATGGGCAGGCCGCGGTCGTCGCGGACGATGACCCGGTCGACGCTGCCGGGGATGCCGGCGCCGGTGCCGATGTGCCAGTCCGAGACCATCGTCAGCGTCACGGTGAACGACGCCGTCGCGGCGGCGGCATCGCCGCCCAGGGCCTGCCAGGGAAGCACCGCGTCAGGCATGGCCGATCTCCTCGGGCGTCTCGGGCTCCTCGGCCAGCCAGAACTGCGCCAGGTCCAGTGCGTCGAGCAGGCGCGTGGCGCGGCCGACAGGCTCGTCGTGGCCCGGCTGCAGCGGGACGCCGAAGAACAGGCTGTGGCCGGCCGCCGTGGCGCTGCCGAGCAGCGGTGTCCACATGGCGGGCACCCCGTCGCGGCGGCCCGGCGCGTCGCCCCAGTCGGCCCGGTCGCGCTGCAGGATGGACCGGAAGCGTTCGTCGGCGGCGTCCGCGCCCTTGAACAGCGCCTCGCGCAGGGCGTGCAGCACGCTGTTGGGCGGCTGGGCCGGCGGTTCGCCGGGCTGCGGCTCGCGGCGCAGCGCCAGGGCCGTCGCCTGCATCGCGGCCTGCAGGGTCGACCAGTGGCGCGGCCCGGCCCAGGCCGCCGCGTCATCCGGAAGGCCGTCGATCCCCGACACGACATAGGGCCGGGCGACGAGGCGCGTGCGCTCGCCGTCCAGGGTCAGGCCGGCGCGGATGTCGTCGAGGTCGCGGCCGGTGGACTCGTACAGCACGTGGACGTCCAGGGCCGAGCACGGGTACGGCCGGCCGTCGCGGGTCACCCAGGTCTTGACGGTCTTGGCCGAGGCCAGCAGCTCCTCGGCCAGCGCGTAGGCGGCATGGAACGGGTAGTGCGGCTTGACCAGGGCGACGCCGGCGCAGGCCGACAGCCGCGGCGCTCCGAGGGCATGGTCGGCAATGAACTTGATGTCCTCATCCTTGGCGGTTTCGTCCTCGAAGGCGGCCAGGAACGCGTGGGCGAGCTGAACGGCGAAGCGGCCGTCGCAGACCAGCGTCAGGTCGTCGCCGCCCAGCACCAGCGGCAGCACCGGCATGTCCCTGGGCGCCTTTTCGTCGCGTTCGGCAGCGGCGACGAGCCACCCCCGCACCCGGGCCAGGGCGCGGCGGAAGGCGCGCAGCGTGCACCGGTCGAGCGCCAGGGAGAACGCGCGCAGCCGGTCCACATGCGTGCGGTCGGCCGGGTTGCCGCCGGCGACGACGTACCTGTCGAAATCCAGGAAGATCTGGCCGAGGCCGTTGCCGTCGGCATGGATCACGCCGAGCCAGTCGGGCGCCTCGCCCTGCCCCGGAACGCCGTCGATCAGGTCGTCGAAGCCGCGCGACAGCTCGGGCGGCGGCAATTCGTCCTGGGCGAAGTCCTTCAGGATGCCATTTATGGCTTTCCACGCCTCGTCCCGTTGGTCTTCCTTGGCGAGACTCACCGCGGACCGGCCCTCGGGCCGCTCGCCCTCGTCCCGGCCTCCCCTGACCTCCTCCGCCGGCAGCCCGCTGGTGGCGCAGGGCTGCACCGGCGGCATGCGGGCGAACCGGGCCTCGGGGCCGGGCAGGGTGCCCTGGGTGTGCTCGAACAGGGCATGGATGTCCCGCACCGCCTTGCCGAAGTCGCCGCTGCCGAACCTGAAGGCCTTGCCGACGACGCCGCGGACCGCCACGCCGGGCGCTTCCGCAACCGCCCGGCGGGTCACCGCGTGAACGATCCGCTTGCCGATCTCCCGGTCGCGGACCAGCAGCAGGGCGTGGCCGGAGGACGCCAGCACCACCTCGACCGGCCCGCCGGCCTCGATCGGCGGGTTGTGCCGCGGGTCGGCCAGGCGCTCGGCCACCGTGCGCGGCCGGCCGTCCCACAGGCCGTGGCCGGTCTCCTGCCGAACCGCCTGCAGCACGAGCCGGATGCCGGCCTCGCGGATCAGGTGCGAGGCGCCCACATTCTCCCGCATCCGGTTGGTGTCGAAAATATATCTCTGGTTGCCCGATGTCTCTATCAGAACGAGGCAGGCGTCGGTTGCGCTGGACATAAGGGACTCAAGCTGTAACGGAGACGGGCGTGGCGGACTGGATCGTCATCAGTTCGCGGCATGGTTTGTTCGCGTATTCAATCATAAACGCACACGCGCAAACTGACCTGCGTCAAAAATTGCGTTGGTTTTCGCCGACACCGCGACCGTGCCCGCGCCTGGCGTCAGAGGTGATCGCCGAGCCGGTCGACGACGAACACCGCCTCGCCGTCCTCGAAGTGCCCGAAGCCGCGGGCGGCGTCGCGGTCCGACCAGGCATAGAACTCATGGGTGGACCCGGGGACCGGGTTCCCCTGCAGCTTCTTCAGAGACAGCGACTTCGGATTGTCGCCGCCGTCCAGGCACGTCGCCAGGTCGTCCAGGCGGCGGTTCAGGATGGACAGCCGGTCCGGCGGCAGGTCGTCGGCGGCCTTTTGGAAGCGCCCCGCGAACCGCAGGCGGGGGCTCAGCGGCGGCTGCAGGTCGTCGCGATAGTAACGATTGCAGCAACCGCTCCACACGGCTTGGCCCCATTCGGACAGGGCGACCCGGTCATCGACCTGGTACAGCAGCGTTTCGGGGATGTCCCGGCAGTCGGCTGCCGGCAGCTCGTGCCCATAGGCCAGGCGCCGGAACGCCTGAAGATGCCGGCCCACGATGCCTTCGGGATCGAGCACGATGGGCAGCCGCGGCAGGCTGAGCAGTTCGGCCTGCGTCTCGAACACATAGACGCATTCGTCCGCATGGAACATGCCGAGCGCCTGCATGAACCCGTTGATGCTCTTGAACCCGCCGGTCAGGTTGAACACGATGCGGTAGCCCGCAGCGCGGTAGTCCGCTACCTCGTCGCGGCACAGCCGGGCCAGCGCCGACAGCGCGCTGCGGAACGTGTCCAGGCCGCGGGTGCTGAGGTCCTGGACCACGCGGGCCTCCGCCGGGAAGCCCCGGTCCAGCAGCCACCTGCAAATCATGTGGCCGATGGCGCTGCCCTGGACTGTATCGGTGCAGATCAGCATGTGCTGGTCCGGGGCCTCTCCGGCTGCCGAGGCCAACCGGCCGCCGTAGAACCGGTACAGGCCGTTGAGCTCGGCACTGAGTCCAGGGATCGCATCCGACTCGGCATCGAGGAGTCGCTGCTCGCTGACCGCCAGGGCGTCGTCGACGCGCCTGCGCTGCCCGGCGTCCAGCTCCGCCTCGGTCCGGTTGGCGGTCTGGTACAGGAATGGCCTCAAGTCTGGGTTGGCGTTGGTCAGCAGGCTGGTGCCCACGGTGGAGACGATGAGCTGGCGGGGCATCGGGGGTCCTGTTTCTGTAGCCATTGCGGTGCGGCGGGCGCCGGCCGCCGTACACCCGTCGGGCGCCGCACCGTTGCGGCGACGCATGCGGCGTCGACACTACCCAAGGCGATCATCTCACTGCAACCATCACGGCCGCCCCGCCCGCCCGGTCTCACCGGAGGGCGCCGCCATGGGCAGCAGCCAAGGGACTTCCCGGCTGCCGGCGGGGCCGCGCGTCCCGCACATGGTCACGGCCGCCGCCGCCCGTGGGGGGGGACGCCGACCAGCCCCGCCGTCGACCGTGTGGACCAAACGTAGGATGATGATATCATGGACAGACTGGCCGGTTTGCGAAGGCTTGCTTCATGTTCTAAGCGTTTTTGGAGAAGAATGCCTGTCTCTCTGTGGAACGGTGCTCGGAATTTTTCGCTTGACGAGGGCGTTCCAGAGGGTACCCTGAGCGCCGTACCGCTTTGGTGAGCGGCTTGAAACAGAATTTGATCTTGATACAGGTGTCCCACGAAGCGGCCCTGAGCGCCGTACCGCTTTGGTGAGCGGCTTGAAACATGCAACCATACACCATTTCTTTCTCCTTCACCTGAGCGCCGTACCGCTTTGGTGAGCGGCTTGAAACACGGGCCATTTCTCGTAGAAGGTGCAGACCCTGAGCGCCGTACCGCTTTGGTGAGCGGCTTGAAACACGATGTCCGGATGGAGGCCGCAAGATACCTCCTGAGCGCCGTACCGCTTTGGTGAGCGGCTTGAAACGGAGGGGCGGGCCCCCCCTGATGTTGCGCTCCTGAGCGCCGTACCGCTTTGGTGAGCGGCTTGAAACCTAGCTGGCGGCGGCGGTTACCCGACACCGCCCCTGAGCGCCGTACCGCTTTGGTGAGCGGCTTGAAACCTTCAGTGTGTTGCGCTGCAAGAAATCGTACCTGAGCGCCGTACCGCTTTGGTGAGCGGCTTGAAACCCTCCTTTTCAGATGTTTCGTGTGTAGGTCCTGAGCGCCGTACCGCTTTGGTGAGCGGCTTGAAACTGGCTTCTTTTCCTCTACAGAGGGTAGATACCCTGAGCGCCGTACCGCTTTGGTGAGCGGCTTGAAACTCAAGTTCACGAAGTTGGTCATGGTAGTCCTCCCCTGAGCGCCGTACCGCTTTGGTGAGCGGCTTGAAACTCAAGGCGCCCACGATCAACGCCGTTATTGCGACGGTCCTGAGCGCCGTACCGCTTTGGTGAGCGGCTTGAAACCCAAAACGAACATGGGATTTCCTCCTTCACCCTGAGCGCCGTACCGCTTTGGTGAGCGGCTTGAAACGCGGCGCCTGTCAAGGGGCGGAGCGGGTGTCGGCATCGCCGGGCGGCCCGGCCGCGTTTCGGGCTTGAGACTCCCTAAAAAGATGCGGGAGCGGGCTTGCTGCCCGTGCTAGTGTTCCCGCCATGATCGATCTGCCAGGCCGCGCACCGGAAGATGGACGGCCCGGCGCAGTGGCGCCGGAGCCTGCGGGCTTACCGGACACGGCCCTTGCCGGGCGGCTGGCCGAGCCGCTCGCCACGGTGCCGTTCGAGGCGCTCGCCCGGCACTGGCGGTGCCTGGTCGTGACCGTCTCGGCGACGCGGCCGGCGGACTTCGACGACGGCCCCGATCTGGCCGGGCGCATTCGCGGCGCCTGGGGCCATGCGCTCTGCGCCCTTGCCGCCGCGCCGCGCGAGGACGCCGCATCGCGGCCCGCCGCCCACGCCGTCGTGTTCGGCCCGCACGGCCGGGTCGCCGCCGGGCTGGACCTGCCGAAGCCGTACGTGCTGCACGCCGCCGTCGCGCACGGCCGGCTGGACATCCGCCTGACCCTGTTCGGGTTCGCCCTGGCCTGGGCGGTCGAGGCGATGCAGGCGCTGGCGCTGGCCCTGCGCCGCGGCATCGCGCTGGCTGCCGGCAGCCGGGTCCGCGTGCCGATCGACCCGGACGCCTGGGCGGTGCGCCGCCTCGAGTCCGTGCCGGTGCCGGCCGCCGCCGGGCCGCTGCTCCTGGATTTCCGTACGCCGCTGATCGTCCGCCGCGGCGCCGCCATGACCCTGGACGGCGGCAGCCTGTTCATGGCCATGGCCAACCGGGTCAACGGCCTGGCGCGCTGGCAGGACCTGCGCGTCGAGGACGATTTCCGCGCCCTGAAGGCGCGCGCCGCCGGGCTCGAGGTCTCCTTCGACGGACAGCGGCCGCGCCGCTGGGTGCGCCACTCCAGCCGCCAGCCCGGCCGCGCCATCCCCATGGCCGGACTGGTCGGCCCGGTGATCGTCGGCGGCGACGTCGGCCCCCTGCTGCCCCTGATCGCCCTCGCCGAGACCTGCCACGTCGGCAGCCACACCTCCCTCGGCCTGGGCCGCTTCACGCTCGCCGGCGGCAGCAGCCCCTGACGCCGCGAGCGCCGCCGCGGCGGCAGGCGGCGCGACAGGCGACAGTTCCTGTAGTTCCGCCAGATGCCAGGATCAGATTCCGGCATGCCCGCGTCTCGATTGGACCCGCAGGCGGGGGAGGCGACCATCGGCGCAAGCGGGACCGACGGGAGGCCCGTCACCTGCCGGCGGCCAGGCCACGTGCGCGTCCCGCCGTGGGCCCCGGCATCGGCGCGCCCGGCCGGTCGCGGGGCACTTTTCTGGGCAGGACCGCGCCCAAATGTGGTGAGCGATCGCGGCTTCGGTCACGATAGGGGCCGGCCGCTGCGGCGCATGCATGGGGAAACACCATGGACACGAACGAGATCCTGCACGCCCTGACCGATCCCGACGGACCGCTGCCGCGAGCGGCGCTGGAGGCGGCCGGCGAACGGCGCGAGGAGATGGTTCCGATCTTCCTGAAGGAGATCGAGGACTACATCGCCCGCGACCCGGCGGAGCGGGAGCAGCCGTCGCCGCTGTTCTTCATCTTTCACCTGCTCGGCGAGTGGCGGGAGCACGCCGCCTATCGCCCGCTGGCGCGGCTGCTGCGGTGCCCGGACGAGGATATCGAATTCCTGCTTGGCGATGCCACCACGACGACGGCGCACCGGGTGATGGCGGGCGTGTACGACGACGACCCGCAGCCGCTCTACGATATCGTCCTGGACGGCGAAGCCAACGAATTCGTCCGCTCGCGCATGTGCGAGGCGCTGGCCATGGTCGTGGCGCGCGGCGAGCTGGACCGGGCGGAGGTCGAACGGTTCCTTCGCGACGCTTTCACCCACTTCGTGTCCCAGCCGTGCAACTTCGTCTGGAACGGCTGGCAGAGCGCCATTGCCCTGGTCGGCCTGGCCGACCTCCGGGACCTTGTGAAGACCGCATTCGACGACGAGTTGATCGATCCGGTCTGGTTGTCATTCGACGATTTCGAGAGCGACCTTCGTTTCGGCATTGACCATCCCGGCGAGGAGCGCGACAGGAACCACGGGGAGTACACGCTCTTCGGCAACACGATCGAGGAGCTGTCGGTCTGGCACGGCTTCAGGCCGGAGACCGATCAGGAGAGGCAATGGCGCGAGAGGCAGCTCGCGGCCCTGGAAGAGCAGCGCAGGCGCATGAGCTGGGAGACCGCGCCGGGCCAGCCGTACGTCAACCCGCACAAGGGCGTCGGCCGCAACGATCCCTGCCCGTGCGGCAGCGGCAAGAAGTTCAAGAAGTGCTGCCTGCGCCGGCAGCCGGACGCGCAGCCGGCCTGACCCGCGGCCCCGCTCAATCCTTGACGATCAGCCGCCGCGGCACGTCGGCGAACGGGCGGGCGCCGGTCTCGGTGATGTGCACGCACTCGCTGATCTCGATGCCCCAGTCGTCCATCCAGATGCCGGGAATGATGTGGAAGGTCATGTTGGGTTTCAGGACGGTGCGGTCGCCGGGGCGCAGGCTCATGGTGTGCTCGCCCCAGTCGGGCGGGTAGTTGAGCCCGGTCGAGTAGCCGATGCGCGACTCCTTGACCAGCCCGCCGCGGGCGATGGTGCGCCGCCACGCCGCCTCGACCTCCTCGCAGGTGGCGCCGGGGCGGGCGGCGTCGATGGCGGCGTTCAGGCCCTCGACCACCACCTCGGCGGCGTCGGCCAGCTTCTGCGGCGGCCGGCCCAGGAACACGGTGCGCGCCATCGGGCAGTGGTAGCGGCGGTAGCACGCCGCCAGCTCCATGATGGTCGCCTCGCCGGACACGAACGGCTTGTCGTTCCAGGTCAGGTGCGGCGTTGACGTGGCGATCCCGGTCGGCAGCATCGGCACGATCGAGGGATAGTCGCCGCCGAACTCGGCGGTGCCGCGCACCTGGGCGGCCATGATCGCGGCGACGGCGTCGCACTGGCGCACCCCCGGCGCCACCGCCTCGACGGCGGCAGCCATGACCTGCTCCAGGATGCGCGCCGCCCGCTCCATGAGGGCGATCTCGGCCGGCGACTTGACGGCGCGCACCCAGTTGACCAGCAGGTTGGCATCGACGAAGCGGGCGTCGGGCAGCCCGGCCTGCAGCGCGGCATGGCCCTGCGGCGACAGGTAGTAGCTGTCCATCTCCAGGCCGAAGGTGCGCCCGCCCCAGCCGCGCCGGCGCAGCACCTCGGCGACCTCCTCCATGGGATGGCGGCCGTCCTGGTGCAGGCAGTCGTCGGCGTAGCCGTGGATGTTCTCCGGGTCCAGGTAGGTGGTGACCTTGGCGCCGTTGGCATCGATGCCGCGGCCGATCCACAGCGCCGGCTCGTCGAGCGGCAGGGCCACCACCTGCGGCACGTAGAACGACCAGCCGTCGTAGCCGATCAGGTAGTTCATGTTGGCCGCGTCGGTGACCAGCAGCACGTCGATGCCGCGCTCGGCCATGCGCCGGCGGGTGGCGACGATGCGCGCGGCGTATTCGGCCTCGCCGAAATGCGGGAACGGCCCGTCGGCGGCCAGTCGGTGCCAGCTCCAGCCCAGCGGTTTCCCGCCGGTCAGCGACGGGTCCCGGTCGCCGGTCATGGTCATGAAGACGGCCTTCCCCGTTCCGATCAGGTCTCGAAGGTGGTGCCGAAGCCGCGCTCGGCGGCGAGCGCGACGGCATGGCGGGCGATCGCCGTGTCCTGGACGCCGGTGCCGGTCAAGTCGCAGACGGTGACCTCGTCGGCGCGGGTGCGGCCCGGTGCCCGGCCGGCGCAGATGGCGCCCAGCTCCGTCACCGGGACATCCTCCGGCACCGCGCCGGCGGCGATCGCATGGTGCAGCTCGCCGAGGCGGGCGGTCTGGGCGCGGCTGTCGCAGACATAGCGGTCGGCGCGGGCCAGCACCGCCGGCTCCAGCTCGTTCTTGTCCTCGGCGTCGGAGCCCATGGCGGTGACGTGCAGGCCGGCGTGAAGCCAGTCGGCGCGGACCAGCGGCGCCCGCGCCGGGGTCGTGCACACCACCACGTCGCTGTCGCGGACCGCCGCCTCGGCGCTGCCGGCGACCGCGGCGGCGATGCCGAGCCGCCCCGCCAGGTCGTCGGCGCAGGCCTGGGCGCGGGTCGCGTCGCGTGCCCAGACCAGCACGCGGTGGATCGGCCGGACCAGCGCCAGCGCCTCGACCTGCAGCCGCGCCTGCACGCCGGCGCCCAGCACGCCGGCCACCGCCGCGTCCGCCCGCGCCAGGTGCCTGGCGGCGACCGCACCGGCGGCGGCGGTGCGCACGTCGGTCAGGTAGCCGTTGTCGAGCAGCAGCGCCTCGGCCAGCCCGGTGCGGGCGCCGAGCAGCACCATCAGGCCGTTGACGCTGGGCAGGCCGAGCTTCGGGTTGTCGAAGAAGCCGGGGCTGATCTTGATGGCGAAGCTGTCCAGGCCCGGCACATAGGCGGTCTTCACGTCGACCTCGCCGTTGTGGTCGGCCACGTCCAGGCGGAGGATCGGCGGCATCACCACGCCGCCGCCGGCCAGGGCGGCAAAGGCGCGCTCCACCACGTCCACCGCGTCGCCGTCCAGGCGCACGCAGTCGCGCAGCTCGCGCTCGGTCAGGATGCGGATGGTGGTCATGCGGCGTGCTCCCCCCAGCCCGTCCAGGTGCCGGTCACGACCTCGGTGAACAGCGTCATGTCGACATTGGCGCCGCTGAGCAGGCAGGCGACGGTGCGGCCCAATGGCCCGGCCCGTCCGGTCAGCAGCGCGGCGATGCCGACGGCGCCGCCGCCCTCGACGATCTGGCGCTCCTGCCAGTAGGCGTGGCGCATGGCGGCGGCGATCTCGTCCTCGCCGACCAGGATCAGGTCGTCCAGCAGGTCGCGCACCAGGGCGAAGGTGTGGGCATTGTCCAGGCCGATGCCGCCGCCCAGGCTGTCGGCCAGGCTCTGCTCCTCGGCCACCGCCACCGGATGGCCGGCGCGCAGGCTGTGGTACATGGCCGGGCCGCGCTCCATGGAGATGCCGACGACGCGCGCGTCCGGCCGCGCCGTCTTGACCGCCAGGGCGATGCCGGCGACCAGCCCGCCGCCGGAGACCGGCACCAGCACGGTGTCGAGCTCCGGCAGGTCCTCGAGCAGCTCCAGGCCGATCGTGCCCTGGCCGGCGACCACGTGCGGGTCGTCGAACGGCGAGATCAGCACCAGGCCGTCCTCGTCGGCCAGGCGGCGCGCCTCGACTTCGGCCTCGTCCTGGCTGGCGCCGTGGATGCGGATGTCGGCGCCCAGCGCGCGGATCGCCTCCACCTTGTTGGCCGGCACCAGGTGCGACATGCACACCGCGGCGCGCACGCCGAGCCGGCTGGCGGCCAGCGCCACGGCGCGGCCGTGGTTGCCGGTCGACACGGTGACGACGCCGCGGCCGCGCTCGGCGTCGGTCAGGGCGGCGACGCGGTTGGTGGCGCCGCGCAGCTTGAAGGCGCCGGTGTCCTGCAGCGTCTCCAGCTTCAGCCACACGTCCGCGCCGGTCGCCGCCGACAGGGCCGGCGACGGCACCAGCGGGGTGCGCCGCACCAGCCCGGCGATGGCCTTGCGGGCGCGGTAGACGTCGCCCAGGGTCACGGTCCCGCTCATAGCCGCAGCAGCCTGCCATGGCCGTCGATCGGCCGGTCGTGCCCGGCCAGGCGCAGGGCGTGCCACAGCAGCGCCTGGTGGCTGGTCACCACCGGCCGGCCCAGCGCCCGCTCCAGCGGCTCGATCGCCGGCCAGGCGCGCAGCGCGGTGCAGGAGACGAACAGGGCGTCGGCCTGTGCCGCCCGACCCAGGTCCAGCCCGGCGCGGCAAATGTCGTCCGGCGGCACGCGGGCCATGTCGCTGTCGCTCTCCAGGTCGAACGAGGCCATCGCGGTGACGGTGATCCCGCGGGCCATGAGGTAGCCGGCCATGGCCCGGTCGACCTCCTCGATGTACGGGGTCAGCAGGGCCACGCGGCGCACGCCGAGCCGCGCGAAGGCGGCCAGCGCGCCGGTGATCGGCGCCGTGCACGGCACGCCCAGCCGCGCCGCCTGGATACGGCCGAACACCGCCGCCTCGCCCAGCGCGACGATCCCGGAGGTGCAGCCATAGGCGACGCAGCCGAGCCCGGCGTCCTCCGGCAGCAGTGCCGTCGCCCCGGTCAGGCCGTCGGCCATCAGGCGCAGATTGGCCGTGGTCGTGGGATTGCGGTTGGCCAGCCGGGCGGTGAACCAGGTGACGTCGTCCGGCGCCATGGCGCGGAACGCCTGCTCGGTGGCCTGGTCGGTGGACAGCAGGACGAGGCCCAGCCGTGCCGCCGGCCCCGGCCCGCCGTCCAGGACGCACGGCGCCACCGTGCGCTGCGGCGGGGGGCCGGCGTCGGCGGCGGCGGCGGAGCCGTGGGCGTGCATCGGATCGGCCTACTTGACGATGATGCAGGTGCAGTCGGCGATGTGGCTCACCTTCTGCGACACGCTGCCGAGCATGAACGCGGTGATGTCGCCGAGGCCGCGATTGCCGAGCACGATGGCGTTGGCGTCGTGCTCCTTGGCGAAGGCGGCGATGGTCCGCGCAATGGGCCCGTGGCTGACATGGGTCTCCACCTTCTCCGCGCCGTGGTCGCGGGCCCAGCGGGCGGCCACCTCCACCACCTCCGTGGCCATCTCGTGCAGGCCGGTATTGGCCGGCTCCGGATGGAGCTGCGGCCGGACCATGGAATGGCTGCTGTCCGGCATGCGCATCGGCCGGTAGACGGTCAGCAGCAGCAGGCGCGAGCCCGCCAGCCGGGCCAGGTCGACCGCATAGTCGATGGCCTTGTAGGAATGGTCGGAGCCGTCCACCCCGACCACGATCCGCTCCAGCATGCCTCCTCCCCATTCGTTCGTTCGTTGCGTCTGCCGTCGGCGCCGGCCTCAGCGGCCGAACGCCAGGTCGCGCAGGAACAGCGCGATCTGCGGGAACAGGATGATCAGCGCCGACGCGCCGATGAGCATGACGATGAACGGCGGCGTGCCCCTGATCACCTCGAAGTAGGGCCGCTTGAACACGGCGATCGCCGTGAAGATGTCGCAGCCGAACGGCGGCGTCGCCGAGCCGATCGCCGCCTGCAGGGTGACGATCACGCCGACCAGCACCGGGTCGATGCCCGCGGCTGCCACGAACGGTGCGAAGATCGGCGTGAACACCAGGATCACGACGATCGGATCGACGAACATGCAGCCAATGAAGAAGGCGATGGCGATCGCCACCAGCAGCATGGTCGGGCTGGCGTCGGCCAGACCCAGGCCGCCCAGGATCGCCTGCGGGATCTGCGCGAACGAAATGGTCCACGAGAACGCGGCGCCCGCCGCCACCAGGATGAACACCACGGCGGTGATCAGCCCGGTGGACATGGCGATGTCCGGGATCTCGGTGATCTTGACGGAGCGGAAGATCACCACCTCCAGCAGCAGGGCGTACAGCACGGAGATCGCCGCCGCCTCGGTCGGGCTGAAATAGCCGCTGTAGATGCCGCCGATGATGATGACCGGGAAGCCCAGCGGCAGCAGCGCCTTGCGCATGGCCAGCAGGCGTTCCGGCCAGGTCGACCTGGGCTGGATCGGCGTGCCCTCGATGATCGCCTTGATGTAGCAGTACACCGAGAACATCAGCAGGATCAGCAGGCCCGGCCCGATGCCGGCGATGAACAGCTCGCCGATCGAGGCGCCGGCGACCACGCCGTAAATGATCATGCCGATCGACGGCGGGATCAGCAGCGCCACGTCGCTGGCATTGATCGTCAGCGCGATGACGAAGGGGTCCTTGTAGCCGTTCTGCAGCATGCGCGGGCGCAGCGGCCCGCCGATCGCCACCACCGTCGCCTGGGTCGAGCCGGACACCGCGCCGAACAGGGTGCAGCTGGCCGCCGTGGTGATCGCCAGGCCGCCGCGCACGTGGCCGACGAAGCGCATGACCAGGTCGAGCAGGCGGTCGGCGGCGTGGCCCTTGGTCACGATGTCGGCGGCGAAGATGAACATCGGCACGGCGATCAGCGCCGCCGGCTGGATGCCGCCGATCATCTGCTGGATGATCTGCCGCTCGGGCAGCCCCAGATAGAAGAAGAACGCCACCAGGGTCGCCGTCAGCAGCGGGATCATCATCGGGAACCCGAGCAGCAGCAGCACGATCATGACGGCGATGAGAGTCGTCTCCATGCCTGTGCGCCTTTCCTGCCTCGCGTCCCGCCCTGCGGACGCCGGTCGCGCCGCGCCTCACATCGGCGAGGCGCCGTAGTCGGTCTCGTCGTAGACGTCGCGCTCCTCGAACGAGATGTAGACGTCCTTCTCGACGAGGTTCTTGAGTACGGTGAAGGTGTACTGGAGGCCGGTGATGGCGAACCCGACCGGGATCCAGATCAGCGTCCAGAATACCGGGATTTGCAGCGCCGGCGTCACCCGGCCACGCCCGGCCAGGCGGTCGACGTACTGGAAGCCGTACCAGGCGAGCAGGAACATCACCGCGGCGGTGAACGCGCAGATCACGATCATCAGCACCTTTTTCCCGCGGTCGCCCAGGTTGTCGTAGACCGCCGACATGCGGATGTGCCGGCCGCGGCGGGCGGCATAGCCGAGCCCGACGAAGGTCACCAGCACGATCAGGAACTCGTTGAGCTCGTTGGAGAAATACAGGCTTTGGCCGAGCAGGCGGCCGAACACGTTGGCCACCGTGTTGACGAACATCAGGATGATGCCCCAGGCCAGCACGAACGCCTCGAACCGCGACAGGCCCATGTCGATGGCGTAGATGACGCGGCCGAACGCCGAGCGGGGCCGGTCGGAAGGCATCATCTTCATTCGGAACCCCACGCTGCCGTGTCCCGCAAGGGCCGTGCCCCGCCGCGGCGACCGCGGCGGGCCGCCGGCCGGCGCGCGGGAGAGGGCGACAGGGTCCGCGCGCCTCGGCGGCCGGCAGTCGCCGCGGCCACCGCCGAATGATCATCGGCAAATTGGCCCGTGTCAATCATGAGATTGATGCGGGTCAATCCGACGGCGGCGGTGCGGGCACGGCACGGCCCGGTGCCGCGGGTTCCGCGCGCGGCTTGATCTGTCGCGATGGGGGCGAGCCGACAGTGCGGGGCACCGCGCGCCGCGGGCCGGACCTGGGGTCCGGCGGGCAGGGCCCCGGCGCGGCGCCTTCGGAGACGCGCGGCGCGGGTCAGAACCGCAGCGCGCGCACCCGGATGACGTTGGGCAGGCCGGCGACGCGGGCCAGCACCTCGGCGGGCGGCGGCTGGTCTATGGCGACCAGCGCGACGGCGTCGTCGCCGGGTGCCTTGCGGCCCAGGTGGAAGCTGGCAATGTTGATCTGCGCGTCGCCCAGCACCGAGCCGAGCCGGCCGATCAGGCCGGGCTGGTCCCGGTTGCGGACGAACAGCATGTGCGGGCTGAGCTCCGCCTCCAGCGGGATGTCCTCGACCGAGACGATGCGCGGCTTCAGCCCGCCGAACAGCGATCCGGTCACCGCCCGGGTGCGCGTCTCGCTGGTCACGGTCAGCCGGACGGTGGTGTGATAGTCGGGCGCGCGCTCGCGCCGGGTCTCGCTCACGTCGATGCCGCGCTCGCGCGCCAGCACCGGGGCCGACACCATGTTCACCGTATCGAGCAGCGGGCGCAGCAGGCCCATCAGCAGCATGGCGGTGATCGGCCGGGTGTTCAGCCCGGCCGCCTCGCCGGCATACTCGACGTCGACGGTGCGGATCCCGGTCTCGGTGATCTGGCCGGCGAACCCGCCGAGCAGCTCGGCCAGCGCCAGGTAGGGGCGCAGGCGCGGGGCGTCCTCCGCGCTGACCGACGGCATGTTCAGCGCGTTGACCACGGCGCCGGTGGTCAGGTAGTCGGCCATCTGCTCGGCGACCTGCAGCGCCACGTTCTCCTGCGCCTCGCTGGTCGAGGCGCCCAGGTGCGGCGTGCAGATCACGTTGGGCATCCCGAACAGCGGATGCTCGCGCGCCGGCTCGGTGGCGAACACGTCCAGCGCGACGCCGGCGACGTGGCCGCTGTCCAGCGCCGCCTTCAGGTCGTCCTCGACGATCAGGCCGCCGCGCGCGCAGTTGACGATGCGCACGCCCCGGCGCGCCTTGGCCAGCGCCGCGGCGTTGATCATGCCGCGGGTGGTGTCGGTCAGCGGCGTGTGCAGGCTGATGAAGTCGGCGCGGGCCAGCAGGGTGTCCAGGTCGACCTTCTCCACGCCCAGGTCGGCGGCGCGCTCGTTCGACAGGAACGGGTCGTAGGCGACGACGCGCATGCGCAGGCCGTTGGCGCGGTCGGCGACGATGGCGCCGATGTTGCCGCAGCCGATGATGCCGAGCGTCTTGCCGGTCAGCTCGACGCCCATGAACCTGGACTTTTCCCACTTGCCGGCCTGGGTGGAGGCGTCGGCCTGCGGGATCTGGCGGGCCAGCGCGAACATCAGCGCGATGGCGTGCTCCGCCGTGGTGATCGAGTTGCCGAACGGCGTGTTCATGACCACCACGCCGCGCGCGGTTGCGGCCGGCAGGTCCACGTTGTCCACGCCGATGCCGGCGCGGCCGACCACCTTGAGCCGCACCGCCCGGTCCAGGATGTCCTTGGTCACCCGGGTCGCGGAGCGGATCGCCAAGCCGTCGTACTCGCCGATGATGTCGGCCAGCGCGTCCGGGCTCAGGCCGACGTTGACGTCGGCCTCGACCCCGCGCTCGCGGAAGATCTCGGCGGCGCGCGGGCTCAGCTTGTCGGAGATCAGAACGCGGGGCATGGGGGTCCTCTAGGCGGCCTGGGCCAGATCGGCGCGCACCGACTGGTACGCCCAGTCGAGCCACGGCAGCAGCAGCTCGATGTCGGAGGTCTCCACCGTGCTGCCGCCCCAGATGCGCAGCCCGGGCGGGGCGTCGCGGTAGCCGTTGATGTCGTAGGCGACGTCGCGGGCCTCGAGCAGGGACGCCATCTTCTTCGGGATCTCGCCCTGGCGGGCGGGGTCCAGCCCGGTCGCCCAGGGGTCGACGATCTTCAGGCAGATCGAGGTGGACGAACGCCGGGCGGGGTCTTCGGCCAGGAAATCGACCCAGCCGGTCCGGGCGACCCAGTCCGACAGCGCCGCCAGGTTGGCCTGCGACCGCGCGACGAGCGCCGGCAGCCCGCCGATCCGCTCCGCCCAGTCCAGCGCGTCGAGCACGTCCTCCACGCACAGCATGGACGGGGTGTTGATGGTCTCGCCCTTGAAGATGCCCTCGGTCAGCTTGCCGCCCTTGGTCATGCGGAACAGCTTGGGCAGCGGCCAGGGCGGGGTGTAGCTCTCCAGCCGCTCGACCGCGCGCGGGCTGAGCGCCAGCATGCCGTGCTGGCCCTCGCCGCCGAGCGCCTTCTGCCACGACCAGGTGACCACGTCCAGCTTGCGCCACGGCAGGTCCATGGCGAACACCGCCGAGGTGGCGTCGCACAGGGTGAGCCCGGCGCGGTCGTCCCGGATCCAGTCGCCGTCCGGCACGCACACGCCCGACGTGGTGCCGTTCCACAGGAACACCACGTCGCGGTCGGCGTCGACCTGGGCGAGGTCGGGCAGCGCGCCATAGTCGGCCTTCATGACGCGCAGGTCCTGAAGCTTCAATTGCTTCTGGGCGTCGGTCACCCAGGCCTCGCCGAAGCTCTCCCAGGCCAGCGCGTCGACGCCGCGGGCGCCGAGCAGGGACCACATCGCCATCTCGAACGCGCCGGTGTCGGAGGCCGGGACGATGCCGAGCCGGTAGTCCTCCGGCATGCCGAGCAGCGCCTTGCTGCGCGCGATCACGTCGGCCAGCTTGGCCTTGCCCAGCTTGGAGCGGTGCGAGCGGCCCAGCGCCGCGGCCTTGAGCACCTCCGGCGTCCAGCCCGGATGCTTGGCGCACGGGCCCGAGGCAAAGTTCGGGTTGCTGGGGCGCAGGCGCGGCTGGTCGGCCATGGCGGGTCCTCCGGAACTGCGGCGGGTAACGGGTCGGCGGGTCGGGCGCGCAACCTTAACCACCCCCGCGTCCGCGTCAACCGGCATGCGCGCTGCGCTGCGGGATGGAGCGGGTGCCACCGAACAATGGCGCTGCCGAGCCTCGGGCGCTGCCGCGGATCAGCGATGCCCACCGCTCCGCGACGGGCCCTGACGGTCGTTTTCCGCGCGTCGGACGGCTTGCATGTAGGCGCGCAGGACCGCGTTCATGCGCGTCTGGTAGCCCCTGCCCTGGGATCTGAACCGGTGCAGGGCGGCCGATCGGCGCACCCGCCGCCGCCGCAGATGGCGCGCGTCGCGGCTGCATCCGGCATTGTATCAGCCGGCAGCAGTCGCGCCGCCATGATTGTTTTCGCTATTCATGGCAGGTCGCCCATGTATCATGGTGTCATGGATCGGAACCTCGTCATTGCCGAGCTCCGGGCCCATGAGGCGGAGTTGCGGGCCGCCGGCATCGCGAGCGCATCGCTGTTCGGCTCCGTCGCGCGCGGCGAGGCCGGACCGGAGTCGGACGTGGACATCGTTGTCCCCCTGAAGGAAGACTTTGCCGAGGGGGGCTTTGAATACTTCGGCCGCCTTGAGGACCTCCGGGAGCACCTGTCAACAATGCTGGGACCGAAGGTAGACCTTGTTGCAGAGCCGGTCAGAAAGCCGCGGTTGCGTCAGGATATCGAAGAGGATAGGATAATTGCCTTCTAGAACACCGGTTCACGGATTCAAGGATATTCTCGATAACATAGTGTGAATAGAGGCGGACACAGCGGATTTGACTGAGTACCAATTTTTGGAAAATCGCAGTTGTCAAGATGCGGTGATGTTTTGTCTCTTACGGATTAGTGAAGCTGCAAGGAAGCTTGGGGATATCGGTCCATCCCTGGCGCCCGATCAGCCATGGACAAGAATAGCCTCTTTTGTAAATGTTCTTCGGCACGAATATGAAAACATGGATCTACGGAATGTCTGGAAGATTATAACCATGGACCTGGTGCCCCTTCGCATTGCGTGTGAGCAGGCGATCGAACGTCTGGATTGAAGAACACGCGTCGCGCAAGCATGGACAGTCCCGTGCAGGTCCATTTCCGATCCGCCCTCATCCAGCGACAACCATCACGGCCAGCCCCGCCACCCCCGCCGCCAGCACCATGCCCGCCGCCACGTACAGCCTGAGCGCGGCGGCGATGTCGGCGGGGCCGAGGTCGGGGCGGCCGGGGCCGATCCAGGGTTCGTCGGCGATCCGGTCGCCGTAGCGGCGCGGGCCGGACAGGGCGAAGTCCAGCGCGCCGGCCAGAGCCGCCTCGGGCCAGCCGGCGTTGGGGGAGCGGTGGCGGCCGGCGTCGCGGCGCACGGCCTGCCAGGCACGCCGGGCACGGGCGCCGGGCACCACAACCGCCGCGGCGCACAGACTCAGCCCGGCCAGCCGCGCCGCCGGCCAGTTGGCGGCATCGTCGAGCCGCGCCGCCGCCTTGCCGAACGCCTCGTACCGGTCGGTGCGGTGGCCGATCATGCTGTCCAGCGTGTTGACCGTCTTGTAGACGAGCAGCCCCGGCAGCCCGAGCAGCAGGTACCACAGCGCCGGCGCCACCACGCCGTCGGAGAAGTTCTCCGCCAGCGACTCGACCGCCGCGCGGGCGACGCCGGCCTCGTCCAGCATGTCCGGGTCGCGGCCGACGATGCGCGCCACCGCCGCCCGGCCCTCCGGCAGGCCGTGCGCCAGCCCGTCGGCCACGGCGGCGACATGCTCATAGAGGCCGCGGAAGGCCAGCAGCGTGCTCACCGCCACCGCCTCGGCCAGCCAGCCGCCCGGCAGCGCCGCGAACCCCCGCGCCAGCCCGTACCCGACCGCCGCCGCCGCCGCGACCGCCACGAACGTCACCGCGGCGCCGCGGGCGATGCGCGCCGTCCGTGCCATGCCGCGGTTAAACCGCCGGTCGGCCCAGCCGATGGCGCGGCCGATCAGCACCACCGGGTGCGGCACCCGCCGGTACAGCCAGTCCGGATCGCCCGCCGCGCCGTCGATGAACAGCGCCAGCAGCAGCACCCAGGCAAGGGGCGGCAGGTCGGGCGAAAGCGGGAACAGGAGCATCGGCGTGGAGCGGTGCCGCCGACTGCGGCTTCGGGAGGACATCGCGGGGCGGCTGACCGCGGACCCTATCGGTCCGATGCCATCCGCGCCAGCCTGCCCTTACGTGCAGAAAACGGTGTCGTCTCCATGCGCCGGCACCCACCGGCGCGCGGCGGTGCAGCCACCGCTGATTAAGCCGCTTTGCCTTCGGTGCAGGCTTAATTAAGTTTGGGCCGCCAAGTTTAATTAACGCACCGGCAGCTGGACCCATGCCTGCTCCCGCGCCCGAGCCCGGCCGCCTGGGCCGCCATGTCGATACCGCGTTCGGCGGAGAGCGGATCCGCGCCTTCGTCCCGCCGCCGCTGCCGCCCGACCCGCCGGTCCGCCTCAACGAGCTGTTGAGCCGGCTCAGCGCGGCGGACCGCGCCGTCGGCAGGCTGGACGGCATCACCATGCTGCTGCCGGACCGGGCGCTGTTCCTCTACATGTACGTGCGCAAGGAGGCGGTGCTGTCATCGCAGATCGAGGGCACCCAGTCGACCCTGACCGATCTGCTGAGGTTCGAGACGGACGCAGCGTCCGGACGGCCGATCGACGACGTGCGGGAGGTCTCCAACTATGTCGATGCGATGATGTACGGGCTGGACCGGTTGCGCACCCTGCCCCTGTCGCTTCGGCTGATCCGCGAGATGCATGCCCGGCTGCTGCGCGGCGGCCGGGGCGAAACCAAGGACGTCGGCGAATTCCGCCGGTCGCAGAACTGGATCGGCGGCACGCGCCCCGGCAACGCGATGTTCGTGCCGCCGCCGGTCAACGAGATGATGCCGTGCCTGGACGCGCTGGAGCGGTTCATGCACGCGGACACGCGGGACCTGCCGCCGCTCGTCAAGGCCGGGCTCATCCACGTCCAGTTCGAGACGATCCATCCGTTCCTGGACGGCAACGGCCGTCTGGGCCGGCTGCTCATTACCCTCTTTCTGTGCATGCAGCAGGTTCTCAAGGAGCCGCTGCTCTATCTCAGCCTGTATTTCAAGACCCACCGAGCGGACTACTATCGCCTGCTCCAGGAGGTGCGGGAGCGGGGTGCCTGGGAGGCCTGGCTGGAGTTCTTCCTGGACGGCGTTGCCGCCACGGCGGATCAGGCATTCGACAGCGCGACCCGCATCGTCGATCTGTTCCGGGCGGACCGGGCGCGCATTGCCGCCATCGGCGACCGGGCGGGCTCCGCCCTGCGGGTCCATGACTTCCTTCAGGTCCGCCCCTTCGTCACGGCACCGGCCGCCGTGGACGGCACGCAGTTGAGCATGCCGACGGTAAATGCGGTCCTGGACGCGCTCCAGGCGCTCGGCATTGTCGAGGAGGTGACGGGGCGGCGGCGCGGCCGCGTCTACGCCTACCGTGCCTATGTCGACATCCTTGCGGAAGGCGCGCAGCCGCTGCCGCGATGACGGCGGCCACGGTGGTGCCGGTCGCCCGGCGTCCTCACGACAGTCCCGCGAACGCCCGCAGATAGTCCAATCCTGCGACCGCCCGGCTGCCGTACCAGGAGGTCATCTCCCCGTCGATCAGGCGCAGCTCGGGCGTGGCGCCGCCGTGCTCGCGGTGGAACGCGGTCAGGTGGTCCTCGGTGAACCGGTACGGCTCGCTGCCGAACAGGACCAGGTCGATCCCGCGCAGCAGACCGGCGTCGATCGTCACCTGCGGGTAGCGCACCGCCGGGTCGTGGCAGGCGGTGTCCCAGCCGGCCAGGGCCAGGGTGCGGGCGATGTAGGTGTCGCGCGACACCGTCATCCACGGGTCCTTCCAGATCAGGTAGAGCACCCGCCGCCGCGGCCGTCCCGCCGCCGCGGCGACGAGCGCGTCGTGGGCGGCGCGGAAGCGTACGGCGAGCCGCTCCGCCTCGGCCCCGGCGCCGAACAGGCCGCCGATCAGCCGGTACAGGTCCAGGTTGTCGAGCGGCGCGTTGGGGTGGGTGACGACGACGCGCACCCCGGCCGCGGCGATCTCCTCGGCCAGCGCCCGCGGCGTCTCGTCGACGTTGACCAGCACGTGCGTCGGCGCCACCGCCAGCAGCCGGCCGCGCCGCACCTTCTTGGTGCCGCCGACGCTCGGCACTGCCGTCACCGCCGGCTGCGGATGCACGCAGTAATGGGTCCGCCCGACCACCCGTGCGCCCAGGCCCAGGTCGAACAGCAACTCGGTCAGGCTGGGCACCAGCGACACGATGCGCGCGTCGGCCTCCGCCGGCGGATGGGCCACGCCGGCGGCATCGGTCAGCGCGGTCTCGGCACGGCTGGTCTCGGTGTCGGTCATCGGCCGAGCGGGAGACGGGACGATATCGCGTGGTGCCGACTCTAGCGGAAACCTCCCCGTCTTGGCGACCCGCGAGTCCGCAGCCGGACGGTCGTCTCGCCGGGCCAGCCGGCCCGCGCCCTCACGTCCCGCCATGCGGGTCCGCCCGATCCTCCGGCCCGACCCCGTAATTGAGCTGGGTCCCCACCGGCCGAAAGCCGAGCCGGCGGTAGATCGCGCCGGACACCGGGTCCGCGGCGGACAGCCAGGCCAGTTCGTGGCCGGCGGCGAAATAGGCCTGCAGCAGGCGGCTGCACAGCGCCGAGGCCAGGCCGCGGCGGCGGTAGCCGGGACGGGTCGCGACGCCGGTCAGTTCCGCCGCGCTGCCGCCGATCTGCAGCCCGGCGGCGCAGACCGTCTGGTTGTCGATACGGATGACCGCGGCCATCACGCTGCCGTCCTCCAGCCCGCTGCCCAGGAACGCCCGCCACTGGCTGTCGCCGGTGACGTCGAGCGGCAGGTTGAAGCTGAGCTGCTGCACCTCGATCAGACCGTCCAGCAGCGCCTCGTCGCCGGGGCCGAGCCGGCAATAGGCCGCCGTGCGCACCAGCGGCCGCGGGCGCAAGGCCGGCGGCGCCAGCACCATCGCCGGCTGGCTGTTGCGGTGCCCGACCCCGGCGGCCGCCAGGGCCGGCCCCAGCCCCGGATTGAGCTCCTCCAGGAACTCCAGCCGCAGCCGCCGGCCCTGGTCCTCGAACGTCCGGCGCAGATCGGCGATCGCCGGGGCCCAGTCCGGCGGCGCCGCCACGGGCACGGCGAAGCTCATCAGGTAGTCGGCGCTGACCGGCGACAGGAAGGCGCGGAACGGCCCGACCTCGACGGTGGCGCGGTCGCGCGCACCGACCACCGCCACGTTGGCGGCGATGCGCTCCAGCAGCGACAGCGGCGTTGCGGAGCGCCGGAGCCAGAGCGAGCGCGGCACGGCATCCTCCTCCTCATGCCAGCACCGGCGCGAGCCGGTCGAGTGCCGCCGTCAGGCGGTCGGCCGACGTGGCGAAGCACAGGCGCAGGTGCCCCTCGCCGCCCGGCCCGAACGCCGTGCCCGGCGCCAGGCCAACGCCGGCCGCCTCGATCAGCCGCAGCGCCAGGGCGCGGCTGTCGGGCTCGCCGGCCACCGAAAAGAACAGATAGAATGCGCCCTCCGGTCGGGCAAAGCGTACCCGCGGCCAGGCTGCCATGCGCGCGCACACCAGGTCGCGTCCGGCGCGGCAGCGCTCGACCAGGGCGGCGACGAACGGCTCGCCCTCCTCGACCGCGGTCACCGCGGCGTGCTGGAGGAAGGTCGCGACGCCGGACGTGTTGTACTGGATCAGGTTCTCGTACACCTGCCCGAATTCGGCCGGCGCCACCACCCAACCGATCCGCCAGCCGGTCATCGCCCAGGTCTTGGAAAAACTGTTGATCACGATCAGCCGCTCGTCGGGGTCGCAGACCTCCAGGAACGACGGGGCCGCCGGGGCGTCGTAGACGATGCGCGCGTACACCTCGTCGGCGATCAGCCACAGGCCGCGGGCGCGGCAGAAGTCGCGCAGCGCCGCCATGTCGGCGCGCGGCATCATCCAGCCGGTCGGGTTGCCGGGCGCGTTCAGGAACACGGCGCGGGTGCGCGGGCCGCACGCGGCGAACAGCCGGTCGAGGTCGAGGCGCCAGCCGTCGTCGCTGCGCTCCAGCGGCACGAAGCGCGGCACCGCCCCCAGGATCGGCAGCACGCTGAACACGTTGGGCCAGATCGGCGCCGTCGTGACCAGCTCGGTGCCGGGGTCGAGCACCGCCTGGAGCGTCAGCATGATCGCCTGCATGCCCGAGGCGGTGACGAAGATCCGCTCAGGGGCCACCTCGGCGCCGTGCACGCGGCCCAGATAGCGGGCCAAGGCGTCGCGCAGCGGCGGGATGCCGCGCTGCCAGGTGTAGAAGGTGTGTCCTTCGGCCAGCGCGCGGGCGGCGGCCTCGGCGATGACGGGCGGCGTCGGCAGGTCGCCCTCGCCGACCCACAGCGGGATCAGGCCGGGCACCTCGCGGCCGCGGTTGATCACCTCGACGATGCCGCTTTCCGGCAGCGCCGCCATGGCCGCGCGCAACTCGGCGCGTGATCCGTCCGGTGCGGTCCCGGGATGCATCGCCATGGTCCTCGTCATGGCCCAGTGTCGCCCACGCGCCGCGGCCGTGTCATGCCGAAAAAGGGCGGACTCGTGCGGCGGGCGCGCGCGGCAGCGACCGTCCCGCCCGGTCGGTTGACCGGGGTGCGCCGGCGCGGCTAGCGTCGGGAGCCATGCCCAGGACAGCGCGCGCCGCGGTCGGCGACCAGTGCTACCACGTCACGAACCGGTCCAATGCCGGGGACCCGGTGTTCCGGGACGAGGAAGGCTACCGCGACTTCGTCGGCCTGCTCGGCCGCGCCTGTGCGCGCCAGCCCATGCGGGTGCTGGGCTTCTGCCTGATGCCCGACCACTTCCACCTGGTGCTGCACCCGCACGGGGACGGCGACCTGGGCCGCTGGATGCGCTGGCTGTTCACCGCCCAGGTGCGCCGCCACCATGCCCGCCACGGCACCAACGGCCACGTCTGGCAGGGCCGGTTCAGGGCGTTCCCGGTGCAGCACGACGAACATCTCGCGCTGGTGCTGTGCCATGTCGAGGGCAACGCGCGGCGCGCCGGCCTGGTCGCGCGCGCCGAGGCCTGGCCGTGGTGCAGCCTGGCCCACCGCGCCGCGGGCCCGCCGCCGGCCTGGCTGGACGACGGCCCTGCCGCCCCCTGGCTGATCCCGTCGGCCGCCTGGGTCGCGCGCGTCAACGACGGCCTGCCCGCCGCGGCGTGCGCGGCGATCCGGCGCAGCACGGCCCGCGGCGCGCCCTACGGCAGCAGCACGTGGATGACGGAGACGGCGGTGCGCCTGGGCCTCGCCTCGACCCTGCGCCCGCGGGGCCGACCGCGCAAACGGGCACCCGACGACGGGCCCGTCCCGGCGGCGGAAGCGGACTAGAGGGGTCAGGCCAGCGACAGGTCGAAGTTTTCGATCACCGAGTCGACCTCGGGCATCGCCTTGATGGCGCCCGGTGACGGTCATTCGGTAAGAATGACGATGTACCGCTTCATCAGGCGGCCTCTGCCCTCGAGGGATCTGTGCCGCAGCTGTCACCTGGCATGGGCCGGATCCCGCTTCCCGTCTCACCGCATCGCCAGGATGTCGTCCACGAACTGCGGCACCACCTCGGTGGCCGGGCCGTGGATGCAGCGGTCGAACAGGGTGGCGCCCTGGGAGGGCTCCAGGTTGAGCTCCACCGTGTAGGCGCCGCCGAACCGGGCCTCGCGGACGAAGCCGGCGGCGGGATAGACGTTGCCGGAGGTGCCGATCGACAGGAACAGGCGGCTGCGGTGCAGGGCCTCGCCGATGCGCTCCATCTCCAGGGGGATCTCGCCGAACCAGACCACGTGCGGGCGCATGCCGCCGGGCCGGGCGCAACTCGTGCAGGCGACCGCCAGCGACAGGTCGTCGGCGTGCGCGACGATCGTGTGGCAGTGCCGGCAGCGCACCTTCAGCAGCTCGCCGTGCATGTGGATCAGGTTGCGGCTGCCGGCGCGCTCGTGCAGGTCGTCGATGTTCTGGGTGACCACCAGCACCTCGCCGGGCCACTCCTGCTCCAGCCGGGCCAGCGCCAGATGGCCGGCATTGGGCTCGACGCCGGCGTCGCGCAGGTTGCGGCGGCGGGCGTTGTAGAACTCGTGCACCAGGTCGGGATTGCGCCCGAAGCCTTCCGGCGTGGCGACCTCCTCCAGGCTGTAGCGCGACCATACGCCGCCGGTGTCGCGGAACGTGTCCAGCCCCGATTCCTTGGAAATGCCGGCGCCGGTGAGGACGACGATGGTATCGGTCGGCTTGAGGGTCTCCATGACAACTCCCCCGGATTGACGATCGGGCCGGCTCCGGATCGTCCGTCCGGCCCCCGTTTTGCCCTGACGTGGTGTCAGACTGCCGCGAGCAAACGAGATTCTGCAAGGCCGCGGCTTGCGTCGCGGCGCCCGGCGGCCATGATGGCGCCGGCCGCCCCCGGTACCCGTGCCCGCCGCCAAGGGATCGATGCCGCGATGAGAGTGCTGTTCGTCTGCCTGGGCAACATCTGCCGCTCGCCGACCGCCGATGCCGTGCTGCGCAAACGGGCCGCCGAGCGCGGCCGGTCCGTAGAGGTCGACAGCGCCGGCACCGGCGACTGGCACGTCGGCAGCCCGCCCGACAGCCGCGCCATCCAGGCGGCGGCGCGGCGCGGCTACGACCTGTCCGGCCTGCGCGCCCGCCAGGTCCGGCGGTCGGATTTCACCGACTTCGACCTGATCGTGGCGATGGACCGGGCCCAGCTTGCGCAGCTGCGCCGGCTGGCCCCGGACGACGCGCACGAGCGCATCCCGCTGTTCCTGAACTTCGCGCCCGAGACCGGCCGCGAGGAGGTGCCGGACCCGTACTATGGCGGCGCGGCCGGCTTCGACGAGATGATCGATCTGATCGAGGCTGGGGTGGACGGCCTGCTCGACGCCCTCGACGAGGTCGAGGCCGAGGCGGCGGCGCGATAGCCGGACCGGCGGGCGGAACCGCCATCATGACCGGCACGCAGCCCCCGGCCGCGGGCGGGCACGCGCTCGAGGCGCTGGCGCGGCGGGCGGGGCTGGACGAGGCCGCCCGCCGCCGCCTGGCCGGCGCGCACCGCGTGGCGGTGCCGGCCGGCGCGGTCCTGTTCCGGCCCGGCGACCGGTGCGAGAGCTATCTGGTGGTGCTGAGCGGCACGGCGCGGGTGCAGCACGTCTCCGAGGGCGGGCGCGAGATCGTGCTGTACCGGATCGGCGCCGGCGAGACCTGCATCCTGACCACGGCCTGCCTGATGGCGGGGGAGGCCTACAGCGCCGAGGGCATCGCCGAGACGGCGGTGGAGGCGGTGGCCGTGCCCCAGGCCGCCTTCCACGACCTGATCGCGGCCTCGGCGTCGTTCCGGCGGTTCGTCTTCGCCAGCTACGGGGCGCGCCTGGCCGACCTGATGCTGCTCGTCGAGGAGGTCGCGTTCGGTCGCATCGACGTGCGCCTGGCGCGGTTCCTGGCGGCGCACGGCGGCGCCGCGGGCACCGTGGCGATGACCCACCAGGACCTGGCCACCGAGCTCGGCACGGCGCGCGAGGTGGTCAGCCGCCAGCTGAAGGAGTTCGAGCGCCGCGGCTGGGTCGCGCTGCACCGCGGGCGGATCGACCTGACCGACGGGACGGCCTTGCGGTCCCTGGGTGCGGCGGAGGGCGGGCGGCCGCCGGTTGTGTGACTCCGTCACCGACGCCGCCGCGGCGCTGCGCTTTGCTGGCGCCGTTCGCGGGGCACAAGACGCGCCTTTGGCGCCCGCCGCGCAACCGCTCCGCAGCGACAGGGAAAGGACACCGCCATGACCTTCGGCAGGAACGTCGGCACCATCGACCGGGTCGCCCGCATCGTGCTCGGGCTCGTGCTCATCGCGCTGGTCTTCGTCGGACCGCAGACGCCATGGGGCTGGATCGGCGTGATCCCCCTCGGCACCGCGCTGATCGGCTGGTGCCCGGCCTACCGGCTGCTCGGCCTGCGCACCTGCCCGGCGCCGCAGCGCACCGCCTGAGCCGGCGGTCCGCGGCCGCGCACCGGGGTCGGGAAGACCTCGCCGGCCACAGGTAGGTCATCGCGTTCGGGCCCAGGTTGGTCATGACGTTGAACAGCATGAACCCGGCGAACACCAGCAGCCTGCCGGCCGTGCCGCCCGCGAACCCCGCCACCTGCAACCGGATGCGGCCGACCCGGTCGGCCAGCAGCGCGGCGCAGACGATCCCGGCCAGCAGCGCAGGGCCACGCCGGTCATGAACACGACCAGTCCGTCGAAGAACGTGCCAGCCGTGGCCAGCAGCCAGATGCGCCACTGCATGGGCGTCATCGGTGCCAACGGTGCCGGCGTGCCGTCGGCCCAGCCGGGCGTCTCGTCGATGCAGGCCTGGACGCTGCGGCCGGCCTGCTCGCTGTGCTCGTACACGGGTGGCGCTCCCGATGGTCTCTGCGTGTGCGAAGATGCCACCTGAGGGTTATGATATCATGGCGCGTTCGGCCAAGCCGCGAAGACGCGGCGGCGCGATTCGGCTTGCGGCAGTCCGGCTTGAATTGACGTTTTTCGGGAGGGTTGCCGCGCATTACGACTTTTAGGGTTGGATGATGCCGCTGAATGCCCCAAATTTCGACGCAGCTCCCGAACAGAACTTTTTACGTGTGTGCCCGTCTCCAATGCGATGAACAAGGTCGCGAAACGCAAAGCCTTACCGGCCAGGGCGTCAAGTCCAATCTGCAATATAGCAACCGATGATTGTGGTTCTTTTTTGCAACGGTGTCGCCATTTTGAAGTGTTCCCGCGCGCTCCGGGCATTCTTGTTGCGGAATCCACAATGACGGCCGATGCGGGATTGACATGGGTCAATTCCAGCCATATCGTGCACGCAAATAATACTTAACGGCGCTATCGCATCATGCGATGGGAATGTAAATCCGCATGCTATGGTGCTGACGGGAGTGAAGGGATGAGTACATTTCAGGCGCAAGCCGAACAGCGGCCGGTATTCTCCGCCTAGATAGCCGACGACTCCAAATCCAGCGCACGCCCGCGGTCCGCTAGCCTGCCCCGAAAGCGGCAGTGCCGGCGCGCGGCGCGCCGCTTCATCCGACACATCCATCCGGGGAGGGCTGTAATGAAGGACTATTCCCAGACAATGACCATCGGCGGGCGGATCACCTCGATCGATGCGCCAAGCCGCGCGTTCGCGCTCCAGGCCCGCAGCGGCGACGTCTTCCATGTCGTGGCCACCGACACCTGCTGGTTCTGGGTCATGACCAACCTCGACGACGTGAACCGCGACAGCGTGCCGCCGCCCGAGCCCGGGCCGGAGGGCGAGGACGGCGTGTCGTACAACATCCGAAAGTATCTGTCGCTCGACCAGTACGTCGTGGTTGAAGGCACGTACATGGAGAACGGCGACAAAAAGCTGTTCTCCGCCCTGAAGGTCAACCTCCTGTCGTCGCAGGCCAACCGTGTCCTGTTCGAGGAAACGCACTGGTGGCTGGCGCAGATCTCGCAGATGGCCAACAAGTGGCTCGATGACCTGTTCGATGACCGCCGGTCGTACCGAATCGACGACTTCTCGAAGTTCTACCGGACCAACCTGAACATCGAAGGCCTGCCGACGGACAACAACATGCAGGAGTGCGCGACGCTGTCGCGCCTGATCTATGGTCTGTCCTCTGCCTACCTGCTGACCGGCAACGAGCGCTACTTCCTGGCCGCCAAGGCCGGCGTCGAGTACCAGCGCGAGGCATTCCGCCAGCTCAGCCACGACGGACGCTACATCTTCTGGGCGTACGGCCGTCGCAAGCATCCCGACGGCAGCGTCAAGCTGGTGGTCCCCTCGCAGAATGCCGACGACCTGAACACGATTCCGCTCTACGAGCAGATCTATGCGCTGGCCGGCCTGGCCCAGTTTTTCCGCATCAGCCTGGACTGGGAGGTGATGGAGGACATCCGGCGAACGGTCAATTCGTTTCAGGCCTTCTTCTATGACGGCAAGGGCGAGGAATACCAGGCCAAGGGCTTCCCGGGCCACGGCGGGTACTTTTCGCACATCGACCCGGACACCATGCGCCCGGACAGCATCCAGCTCGGCGACGACAAGAACCGGTCGCGCAAGAACTGGAACTCGGTCGGCGACCACATCCCGGCCTACCTCATCAACCTGATTCTGGCGCTCGACCCGCCGGCGCGCGGGTCGGAGCGGCGCCAGCTTCAGGACCTGCTGGCGACCTGCCGGCAGATCCTGGAAGAGACCTCGCAGATCATCGTCGAGAAGTTCCCCGACCCGTCCTGCCCCTACGTGAACGAGCGGTTCTTCGCCGACTGGACGCCGGACCACAACTGGTTCTGGCAGCAGAACCGCGCCGTGGTCGGCCACAACCTCAAGATCGCCTGGAACCTGACCCGCGTCGCCAACTACTTCAAGGTCCTGGAGAAGTACCACCGCGACCGCCGCGAGATCCCGCAGGCCGACAGCTACCGCCAGCGGGCCGACCAGGCGCTGGCGCTGGCGCACAAGCTGGGCGGCGACATGGCAGGCCTGGGCATCGACCAGATTCGCAGCGGCGTGTTCGACTGCGTGGAGCGCGAGCCGAAGAACGGCATGCCCGTTCAGTTCACCTGGGGCAACCACAAGGATTTCTGGCAGCAGGAGCAGGGCATCCTCGCCTACCTGATCCTGCACGGCGATCGGTCGGACAATCCCCAGTACATCCATCTCGCCCGCGAGCTCATGGCGTTCTGGAACCTGTACTTCCTGGACCGCGACCGCCAGGGCATCTTCTTCCGGACCTCGGAGAGCGGCGAGCCGATCATCCAGGGCAGCTACGCCGACAAGGGCGGCCACTCGATATCCGGCTACCATGCCTTCGAGCTGAACTTCCTGGCGCACCTGTACATTCGCGCCTACGTGATCGGCGACGAGAACAAGGACCCCGACTTCTGCCTGTACTTCCGGGTCGTGGACAACTCCGGCATGGAGGCGATCAACGTCCTTCCGGACTTCTATCCGCCGGGCAAGCTGCGTATCACCAGCGTCCGCATTGACGGCGTGGAGCGGCCGGACCTGATCCCCAATGCCCCGGACGTCTTCCAGATCCCGCTGGACAACCCGACCAAGGGTTGCCAGGTCGTCGTCCAGTTCGCCGCCAACCCGTAAGCACCCGGTCCGTCCCACAACGAAGGCGCCGCCGCGGCCGCGATGCCAAACCATCGCCGCGCCGCGGCCGGGCCGCCCCGGCCGGTCGCCGGGTCCGACAAGGGAGTCGCAGCCATGCCCGACAAGCCTCTCGCCAACAAGAAGGTCGCGATCCTCGTCGAGAGCGAGTACGTGCCCGCCGAGATCAACGCGTACCTGGAGCGCTTCGGCCAGCACGGCGCCGAAGTGCACCTGATGTCGCGCCTGTGGGGCCAGCCCGAACAGACGTTCCTCAGCGACGTCACCGAGGCCGGCCAGACCCCGGAACAGCTGACCGTCTCGATCGACTTCGAGAACGTCGACCTGAACGACTACGCCGCCGTGATCATGGCGGCGAACTACACGAGCTGCCGCCTGCGCTATTTCCAGACGCCGGAGGGGCAGTCGATCACGCACGACAGCGTGCGCTCGGCACCGGCCTCGCGGTTCATCCGGCACGCCATGATGAACCCGAACATCATCAAGGGCTTCCTCTGCCACGGCCTGTGGATCCTCACTCCCACGCCGGAAATGCTGGCCGGACGGCGGGTGATCTGCCACGAGGTGGTGCTGGCCGACGTGGTCAACGCCGGCGGCGTCTTCACGCCGTCCGACACCGGCGTGGTCGTGGACGACGACGTCGTCACCGGTCATTCCTACCACGAGGCCGCGGCGCTGGCCGATGCGATCAAGGACCAGATCGTCGACCGCCGGGGCCGGCCTTCGCGCACCCCGGCCAAGGTCAAGGCGCCGACCCAGGGCAGCCGCCGCATCCTGGTCGTGCTGTCGGAGTACGGCTACTGGGGCGAGGAGCTGGTCGGGCCGGTCTACGAGTACGACCGCGCCGGCTATCACGTCGACTTCTGCACGCCGAACGGACGGCGCCCGCCGGCGATCACGGTCAGCATGGACCCGGACTACATCGATCCGCCGCTCGGCCGGTCGGTGACCAACGAGCTGAACGCCCAGCGCACCCGCGAGTTCGACAACCCGAACAGCGAGCAGGGCCGGCGGCTCAACGACCCGATCAGCCTGGCCGCCTGGTTCCCGGAGCGGCCGTACTGGTCGGCGCCGCAGATGGTCCGCGCCATGGAGACCTATCGCTGGGCGCTGGAGGAGGCCTACCGCGACCTGTCGGTCTACGACGGCCTGTGCCTGGTCGGCGGCAGCGGCCCGCTGGTCGACATGTGCAACAACCAGCGCGTCCACGACCTGATCCTGGGCTTCCTGCGCGAGGACAAGCCGATCGCGGCGCTCTGCTACGGCGTCACCTGCCTGGCCTTCGCCCGCAACATCGAGGACCGGCAGAGCATCATCCGCGGCAAGCGCGTCACCGGCCACTGCCTGGAGTACGACTACAAGGACGGCACCGGCTTCATGAGCGGCCGCAATTCCTGGTACGACTTCAACATGGGCCCGCCGCCGTACCCGCTGGAATACATCCTGCGCGATGCCACCGCGCCCGACGGCCAGTACATCGGCAATTTCGGCCATCCGCTCAGCGTCATCGTCGACTGGCCGTTCGTCACCGGACGGTCCACGCCGGACGCCTACCTGACCGGCCAGAAGCACATCGAGATGATCGACGGCGACCCGCCGCTGCGGCGTTGGGGTTGGTGATCGCGGCGACCTTTCAGCGGGGCCTGCCATGACAGGCATGACCGGACACTAGAAGGTCTAAGAGCACCGCCTGCTGCCGGACGACGGCGACCTGTTCGACCTTGGCCAGATCTTCCGCATGGTCGCGCGAGACCTGGATCATCGGCCCGGGGAGCCGAGCGAATAGCGTCGCCGCGTGCCGGCACGGGGGCTCCGGCCCAGCAGGGCGGGGCGCACTGACGGGACGCAAAGGGGGCCGCGTCGCCGGTGCCGCCGTCCGGCCGGCCCCTTCTTGAGATCGCGCATCTGACGGGGGAGGGATGCCATGGCTTTGGTTCCGGTCCATTTCGAATACCGGACGGGCTTGCGGCTGGACGGCGGCCGCCGTCCGGTGTTCCGCAACGTCCGTCTGAGCGGCAGCTGGGACGGCGCCGGCCGCTATGCCGACCAGTGGTCGACATCGCCGATGGCGGACTTCACCGCCGACGACGGCTGCGTGTCCTACCGGGCCACAGTCGAGCTGGACGACAGCCAGACCGGCTGGCTGTTCCGCTGGGGCGTGCTCGCCGACAGCCCGCAGCGCCAGAACGTCTGGGTCATCCCGACCGAGGTGCGGGATTCGCACTCGTCGGCACGCTACCTGTTGTTCAACCTGCGCGAGGCAGGCCAGACCGAGCAGTACTACCTGACCCACATGCGCCGCCTCGGCGCCAACAAGGTCTATGCGGACGGGGCGGCCGAGCCGGCGATCCGCTTCGCCTGCTGGGCGCCCAACGCGCGCAGCGTCGAGGTGGCGATCGGCGATCCCGACAGCGGCTACATCTTCAACGACGGCCGCGGCATCGTCGAGGGTCCGTACCCGATGCACCGCGACCCCGACGGCGTCTGGTCGACCGATTCGGGTCGCACGCCTCAGCTCGCCCGCTTCGCGGACTGGGACCACCGGCCCTACATGTTCCGGGTGACCAAGGACGACGGCCAGGTCGCCTTCCGCACCGACATCTTCTCCCGCTGCCAGATCGGCCGCGGCAACAAGAACCCGGACAACCCGGCCTCCGACGAGCCGCCGTGGGACGGCACCCGCGCCGACGTGGACGGCACCAAGGGCTGCTCCGTCGTCGTCGACCCCGAGAACGTGACGGCGCTGTTCGACGAAGGGGTCTGGCCGGAGACGCGGTGGACCACCCAGACCGACTTCTGGCGCGACGAGTTCGACCCGCTGCGCCCGCTGCCGACCCGGCTGGAAGACCTGGTCATCTACGAGATGCACGTCGCCGCGCTGGGCTTCGGCAAGACCGACCAGGACGGCAACCCGGCGCCGGGTACGCTGGAGGACGCCATCGACCTGCTCGACTACCTGGTCGACCTCGGCGTCAACTGCATCGAGCTGCTGCCCATGAACGAGTACGAAGGCAACGCCGCCTGGGGCTACGGCTCGTCGCACTTCCTGGCCATCGAGTTTGCCGGCGGCGGCCGCGACCAGATGAAGTTCTTCGTCCGGGAATGCCACCGCCGCGGCATCGCCGCGCTGCTCGACGTGGTCTACAACCACTACATCCACGACGGCGAACGCGCCGAGTGGACCTACGATTCGAACTACGATCCGGACAATATCTATTACTGGTACGAGGGCCGGCCGGAGGACTACCCCGCCTACGAAGAGGCGGCGCGGATGCACCCGAACCAGACCACGCCCGGCCACGGCGGCTATGTCGACAACATGTCGACCGGCTACGCGCCGCGCTTCCACGAGGACTGGGTGCGCAAGCTGTTCATCAGCAGCGCGGCCATGCTGCTCACCGAGTTCCACTTCGACGGCTTCCGCGTGGACCAGACCACCTCGATCCACGCCTATGCCGTGCTGCACGCCAACGGCGCCCCGGCCGAGCAGGCGCGCATCTTCGGGCAGAAGTTCCTGCGCGAGTGGTGCCGCACCATGAAACTCATCAAGCCGGCCTGCTTCCTGATCGCCGAGGACCACTCCGGCTGGCCCGCGGTGACCCAGCCGCCGGACCTGGGCGGGCTGGGCTTCGACGCGATCTGGTACGCGGATTTCTATCACCACCTGATCGGCGACGGGAACTCGGGCAGCAACTACGCCCGGCTGCTGCACACTGCCGGCCTGGGCGGCGACGGGCCGCTGGCGATGGACTGGTTCGCCGGCGTGCTGGCCGCCTCGGCGCACCGCTCGGTGGTCTACCACGAGTCCCATGACGAGGCCGGCAACGCCGAGAACACCCACCGCACCATCGTCGTCGCCGTCAACGGCGCGCCGCTGATCGACGACACCCGGCGCTATGCCGAGGCGCGCACCCGGTTCTGCTGCGGCATGACGCTGCTGGCGCCGGGCACGCCGATGTTCTTCATGGGCGAGGAGGTCGGCGCGGCGCAGGACTACCGCTACGGCGACTTCCTGTGGCACCGCGAGGACCTCGAGGGCCTGCGCCGGACCAGCGGCGCCAACCTGTTCCGGTTCTACCGCGACATCATCCGCCTGCGCCGCGAGCTGGGCGCGCTGCGCTCCGGCAACATCGACATCGTCCACGTCCACAACGCCAACCGGGTGATCGCCTTCCGCCGCTGGATGGCCAACGAGCAGGTCCTGGTCCTGGCCAGCCTGAACAACCGGCCGTTCGACAACGGCTACGCCATCGGGAACGACCGCATTCCGGCCGGCGAGTGGCGGGAGATCTTCAACAGCGACAGCACGATGTACGGCGGCAACGGCCTGCACAACCCGAACCCGATCCGCTCGGATGGCGGCGCGTTCAACGCCCTGATCCCGGCGAACGGCTTGGCGGTGTTCGAGCGCGTCTGACCCGGCCCGCACCAGGTCCCGTCGCACCGTCACAACGGCCCGGCCGCGCCCGTCGCGGCCGGGCCTTTCTCCCTGGCCGGCCCGCTCCGAAACCGTCGCGCCAGGATTTTCAAAATAAGGCGCATGGCGCAATTGCCTCAGTCCCGGGAACGCGGCATTATCCGATGCTGCGGGGTTCGTTCTTTGCGCATGGAGCCCCCACGGCAGACACCAACGGCGGAGCCACCGCCGGAGCTCGAACAGGAGGAAACTACCCGATGACCGTCCGCTCGATCCTTGCCCAGAAGGGCAGCAGCGTCGTCACCGTCCGCTCCGACACACAGGTCCGCGAGGCCGTCCGCCGTCTCAAGCAAGCCAATGTCGGCGCGCTGGTGGTGAGCGACGACGGCGCCACCGTGGCCGGAATCATCTCCGAGCGCGACATCGTCCGCGCGCTGGGCGACCACGACACCGGCCTGCTCGACATGCCGGTCAGCAGGCTGATGACCCGCGAAGTCCGCACCTGCCGGCCGGAGGACAGGATCAAGGAGCTGATGGGCGTGATGACCCACGGCCGCTTCCGTCACCTGCCGGTGGTCGAGGACGGCGAGATGATCGGGCTGGTCAGCATCGGCGACATCGTCAAGTGCCGCGTCGACGAACTGGAGCACGAGACCAACCACCTGCGCGAATACATCGTCGGGTCGCGCTGAGGCGGGGCGGGACAGGGCCGCCGCCGCGGCTCATCGGCGGCGGGCTTGGTCCTTGCCGGCTTGCCGGCGCGAACGCCTAGCCCATCCGCCCGGCGACGAGCGCGGCCAGGTCGGCCTCCGGCCGGGCGCCGTAGTGGCTGATCACTTCGGCTGCGGCGATCGCGCCGATGCGCCCGCACTCCGCGGGGTGCCTGCCCTGGGTGTAGCCGTACAGAAAGCCCGCGGCATAGAGGTCGCCGGCGCCGGTGGTGTCGACGATCTTCTCGACCGGCTCGGCCGGCACCTCGTAGACCGTCGGCCCCTCCATGATCAGCGAGCCCTTCTCGCTCCGGGTGATGGCGACGATGGCGCATTCGCCGCGCACCGCCTCGAACGCCTCCTCCAGCGTGTCGGTCTGGTAGAGCGCCTTCATCTCGTCCTCGTTGCCGAACAGGATGTCGATGTGGCCGTCGATCAGCTCGCGGAAGCTGTCGCGGTGGCGTTCGACGCAGAACACGTCCGACAGCGTCAGCGACACCTTGCGGCCGGCGTCGTGGGCGACGGTGGCGGCCTTGACGAAGGCGTCCTTGGCCGTCGGCTTGTCCCACAGATAGCCTTCCAGGTAGGTGATCTCCGCGTCGCGGATCAGCGCGGCGTCGATGTCGCCGGGGCCGAGCTCCGTGGAGGCGCCAAGGAACGTGTGCATGGTGCGCTGGGCGTCCGGCGTGACCACGATCAGGCAGCGCGCGGTCGGCGGCGTGCCGTTCAGCGGCTGCGTGTCGAAGGCAACGCCGATGGCGCGCATGTCGTGCCGGAACACCTCGCCCAGGATGTCGTCGGCGACCTTGCCGACATAGGCGCCGCGGCCGCCCAGCGAGGCGAGGCCGGCGATGGTGTTGGCCGCCGAGCCGCCGGACATCTCGATGCCCGGCCCCATCTTGTCGTAGAGATGATGCGCCTGGGCCTCGTCGATCAGGGTCATGGTGCCCTTGATCAGGCCGTGCTCGCTGATGAAGGACTCCTCCGCATGGCTCAGCACGTCGACAATGGCGTTGCCGATGCCGGCGACATGGAAGCGGTTCGCATTGGGCATGATAAAGTCCCTGCCGGTTTCCGGTCGAGCGGGGCGCGAGTATACCGGCCGGCCGGCGCACGGCAAGGCCGCCCCCGGCCCGTCGGTGGGCCGGCGAGCGGCGGGTCGGCTCTTGACAGCCGCGGTCCGGACCGGTCGAGTCGCGCCGGGGATGCCGGGCGGGCGCCGCCGCAGGGGCGGCGCGCCGGACGCAGGGAATGCCGCGATGACCGATGCCGCCGGCGACGCCGCCGCGCCGCGCGATGCCGAGGAACGCCTGTTCTGCGAACTGGTCGGCCGCAAAGCCGGCTATTACCTGAGCGTGCGCCGGCAGATGGCGGCGACCGGCAACACCCTGGTGTGGAACTGGGCGGCGTTCCTGTTCAGCGCCGGCTGGATGATGTACCGGCGCATGTGGGGCACCGCGATCGCCATCCTGTTCATCCTGATGCTGTTCGCCGCGGCCTATGGCCGGCTGTACTTCAGCGGCTCGATCGTTCCGGAGTCGCTGCCGACGGACGGATACCGCGCCGGATCCGGGTTCCTGGAGCTTGCCCTGCTGCTCGGCGTGCCGCTCTTTACGGGGCTGTTCGGCAATCACTTCTACATTGCGCATATCAACGCCAAGATGAAGCGCCTGGGCGGGGCCGGGGCGCCCTGAGCGCAGGCGGGCCTCGCGGTATGCGCGACGGTCCTCTGCGCCATCGTCCCCCGGAGGCCCGCGAGCCGCACGCCATGTCCCTGCCCGCCTTCAGCCGCAGCCTGTCGGCCCGCCTGCTGGTCCTGACGATCCTGTTCGTCATGCTGGCGGAGGTGCTGATCTACACGCCATCGATCGCCCGGTTCCGCGTGGTCTGGCTGGAGGAGAAGCTGGCCGCCGGGCACCTGGCGACGCTGGTCGTGGCGGCGGCGCCGGAAGGCATGGTGACCGAGGCGCTGGAGCGCGAGCTGCTCGACCACGTCGGCGCCTACGGCATCTATTTCAGTCGCCCCGGCCACCCGATGTACGCGATCGGCGAGCCGCCGCCGCAGCCGGTCCGCAGCGTGATCGACCTGGAGGACCGCGGCCCGCTGATGCTGATCGTCGACGCCTTCGACACCATGATCAACGGCGACGGCCGGGTCGCGCGGCTGATCGGGCATTCGCCGCGCGACCCCAGCTCCCGCGTCGAGGTCGTGTTCGACGAAACGCCGCTGTGCGCCGCCATGCAGGACTTCTCGTGGCGGATCCTGGCGCTGTCGATCATCATCTCGCTGATCACGGCCGGGCTGGTGTTCGTGGCGCTGCGCTGGCTGACGGTGCGGCCGCTGATGCGCTTCACGGAAAAGCTGATGGCCTTCCGGGAGAACCCGGAGGACGCCGCGAACGTGATCGTGCCCGGTCCGCGCCGCGACGAGGTCGGCATTGCCGAACGCGAACTGCACGACATGCAGATCGCGGTGCGCAGCGCGCTCAAGCAGAAGGAGCGGTTGGCCGCGCTGGGCACGGCGGTGACCAAGATCAACCACGACCTCCGGAACATCCTGGCCACCGCCAGCATGATGTCGGAGCGGCTGACCATGATCCACGACCCGGAGGTCGAGCGCACCGCGCCGCGCCTGATCGAGGCCATCGACCGTGCCGCCGAGCTGTGCAGCCAGACGCTGGCCTACACCCGCGAGGGCGGCCCGCCGATCCACCGCGGTCCGGTCACGCTGCACACGCTGGTCGAGCAGGCCCAGGCCGAGTCGGCGCCGGCCGGCGACGGTGTGCGCTGGATCAACGGCGTGCCGCCGGGGCTGGTCGTGCGCGCCGACGGCGAGCAGCTCCTGCGGGCGCTGGTCAACCTCGGCCGCAATGCCGCCCAGGCGGGGGCCGCGACCGTGACGGTGGGGGCGGAGCGGGTCGACGGCGTCGTCGTCCTGACCGTGGCGGACGACGGCCCCGGCCTGCCCGAAAAGGCGCGCCGCCACCTGTTCCAGCCGTTCGCCTCGACCCGCCGCGGCGGCACCGGCCTGGGCCTGGCGATCGCCCGCGAGATCCTGACCGCCCACCGCGGCGACCTGCGCCTCGCCGACACCGGCCCGCAGGGCACGACGTTCCGGCTGGAGCTGCCGGAGTAGGGCCGGTGCCGGGGGCCCGCCGTCACATGCGTCGGCACCTCGATTGCGGGATCGCTCGCCGGTGCCGCCGGCATCCCCGCCGTGCGGCCGGCGTCAGATGCTGCCCGCCACCATGAAATACGGCGGCATGGGCGGCGGAAACACGCCCATCCGGTTCGGCGTCAGCTCGGTGCGGTCGCGGATCACCACGAACCCGGCCTCGCGCAGCATCTGCATGGTTTCGCCCCTGGTATGGAACGTGAACTTCGTCGGATCCCACAGGCTCCTGATGGCGGCATAGACCGTCTTCGCCGCAACCTCCACGCGCCCGACCACGCCTTCCGGGTCCGGCTCGGCGATCAGCAGCGTCCCGTGCCCGCGCAGGCGCTGCCGCACGTCGCGCATCAGCGAGACGAGCGGCCCGCGCTCCAGATACATGATCACGCCGAACAGCATCGCCAGGTCGAAGCCCGGTACGGTCCGCGGGATGTCGGACACGAACCTGTAGTCGGCCTCGACCCCGGCCTCCGGGTTGGCGACGACGACCTCGCAGCCCCGCGGAAGCACCGCGTGGCTCTTGAAGCCGTCGGCGGTTCCGCCGATGTCGAGCACCCGCGCCTCGGGCCTGAGGTACGCGGTCACGATCGCCGCCACGCACCTGTCGTGGCTGGACGGCGAGGCCCTGTTGAAGACCGGGTTGCCCCCGAAACCGACGCCCATGTGGCTGTCCGCCTTTCCGTTTGCCGGATAATTGTGCCGCTCTACGTGAGAATACGCCGCTTAGATTGATTACTTAAAATACATTGTGAGCCGGCGTTGTCAACGCGTGGTCCGCCGCTGCCGCGTCGTTGCGGAGACCGGGTAATGCGTCCGCACAGGAATGCAATGCATCGGGTCGGCAGACCACGTTCCGCCCAAGGCTCTTGGCGGCAGGGCAGGCTACCGGGGGGGTCAGGCCGCCATCAGCCGCTCGACCGTCTCCCTTGCTCGGGAAAACGGCACTACGGGAGCGCCCATCGACAGCAGGGTCAGATCGGAGGACGTCCATTCCTGGCGATCGTCATAGACGATCCGCTGGAGCGTGCCAGGATCGCCGAGGCTGCGCACGTCCAGGTGGGCGGCCAACCGCGCGTTGACCGACGATGCATCGTTGACGACCGGGTCGATCAGGATCCGCTTTTTGTCGGGCCCGTGCAGCAGGTGATCGAAATGCCACTGCTTATTGCTCCTGCCGACGACCGGGGCATTATGCTGTATCTCCATGTTGTAGTGGCGATCCAGCAGGTCCCTCAACAGTCCCCGAAAATTCCGGGATGCGCCGAGCTTGAGGTGGTCGAAGCACCAATGCGTCGCCTCTTTCGAAAGGTTCGCCACCAGGAGTATTGCAGCTGGCAACTCCTGTTCGCTGACAGTCGGCGAAAAAATGATGCCGTTCTTGAAGTTCAGGCCCTGGCGGCTGACGAGGCGCGCAATCGTCCTGTGCGCCGCGCCGGTCGGATACCCTGCGGCACTTGTCTCCTCCATGGCGCCGCCGTCATCCGAAACCTGGAAGCTGTTGCTGCCCCCGATGACCCGCACGCGTACCGCGTCGTTCGACGGATAGAGGCACTGCGTCACGAGGCGGATGCTGCCATCCTCCCCGGTCGTGGCGGCGATCCAGTCCCTCGCCGCGTGGATGACCCTGTCCTGCAAGCTCATAGCAGCGTGTCCGGCTTGGGCGGCATAACGATGTCCTCATTCCTTAGAATGATGTTCGTCTTGTCGCAGAACCAGCGCAGGGCATTCTCATAGCTCCGGATATTGTGCGGCAACGGTCTCGCATTCAACAGCCTTGAGGGCAGAGACACCTTTGTCGCAAACCGTCTGTTGTCTTCCCAAGAATGATAGTGCGGCCCGGTCACAATCGCGGGTATATCGCTGGGTTTGTTCAAGGAGTTGGTCCGTTTGTGGGCTTCGTCAAAATCCAAAGCCCAAATTCGGGATGGCGCGAGCAGACTGATGTTGAACTTTGGCGGTTTCTCACGCGTATAGAAATGTATCTCAAGACGTGCATCGGTGATCTCTCCGGCGACGGACAGTGCGCGTACGTAGCGCGCCTTCCCATTTTCTTGCATAGTCCATTGGCCGCGGCCCTCAAGCGTCTTTTCCGACCGCAGCAAGGCCTCAACCGCTTTCGAGATGGAGTCGTGGCGATCCATGTCTCAAAACCTGCCAGCGCGACGCTCATACCACGGGGAGCCGACGGCGGCATATATAAAATTGCAAACAGTCTCTTCTTTAACGTTAGTTTTCTTTGAAATTAGATCCTGATGCGAAGAGTGCCACGCCAGCGGTGCTGCTCATACAATGCGCTCCGCACGACATCTCCGGCTCAACGCTGAACTAGGATCAACCGCTTGTGTCCTGGTGCACCTGCAGATCACAAAGCGGACACAGACGCCATGTGGCAATGGTCCCTGACCTGGGGTGACATCCGCGACGACCTCGTCGTCGGGGCGTGCCCGATGACGGCGGAGGACATCGACCGCATTCGCGCCGGGGCGGGCGCGTCGGCATTGCTGTCGGTGCAGACCGATCTGTGCCGCGCGCATTTCGGGATCGACTACGCTGCGCACGTGCGCCACGGGCGGGCGATCGGGCTGGCCATGGCCAACGCGCCGATGCGGGACTTCGACCCGCCCGACCAGCGCCGCCGCCTGCCCGATGCCGTGCGCTGCCTCGGCGCGCTGCTGGCGGAGGGTCGGCGGGTCTACGTGCACTGCACCGCCGGGATCAACCGCAGCCCGCTGACCGTGCTCGCCTACCTGACCTTCGTCGAGGGGCTGGGCACCGACGACGCCATGGCGCGGATCCTGGCCGCCCGCCCCGAGGCCCAGCCGTACTGGGAGGCCTACCACGGCTGCCGCGCCGACCTGCTCGACCGCCACCGCGACGCCATCCGGGTGGAGGCGTACCGGATCTCGCAGCGGCCGGACACGGGCGGGCCGCCGGACGACTGGGGCCGCGCCGAACGCCTCGTCCTGTCGCGGGCCCTGAGCACGGCGCCGACCCACGACGCCTGCCGCATCGTGCGGTGACGGACAGCCGCCACAGCGCCTTCAGGGCATCCTGTAGGCTGGTGCTGAGCGTAGCGAAGCCCAGCTCAGGGATTGCCGCTGCGGAGAAGCCGGGCTACGCAGGCCCAGCCCGGCCTACGATAAGGTCCAAAAAAGGCCGCTCAGCCCGCCGCCCCCTCGCCCAGGTAGTGCCCGATGAGCGCGAGCGCCTCAGGACTGTCCCACTCGGCCGGGCCGGCGTAGCGGCCGATGACCAGGCCGGCCTCGTCGATCAGCACCGAGGTCGGCAGGCCCATCACCTCGAACGCGCGCAACACGGCACCCGAAGGGTCGAAGTAGGGCTCCAGGTGGACCAGGTCGTGTTCGGCGAAGAACGCCGCCACCGGCTCGGCCCCGTCGCGGTCCAGGGAGAGCGTCACCACGGTCAGCCCCTGGTCGCCGAGCCGCGCCTGCAGCCGGTCGAGCGACGGCATCTCCTCCACGCACGGCGCGCACCACGTCGCCCAGAAGTTCACCAGCACGACTTGCCCGGCGAAATCGTCCAGGGTTAGGCTGCTGCCGGCGGCATCGGTGAAGGCGAGGTCCGGCGCCGGCTCGGGCTCCGCGGCCGGCTCGAAGGTGCGCATCTCCCCCGCCAGCGGCGGCGCGTCCCGGCCGTCGCCCGACCCGACCAGCACCCAGGCCAGCCCGGCCGCGGCCAGAACGACAACCAGCGCTCCCGCGCCCAGCCATACCCGCTTCGCCACGATGCCGTCCTCCGCGCCGCCCGTTCCCGCGCCTCGCGCCCGCCAGCCCGGCCCCACGCCATGACCGACGACAACACCGAACAGCCGGACGGCGCCGCCGTCAACACCCTGTGGGGCGGGCGTTTTGCCGCCGGCCCGGCCGCGGTGATGGAGCGCATAAACGCCTCGATCGGCTTCGACCGCCGCCTCGCCGCCCAGGACATCGCGGCGTCGAAGGCCCACGCCGCCATGCTGGCCGACCGCGGCATCATCGCGGCCGCGGACGCGGCGGCGATCGTCGCCGGGCTCGATGCCATCGCGGAGGACATTGCCGCCGGCCGGTTCGCGTTCAAGACCGCGCTGGAGGACATCCACATGAACGTCGAGGCGGCGCTGGCCGAGCGCATCGGCGCGCCCGCCGGGCGCCTGCACACCGCGCGCAGCCGCAACGATCAGGTCGCCACCGACTTCCGCCTGTGGGTGCGCGACGCGCTGGACCGGCTGGACGACGGGCTGACGGCGCTCCAGGCCGCCCTGATCGATCAGGCCGAGCGCCACGCCGACGCCGTGATGCCCGGGTTCACGCACCTGCAGGCGGCCCAGCCGGTCACCTTCGGCCACCACCTGCTGGCCTATGTGGAGATGGCCGGGCGCGACCGCGGCCGCGTCGCCGATGCCCGCCGCCGCGGCAACGAATGCCCGCTCGGCGCCGCGGCGCTGGCCGGCACGCCGTTCCCGATCGACCGCGACGCGACCGCCGCGGCGCTGGGTTTCGACCGGCCGATGGCGAACTCGCTGGACGCGGTCTCGGCGCGGGACTTCGCGCTGGAGTACCTGTCCGCCGCGGCGATCTGCGCGGTCCACCTGTCGCGGCTGGCCGAGGAGATCGTGCTGTGGACCTCCGACCGGTTCGGGTTCGTCCGCCTGTCCGACGCCTACACCACCGGCTCCTCCATCATGCCGCAGAAGCGCAACCCGGACGCGGCCGAGCTGGTGCGGGCCAAGAGCGGCCGGGTGATCGGCCACCTGATCGGGCTGCTGACGGTGGTCAAGGGCCTGCCGCTGGCCTATGCGAAGGACCTGCAGGAGGACAAGGAGCCGGTCTTCGACACCGACGACACCCTGTCGATCGCCGTCGCCGCGCTGACCGGCATGGTCGCCGACCTGGTGCCGGACCGTGCCGCCCTGCGCCGCGCCGCGACCGCCGGCTTCCCCACCGCCACCGACCTGGCCGACTGGCTGGTGCGGGTGCTGGGCCTGCCGTTCCGCCAGGCGCACCACGTCACCGGCCGCATCGTCCGGCTGGCCGAGGCGCGCGGCGCGGACCTGGCCGACCTGGACCTGGCGGCGATGCAGTCGGTCGAGCCGGGGATCACCGCCGACGTGTACGGCGTGCTGACCGTCGAGGCCTCGGTCGCCAGCCGCACCAGCCTGGGCGGCACCGCCCCGGACCGCGTCCGCGCGGCGGCCGCGGAGGCGCGCCGGCGGTTCCTGTAGGGGCCGGGGAGTTCCGGGGAGTTCCGGGGAGTTGCGGGGGCTACCGGTCACCTTATGTTGGGAGTTCCGGGGACACAATACGGAACTCCGGGAGTTGCGGGGACACAATACGGAACTCCGGCCTCCGCCGCCGGCGGCAGGGCGCCGGCCCCACCGGCTGACGCCGACGAGCGGCACTCGCGGATGGGAGCAGTCCACCGAGGGGTTCGCGGCGCAGAGGCATGCGATGTACGCCGCGACCGCCCGGTACCGTGCATCGCGGCGGCTGCCGCGCAACCTCGGCGCAACCGGCGTGTTGCGCGACAAGGTGTTGTTTTTGCAGCGGTTTCGGGTCTCGTGCAGCGTTTGCATCGGGGCCGCCGGTGTTGCACCCGGCCGGGCCGGCCGTCCCGTTCCCGCCTGCCGCCGGTGCCCGTCGTCCCGCCCGTGCCGCCGTCATGCGCCGTGCGCCTCCCTGCCGAACCGCAAAGGATCAAAATCCTAGCACACGCCGCCGCCGTCAACAAGCGCGGATCGGGGACCGCCACGGCAGCGAGCCCGGCCAGCCCTTCTTTGGTGTCCCGAAGCAAGACCCGGCATCGTGCCTGGGAACCTCCATGTCCCGCGAAGCGCCGCGGCCGCGGGCGGCGGGGCGCCACTCCTCCACATCGCCGCGGCCCTGGGGGACGCGGCTGCGGTGCGATGGAGGGGCGGCCATCGCGGAATCAAGTGATGTGCCCTGGGAACTCCCCAAATGATGTTCCCCCGGAACTCTCGAATCTTCTTTTCATTGCAATGATTTGCGATAGTGAACTATCCTGCACGCCAAAGGGTCCTGTGCTGATCCTTGGCGTCCAGGTTGGGCTATTGATCCCTCCTTATTCACGGCGTGGGGCCGAAGGGGGCTGACATGGCACGGAAACCGCTTTAGATTCAGGATGTTGGGAGCTGGATCTGCAACGGAGGCCGCGCCACGTCATGGGTGAAACGCTACC
>Ga0081535_100125_pt1 | contig 72617 bp, 69 predicted proteins | sample HotLakmasection3_FD_71020 | JGI IMG/M metagenome (GOLD analysis project Ga0081535, IMG submission 71020) | Hypersaline microbial mat communities from Hot Lake, Washington, USA - Section #3 (SPADES assembly) (version 2) | ecosystem: Environmental > Aquatic > Non-marine Saline and Alkaline >... | reverse complement strand
TTGGTCGACCGTCGATGCTGGGCATCGCCGGCCGACCAACGCCCAAGCAGGTGCCGCTGCCAAGCTCACCTGCGGTCGGCTTACGGCTGGCGGCGGCTTCGTCGCCGAGCTTGCCCGATGCCCCCGCATCGGGCCGCGCTCGGCTCCTCGCCGGCGCTCACCCGTAAGCCGATGAAACAGCATGAAAACATTTGAAACGGGCTCTGAGCCGCGATCAGGCGAGACCGAGCGACGGGTGCGGTGTTGCCGGTTGCGAGACGCCGACCTGCTCGAGGTGGCGCGCGGCACGAAGGCAAAGGTCCTCGCGCCAAGGTGCGGCCACCAGCTGCACGCCAATCGGCAGCGCGCCCGGCAGGGCTGCCGGCACACAGGCGACGGGCAGGCCCGCACAGGAGATCGGCTGGGTGAAAAGCCCGATATTCGGTCGGGTGGACATCTCCACACCGTCGAGGACCATGGTCGCCTGCCCGATCGCGGGAGCCGGACCGGGTGTGGCGGGGGCGATCAAGATGTCGATTTCGCGAAACAACCGCGCCAGTCGCTCGGCCCAGGCCCGCCGCGCCCGCTGCGCATCGACCAGCCAAGCGGCGGGCAGCATCGCACCGGCGAAAAAGCGGTCGCGGGTGTCCGGGTCGAATGCATCGGCCGAAGCCCGCAACCGGTCCAGATGCAGGGCGGCGCTCTCGGCGTTGGTGATCAGGAACGCTGCGGCACGGGCGATCTCGGCGTCGTCGAGATCGACGATGGCACCGGCACCCAGCGCTTCGGCAATGCGCGTTACGGCGGCCCGCGCGGGCTCGGTCAGCCGCCGTTGGAACCAACCGCCGGCCACGGCGATCCTGAGGCCTGCGATTCCCTGGTCGAGGCTGTGGGCGGTGGGCTCCGGCGGGCGATTTGCGCATGCGTGGTCGGCGGGGTCCGGACCCTGCAGCGCGTCGTAGGCGAGGGCCAAGTCACGCACCGAGCGGGCGAACGGGCCCAGATGATCGAGGCTGTCGCAGAACGGGAAGGTGCCGGAGCGACCGAGCCTGCCATAGGTCGGCTTGAGCCCGAAAATGCCGCAGAACGAGGCCGGCACCCGGATCGAGCCATTGGTGTCCGAGCCGAGCGAGATCGGCGCCAGCCCCGCTGCGGTCGCAGCACCCGAGCCCGAGGACGAGCCGCCGGCCATGTGGTCGGGCTCGATCGGGTTGCGGCAGACCCCATCGTGCGCGTTCTCGCCGGTGAAGTCGTAGGCGTATTCGCCCATGTTGAGCGCACCGGTGAGGACAGCGCCGGCCGCCCGGAGCTTGCGCACGAGTAAGCCGTCGGCCGTGGCCGGCGGTCGGCTGCGGTTGAGCGCCGAACCCGCCCGCGTCGCGAGCCCCTCGATGTCGAAAAGGTTCTTGACGGCGAAGGGCACGCCGGCGAGTGGGCCCAACGCCCCGCCCCGCGCGCGTTCGGCGTCGATCTGATCCGCCTCGGCAAGTGCCCGCTCGGCGGTGCGATCGGTAAACGCGTTCAGCGCCGGATCGACCGCATCGATCCGCGCCAACACCGCCAGGGTCACCTCGCTTGCCGACACATCACCGGCGGCGACGGAGGCTGCAATGGTCACAGCCCCGGCGTCCCAGGCGAGCGGGTCACCCGTCATCGGGTCGCTTCGGGCTGATCGGCACGAAGACCGGGGCGAGGTCGAGGGTGTCGGGCGGTGCCGCCCCCTCGATCAGTTCGGCCATGCTGCGGGCGACCTCGAGGAACCGGCGCACCCCCGGGCGCTGGGCTTCGGTGACGGTGAGACCCAGGAGCGGTGCCATGGCGTCGATGTGCCGGTCGGGGCTCCAGTCCTGGGCCATCGTCCCCTACTCCGCTGCCACCGGCTCCGGCGTTCGGGCCGGTGCCTCGGCCAGGCCGCGGCTCGCTGCGAGCCAGAAGAGCCCGGCCACCATCGCATAGGCGACGGCCACCATGGGCGTCACGGCAAAGCCGACCTCGGGCCCGTGCATGAAGCCGAAGAAGGTGAGCATGGCCCCGGCCGCGGCGAAGGCGCTTGCTGCCATGAACCGCCGCTCGATGACGAAAACACCGATCGCCGCGAGTACCAAGCCCGTGAGGATCGCGCCGTTACCGAGAATGGCCAGCCCCTCGTAGAGGACCCCGTTGGTCGCCATGCTCGCGATCAGCGCCTCGTCGACGGTGACACCGGCAGCCCCGAGTGCCCCGTCGATCTGCACCTTGGCCCAGGCCGCGAGATGCGGGACGAGGCCGAGGACGATCGCGGGTGCATGGTTCATCGGCGTCGTCTGGAAGGCCTGCGCCCCGATCAGCATGCCGATATAAAGAAGAATCGGGGCGATCGCGACGACGGGCACGAGATTCAAGAAGACCGCGAGGATGCCGAGCCAGGCGAGCAACAGCACGAAGACCCCCGTCGCCGCCGAATAGCCGATCCGCCCGCCCATCGATTTCCAGCCCGGGTGGCCGATATAGACGGCGTTCGCGAAGGGCGAGCCCAGGAGCGTGCCGATCAGCGAGATGGAGCCCTCGGCGACGATGGCTTCGGTCGTGTTGTAGCTGTCGCCCGCGGCTTCGGCACTTTCGACATTGTCCATGGCTTCGACGAGGTCGTAAACGCCGAAGGGGATCGCCGTGACCAGAATGAAGCCCAGGAACTCGAAGCCCGAGAAGACGTGATCAGTCGCCGGTAGCGGGACGGAGAAGCCGAAGCTGGCGAAGCTCGTGGCGAGGCCGGCAAAGGTCATCCCGCCCACCTCGGGAAAGCCGATGATGGTGGCCCCCCAGGCGATGACGACGCCGACGATGATGGCGACGAGGCCGGCCGGCATGTTCCTGGGATAGCGCACCCCGCCGAACCAGCCCGCCATGATGATCGCGAGACACGTCAGGCCGATAATGGAGGTCATGAAGATCTCCATGGCCGGACGCATCGAGATGAAGGCGACCGAGACCCCGGCGAGCGTGCCGAGCAGCGCTGCCCGCGGCGTGATCTTCCGGATCCAGGGGGCAATGAATGCGCCGCCGATCAGGATGAAGCCCTGGATAAAGACCCAGGCGAGCCCGGCCTCCCAGGCACGGACAGGGTCACCCGTCATGCCGAGGATCGGCATCATGATGACGAAGACGACGATGAACATGTGCGGCACCGAGGGGCCCGAAGGCAGCGCGCAGACATCGTCGCGACCGGTCTTGCGCGCCAGCTTCCAGCCCATCCAGGCATAGTACATATTGCCGAGAAAGAGCATCAGCCCCACGGCCGGCAGGATGCGGCCGAAGGTGATCTCGTCGGGCATGCCGACGACGAATTTCAAGAGCCCAGTGAGCACCAAGAGATTGACCAGCACATTGGTGCCGAGACCGAAGAGCGCGTTCCAGTCGCCGGGTGTCCAAAGGGCGACGCCGCCGGGATGTCGCGTGGTCGAAGCCATCAGCTGTTCCTCCGCGTCGTTGTCGTCAGGCCGCGGGGCGCGCGACCAACGCATCGATCAGGGCGGATGTTTCGGCAACCCAGCCGAAGATGCCGCCTTGTGCCTTGATCATCTCGAGCGCCACCCGGTGGAACTCGGGGAAATAGGAAGCGCAGGCATCGGCGAGGGCCACGCAGCGAAAGCCCCGATCGTTGGCTTCCCGGATGGTGGTGTGGACGCAGACCTCGGTGGTCACGCCACAGACGAAAAGCGTGTCGACGCCTCGATGGCGGAGCATGGGCTCGAGGTCGGTGGCGTAGAACGCCCCCTTGCCCGGCTTGTCGATCACGGGCTCGCCGTCCCAGGGGGCGAGGTCCGACACGATGTCGTGGCCAGGCTCGCCGCGGACCAGGATGCGCCCCATCGGCCCTTCGTCGCCGATCTTCTTGCCGGGCGCCCCGCGCGCGATCTTGGCTGGTGGTGCATCGGCGAGATCAGGACGATGGCCCTCACGGGTATGGACGACCAACAGGCCGTTCTGCCGGGCCACGGCGAGGGCCTGGGCACAAGGTGCGATGGCCGAACGCAAGTGACCGACCTCGTTGCCGAGACTCGAGCCGAACCCACCGGGCTCGAGGAAGTCGCGCTGCATGTCGATGACGACCAGTGCCGCCCGTGCGGGGGCGAACGTCAGCTGGCCGGGCTCGGCCCGAATGAACGATGCGGACATCACGGCCTCTTCGTTCGACAAGCGATGCATGCAAATTTGTATTCAAAAAGGATGCCAACCGTGCCAGACGGCTCCCGTCCTCGCGATCGCTGTTCTTCGCCCTCGCCGACAATTACCAACCGGATCCCCGATGCCCGCTCGTTGAGCGTCCGGTGCTCAGAAAAGCGGCGGCTGGTGCTGGTCGAGCAGAGCCGTTAGAAGGACCGCGGCATCGTCACGGAAGGATTTCTTTTTGCAGATCGACAAGCCGGAGATCGTGGCAGAGGTGCGCGCGGCCTTCACTGCCTGCGAGACGGCATTCGTGGCCAACGATGCGACGACCCGCGATGCGCTTTTCTGGGATCACCCAGCGGTGCTCCGCATCGGTCCGGGCGAGGTCGCCGAGGGCAAGGCCGCGGTCAGCGCTTTTCGCCGCGGCCGCGATATCGGATACCCCCGGCTGACCGATATCGTCATCACGAGGTATAGCGACGATTTCGCGACGGCCTTTTGCGAATACGAGTGGACCGGGCCGAAGCCACGCGGCAAGCAGAGCCGGACTTGGCTCAGGACACCCGCAGGTTCGCGAAACTGTGCCGCCCACGTGGGCCTCGCACCGGTCGGGAGGGCGCCTTGAGCAGCAACGGCGGCGGCCGCTCGACCCTCGTCGAACGGCTCACCCGAGCCCTCGCCGACGACATCGCCGAAGGCATGCTCGCCCCGGGCGTCAAGCTCGACGAGCAGGCACTGGCAGTTCGCTTCGGTGTCTCGCGCACACCCGTGCGCGAGACCTTGAATCGGCTGGCGTCGAGTGGCCTCGTCGAGAAGCGGCCGCATCGAGGTGTGGTCGTGGCCAACGTCACCCTCGATCGCCTGATGCAGATGTTCGAGGTGATGACCGAGCTCGAAGGCTGTTGCGCGCGCTTTGCCGCCGAGCGAATGAGCGAGGGCCAGAAGCGGGCACTGGTCGACCTGCATCGCGCGAGCCTGGCGCAGGTGGCAGCCGATGATCTCGACGGCTACGATGCCGCCAACCGGCGCTTTCACCGCGCCGTCTACGAGGGCGGTCGCAACCCTTTCCTGGTCGAAACGACCCTGGAAATGCGAAGGCGGCTGCAGCCCTTCCGCCGCGCCCAGTTTCGCCTCGACGGCAGACTCGCCTCCAGCCACGCTGAGCATCAGATCGTGGTCGACGCCATCGTCGCCGGTGACGGCGAGGCCGCGCACCGGTCGATGCGGGCACACATCATGGCGGTGAAGGACGCCTATCGCAGCTTCGCGAGCCTCGCCGCCGCGGCCGAGGCGACGCCGATGCGGCTGCCGGACTTGGAGCTGACCCCCGAGCACTGACGGCGCCCGTCGACGACTTTGCGCGCGGCCCGACTCTTGCATACAATTTTGCACGCAAGATAATTTGCCGCGAAGGAGTTGCCGCGCGTGCTGGAATCCCTGGCCTTCGACCGCCACCATCTGCATCGGGCCTACGCCGAGGGTCTCGACCCGAGGGCCGTCATCGCCGAGTGTCGACGGCGGATCGAAGCGGCCGACGATCAGGGCATCTTTCTTTTCCAGTTTTCGACCGACACCGTCGACGCGGCCGTGGCTGCCCTGCCGGCCTTCGACCCGGAGCGCCATCCGCTCTGGGGCCTGCCCTTCGCGGTCAAGGACAATATCGACGTCGCCTGCACACCGACCACCGCCGCCTGCCCCGCCTTCGCCTATTCGGCCGAGGCCGACGCCCCGGTCGTCGAACGGCTCGCTGGTGCAGGGGCCATCCTCGTCGGCAAGACCAATCTCGACCAGTTCGCCACCGGCCTCGTCGGGGTCCGCACCCCGTACCCCGTCCCGCGCAATGCCATCGACCCCACGATCGTGCCGGGCGGTTCATCCTCGGGCTCGGCCGTGGCCGTGGCTCGGGGCCTCGTCAGCTTCGCGCTCGGCACCGACACGGCGGGCTCGGGGCGCGTGCCGGCGGCGCTGAACAACATCGTCGGCCTCAAACCGTCGCTCGGGGCGCTCTCGACGCGCGGCGTGGTCCCTGCCTGCCGCACCCTCGACTGCGTCTCGGTCTTCGCCGGCACCGTCGACGATGCCTGGGCGGTCTTCGCCACGGCCGCTGCCGTCGATCCGGCCGATCCCTTCAGCCGCCACCGCCCCGCCGCGGGCTTCGGTGCCGCGCCCGAGAGCTTTCACCTCGGTGTCCCCTCGCCCGACAGCCGTCGCTTCTTCGGCGACGACACGCAGGCGGCGATGTTCGAAGCGGCGATCGAATCGCTCCAGGCCCTGGGTGCCGCTTGCCACGACATCGACTTCGCCCCCTTTTACGAGACAGCGGATCTTCTCTACGAAGGTGCCTGGGTCGCCGAGCGCCTGGCCGCGATCGAAAGCTTCATCGCCGAAGCGCCCGAGGCGCTGCACCCCACGACCCGAGCGATCATCGAGGGGGCCCGAAGCCTCGGTGCGACCGACGCGTTCAAGGGCTTCTACCGCCTCGCCGAGTTGCGCCGCAGGCTCGAGCCCGTGCTCGACGCGGTCGACATGCTGGTGGTTCCCTCGATCCCCGGCTTCGTGACGCTCGACGAGATCACAGCCGATCCGCTCGGCCCGAACAGCCGCCTCGGCACCTACACCAACTTCGTCAACCTGCTCGACCTCGCCGCGATCACCGTACCGACCCGGCCGCGTGCCGACGGCCGCCCGGGTTCGGTCACGCTCTTGGCCAAAGGCGGCGAGGACGGCCGCATCGCGTCGGTCGCCCGGGCCCTGCATCACTACGAAGCGCCGTTGGTGGGTGCCACCGGCCACACCCTTGCCCGCACCCCGGTACCCGCGCGGACGGCTGTATCCGACCCGCTCGAGATCGTCGTCGTGGGTGCCCACATGCGCGGCATGCCGCTCGAGCACGAGCTGCTCGCCGCCGGCGGCCGTTTCAGCCGCACGGTCGAAACGGCCCCCCGTTACCGCCTCTGGGCGCTCACCGACAGCCGGCCGCCTCGCCCCGGTCTGCTGCGCACGACAGCCGACGACCCGCTCGCCGGTGCCATCGAGGCCGAGCTCTGGACCCTGCCGCCTGTCGGCTTCGCCCGGCTCGTCGCCGGCGTGCCGGCACCTTTGTCGATCGGCACCGTGGAGCTCGCCGACGGCAGCACCACCAAGGGCTTTCTGGTCGAAGCGATCGCCACCCAGAACGCCCGCGACATCACCAGTCACCGCAGCTGGCGGCGGTTCTGCAGGCAATCAGCCTGAGAACGAACATCGGCCCCAGAGCTTTGCCTGACGCTTACTCGCCAGCCTGGCGCTGGCGGCAAGCATGTATTCGGGCGTGAGCCAGATCGAGACAGCTCGTCATCGTTTTGGCGCCGTTCTGCGGATCAGAGGCCGGACGTCGCTGCCGAGCCCACCTCGTCGAGCCGGTACAAAGGCGTTCGTTCGGTTATCGGCCCGAGATGAAGAGCTGGAGACGGGATCGTCGCAGCGGGGCCGCATAGTGGCAGTGCGGGCAAAATGATCGGCTCAGTTCGCGTTGGTGGTGCAGAGCGGCTGCCCGACGGGCGCCAGTTCGGCGACGGAGGCGAGCACCGGACGCGGCGTCCGCAGTTTCGGCAGGATGGCGAGGTGCTACCGGGCGAGGGAGCTGTCGAGGTATTTGGTGGCCACACCGCGCCACCCACGGAGGAAGGTCTCGAGCCGCTCGTGGCGGCTGTTGACGGTCTCGAGGTGGAACTCGCCGCGGCGGCGCTCGCCGGCCTTGCGGTCGAGGGGCTGGTGGGTGAGACCCAGGGCTCGCGCACCGGGCGGGAAGATCGGGGCGCCGTCGGTGACCAGGCGGGCATCCGGCACTGGCGCAGTTGGACCATCAGGGTTTGCCAACCGGTCCGGCCGCTGTCACGAGCACCGGCCGAGAAAGCTCGAAGTCCACGATCTCTCGAAGCTGTTTGAGCGGATCGCCGTGTGCCGACAGCTCGATCAGGCGATCCTCGACGCTACAGAAACCCGGCTGGCTCGGCAATGGCTGTCTCCCTCGGTCGTTGGCCAAATCTTAGCCCATTCGGGGCCAAGCGGCGAGGTTTCGGGAGATATGAACTTCCCAAACAGCAAGACGACAACGTTAAGTGAGCATATGGCGTTCACCAGCAGGACCCGAGGGTCGGGGGCCTCGGTCAGGCGGCGCGGGTTGCAGGGCTGCTGCGGTCGTGACGGGGCCGGGATTCGTGATGGTCGCCCGGATCGCTGCGAAACGGTGCCAAAACCTCCATCGCCGCACGACTGCCGAAGAGCAGCTCGATGATGCGCACCCGGTCCATGACGACAGGGTCCAGCATCGTCCGTCCGGCGCTGCCGCGCTCCGCCGGCTGCAATACCGCCCGGTAGCGCTCGAGCGCGCGGCTGAAAACGAAATCGATCTTCGTAGCGAGGCCGATCCGCTTGCCCATTAGCCGCAGATTTGCGGCGGCTGCTGCATTCTGTTCCAGGCGCCGCCAGTCGACGTCGGCCTCCGGGTCGTCGAGACGTTCAAAGGGTGGCAGCAACTGTTCCTGGAGTGCATGCCCCAGCCGCGCCAGGATCAGCTCGAATGTCTCGGTCTTCAGCTTGCGCAGGGCACGATGATCGAACTTGATCTTGGTGGTGACGTCGAGAAGCGATTCGAGGTTGGAGACGATGCTCTGCAACGGTGGCAGCAAATGACGTGGCTCGGCCGTCGCCGGCGTGGCGGCGATGCTCCGAAAAAGCCGGACCATGTCGCTCTGGCAGGCCTCGGCAACCATCGCTGCCGCCTGTTGCCGCTCGCGCGCGCCCCACTCGAAGTCGCCGGAAAGAACCGGCTCGATAATCGAGAGCGGCAACTCGGAACGATTGACCAGGAGTTCGGCGACCAGGTGAAAGCAGTCCTTGCCGGCAGCGGCTGCCAGACCGAGGAGGGATGCGATATGCTCCTGCGCTGACTTGTCGAAGGCCTCCATCGGCTTCGGTGGCAGGGCCCAAACGGTCGTCACCACGGCCTCGGCCACCGGCAGCAGGTGCTGGGCGATCCGCAGCGGTAGCTGCAGCTCACGGATCTCCGGGTCCCGGCTCTGCCGACCACTGTCGAGCACCTCGCCGACGGCCACGGTGCACGCCGGCCAGAGCTCGCGGCCGATCTCCAGGGTCAGGGACGCATCGTTCATGGTTCTGCCCTGCAGCCGAACTCGCAGCGCCGTCAGCAACTCTCGGTCGAGCCGCGCGAAAGTGAGTGCTATCAGCCGCGAAAGCCGGTCGCGTGGCACCCGCATCATCCCCGGGCTCCAGGCAGACCCGTCGACGATCAGCTCCTCGAGTGGCAGGACGAACAGTCGCTCCGGGGTCATCGGCCGCGGCGGCCGGATTTGCGCCAAACGCAGCCGGTGTTGCTGGAGAAGCTGGTCGAGCGGCCCGCGCTTGGCCAGCCGATCGACCACGCCCACGATCTTCAAAAGGGTCTGGTCATCGGCCTTGCGCAGCTGCCTTACCAGAGCATCGAAAGTCTCGTCAGCTGTCATCGATGGTCACTCGCCCGGCCGTGCGAGAGTGCGCCGGCCAGCCTCGGCTGCGCTGCGTTCGCCGCACATCGAGGCCAGGCGAACAACAACCGGCACCGGCACGTCACGCGACCCCGGCACGCAAGGCTTCCGCCCGGGCGCGCATGCCCGACATCATTACCCCGGACTTCCAGTCCTCGTGTAACTTGACCGAGCGGCTGCGAAGCACCGAGCTGTCGAGGCTCAAGACCTCGACCTTGCCGTCCTCGGCGAGTGTCTTGTCGAGCGGCAAGAGGCGATGGATCTGCGCCACGGCCGCCCGCTGCATCGACCGATCCTCACCGGCCGCCGTCTCCCAAATGGTGAAGATCTCGGGCCAGCCATCGAGCAACCAGTCGGGCAGCGAGAAGCGCTCGCGCACATCCTCCCGGCCGTCGCGCCAAGCGCGCACCAGGCCGACAATGTCCTCGAGGCGAGTCTGACAATCGACGATCAGCGGCGCCACCTCGCGGTGGGTCCAATCGGCGCAATCGACGATCTGCTCGGCACGCTCCTTGTTGTCGCCGCTTTCCAGCGCCGACCAGCGGGTGATCGCCTGAGCAAACGGCCGCAGCTGCTCCAGCACTACGGGATGACGATTGCCGAGATCGCTGCCGGCAAAGCCGATCGCCGAAGCGTAGAAGGCGATATCGCCCACCGTGTCGATCACCTCGTCGGCGGTGAGCCCGATTTTCGGGGTGAGGGCCACCAGCCGTCGCTTGATCTCGTTCTGCACGGCCTTGTCCCGACCGGCAGGCTGCTGCAGCTCCTTCTCGTCGATGCCGACCGTGCGCAACAGGCGCATCAGCATGAGATAGTTGGTCAGATTGACGATACCGTCGTCGCGCTCGGCGGCTTTCCTGGCGGCAGCGGCAGCGTCGCGCCCGGCGGAACCGGCGATCGCCACGTTGCGCGCACAGCGCCGGACGGTGGCCGGCGTCACCGCGTCCATGCTCAAGAGATTCTCCAGCAGGACCTCGTCGTGCACGGTGAGCTGACAGAACTGGCGGGTCGCCCTGAGGTCCATGACGTAGTAGCCGCGCGTCCCGGACGGGTTCGGCACCAGGAGCTCGACCGCCCCGCCCTTGGCCAATCTCGCCTTGGCACCGCAGATCAAAGGGGTCGTGAACGGAATGCCGACAGTCCTTTCGGCATGGGGCAACGGGCGGCTCCGTTCGTGATCCTTGCTCATCCAATCGGCCATCCATGGCTTGCAGAACAAGGGGATGCTAGCCCGCAATTCTTGCGATCAGGTTAACGGCGCGGGCGATTTTTTGCGAGCCTCGGCGCCAGGAGGCTGCCGAGCACGGCGGGAGGCAGCGTGGTCCCGCGGCTGACGGCTAGCGGAATAGAACGCGAGAACACCGAGCTTGCGGGCGCGTCACGGTAAAGATCGGCAACGCCGCCCGCGCGCCGCAGGGACTCGCAAATCGCGAGGGCGAGCTGCCATGCCGACACCCGCCTACCCGACGTCGGCGCGGTGTTCGGCGCCCAGGGAGCGCTCACGCCACAGCGAGACTTCGAGCGCACGTCTCGAACTACTGTGCGCCCGGCGCTTCCACGAGTGTGGCCGTGCCGTCGATCCGGCCGATCACCATGGCATCAGCGATCTGGAGAAACAGTCCCGTCTCCACCACGCCCGGAAGGCTTCGGAGACGACCCTCCAGCGCCTCCGGATCGCCGATCCGCCCGAGCTCGAGATCGAGGATATAGTGGCCACTGTCGGTGAGCAGCGGGTCGCCAGCAACTTGCCGTTGGCTGATCCTCCGGCCGTCGACGTCGGCCGCAGCGAGAACCCTGGCTACCCGTTTTGCGGTCGAGCGCCACCCGAAACGGACCACTTCGATCGGCAGGGGAAACGCACCGAGCGTTGCGACAGTCTTCGTCTCGTCGACCATCGCGACCATTCGTGCCGAAGCGGCGGCGACGATCTTCTCCCAGAGCAGACAGGCCCCGCCTCCCTTGATCATCCGCAGCTCGGGGTCGATCTCGTCGGCACCGTCGAGGGTCAGGTCGAGCTCGTCCACCTCGTCGAGCTCGACCACTCGGATCCCTTCTTCGCGCGCCAGATCGGCGGTGCCGGTGGAGGTCGCAACCCCCACGACGTCGAGCCCGGCCCTGACCCGTTCGCCGAGGAGTCGTACCATCCAGTGCGCGGTCGAGCCGGAACCGAGCCCGAGCCTCATGCCGGGCTCGACGAACCGGTCGAGAGCCAGGGCAGCAGCGGCGCGCTTGGCGGACTCTTGAGGGGTCATGGACTGTTCCGTAGCAGTTGGGTGAATTGCCGCCTCAGTGACTCGACCGTGCTCGAACGGCAAGACCTCGCGTTCGATTCACCTCGCCTTTGCTGCCCGCAACCCCGTCGATCGCCATGCCTCGGCCGGTCGAGGATGCCGCCGCACGGGTGCCGAGCAGTCGGGTGAAACGCGACGCAGTCAGTCAGAGGGATCGCAAGGGCCGGCCCGCGCGGACTGCCAGCGCGCAAGCGATCAGGCGCCGAGTTCGAGAGACAAGGCGCAATGCGTCCTCCGCTGGCCATGAATACTGGCCTCGTGGCCGGGCTGGAGCGGCTTCATGAAGTCGGTCGGAGTGGTCACGAACAAAGGGCCGGCCGGAAGGGCTGCCGCTTCGTCAGCAGCGCACGAACACCCCCCGAGCCGGCGTTCACGCGAAGATGCGCGGCGTCCCGGTAGTCTTGTCGAGGCGAAGGAGCCTCAAACCGGACTCTGGACCTTCTTTTCCATCGGCCGCGCCGTCGCGTATGTCCCGAGGGCCTCCAGCGTCTCCCGGACCTTGGCGACGATGCTGGCGGCGTCGAGCCCGGCATCGGCCAGCTGGCCTGCCGGCGTGCCCTGATCGACGAAGCGATCGGGCAGCATCATCGAGCGCAGCCTGGCGTGCGCGCCGTCGAGTAGGCCGGTTTCGAGAAGATGCTGCTGGACATGTGCCGCGAAGCCGCCGATCGAGCCTTCCTCGACCGTCACCAGCAGGTCGTGGTTGCGGGCGAGGGACTCGACGAGTGCCGCGTCCAAGGGCTTGGCGAACCGCGCATCGGCGACCGTGGTCGAGATGCCCATGGCATCGAGCTCGTTGGCAGCATCGAGGCAATCGCCGAGCCTCGTGCCCAGGGCCAAGAGTGCGACCGTCCGACCGCGGCGGATCACCCGGCCCTTGCCGATCTGGAGCACTTCGCCACGTTCGGGCAGGTCGATGCCGACTCCCTCGCCGCGCGGATAGCGGAAGGCGATGGGTCCCGCGCCATAGGCCGCGGCGGTCGCCACCATGTGCATCAGTTCCGCCTCGTCCGCTGGCGCCATCACGACCATGTTCGGCAGGGTTGCCAGATAGGTGAGGTCGAACGAGCCGGCGTGGGTGCAGCCGTCCGCGCCCACCAGCCCGGCCCGGTCGATGGCGAAGCGGACGGGGAGGTTCTGGATGGCGACGTCGTGGACCACCTGGTCGTAGCCGCGTTGCAGAAAAGTCGAGTAGATCGCACAGAAGGGCTTTTTGCCCTCACACGCCAAACCGGCCGAAAAAGTCACCGCATGCTGTTCGGCGATGCCGACATCGAAGACCCGCGTCGGAAAGGCCTCCTGCACCTTGTCCAGCCCGGTGCCTGCCGGCATGGCGGCGGTGACCGCGACCACGTCGTCGTCCGCCTCGGCCTCGGCGATCAACGCCTTGGCGAATACCCCGGTATAGGAGGGTGCGTTCGACTTGCCCTTGACCTGGGCACCGGTGACGACGTCGAATTTGGAAACGCCGTGATACTTGTCGGCAGCGGCCTCGGCCGGGGCGTAGCCCTTGCCCTTCTGGGTCACGACGTGGATCAGCACCGGTCCCCGGTCCGGGTCGTCGCGGGCGTTCTCGAGCACCGGGATCAGATGGTCGAGATTGTGACCGTCGAGCGGTCCGATATAGAAAATGCCGAGTTCCTCGAACAATGTGCCGCCCGTCGCCATGCCGCGGGCGTACTCCTCGGCCCGCTGCGCCGCCCGCTGCAGCGGCCGCGGGAAATGCCGGGTCATCTGCTTGGCGACGTGACGGAAGCTGCGGTAGGTGTGGCTGGAAACGACCCGGCTGAGATAGGCGCTCATCGCGCCGACCGGCGGGGCGATCGACATATCGTTGTCGTTCAGGATGATGACCAGCCGCTGGCGCATTGCGCCTACGTTGTTCATCGCTTCGTATGCCATGCCGGCGCTCATCGAGCCGTCGCCGATCACCGCGATGACATTCTGCACCCGGCCGTCGAGCTCGCTCGCGATCGCCATCCCGAGGCCGGCCGAGATCGAGGTCGAGCTGTGTCCGGCACCGAACGGGTCGTAGGTGCTCTCCGACCGTTTGGTGAAGCCCGAGATGCCGCCGGGCTGACGGAGTGTTCTGATGCGATCCCGCCGGCCGGTCAGGATCTTGTGCGGGTAGCACTGATGCCCGACGTCCCAGATCAGCCGGTCGTAGGGCGTATCGAACACGTAGTGCAGCGCGGTCGCGAGTTCGACCACGCCGAGCCCGGCGCCCAAATGCCCGCCGGTGACCGATACGGCATCGATGGTCTCCTGGCGGAGTTCGTCGGCGAGTTGTCGCAGCGAAGCGCGCTGCAGCCGGCGCAGGTCGCGCGGCTCGTTGATCCGGTCGAGAAGCGGGGTCTTGGTCATCGTCGGCACCGTTCGTGTCTGCAAGAGTGCATTTAGGGCGTTTCAGTAGCGGCGGTCGATCACGAAGCCGAAAAGCGCGCGCAATAGAGTCGCACGTTCCGCAAATCTGTCAAGCAAAGTTGACGCTTGAGAGTGTAAACTTTTCAATTCAGCCTCGGCTCCGACGACCCCGAGCAGCCCGACGAAGGTGGCCTTGCCCGCATCGTGGCCGACATCCTTGCCGACCGCCGCCGCATCGCCGCGAACATCGAGGAGATCGTCGCTGATCTGAAAGGCCAGCCCGAGCCGATCACCGTAGCCGAGCAAGGCCGAGCGATCCGCTTCGCCGGCCCCGCCGAGCAGGCAGCCGGCCTTGCACGAGAAGCGGATCAAGGCACCGGTCTTCTTCGCCTGCAACTCGCGGATCCCGCCAAGATCGAGCTCGAGCCCGTCGGCCAGAAGGTCGATCATCTGGCCACCACACATGCCCTCGGGTCCGGCCGCCCGGGCGAGTCCGAGGACGAGCTCACGGCTCGTCCGATCGTCCACCTCGAGCGACGGGCCGGCAAGAATGTCGAAGGCCAGGGCCTGCAATGCGTCACCGGCGAGGATCGCCGTCGCGTCGTCGTAGGCCAAGTGGCACGCGGGCTTGCCGCGGCGCGTCTGCGCATCGTCCATCGCCGGTAGATCGTCGTGGATCAGCGAATAAGCGTGGAGCAGCTCGATCGCCGCCCCGGTAGCGAGGCTGGTCTCGGCCGGCACCGCGAACAAGTCGCCCACTGCCTTGACCAGGAATGCCCGCACCCGCTTGCCACCGCCGAGGGCGGCATAGCGGATGGCCGCGTTCAACGGGGCCGAGGGACCGTGTGCTACCGGCAAATACGCCTCGAGCCAGGTATCCACCGCCGCGGCATGCGCCTCGAGTTCGGCCTCCACGGCCACCGCCGACGTCACCACGCTAAGACTCGTCCTCGACCGGCTCGAGCGTCGCCTTGCCGTCTTTCTCGAAGGTGATCTTCTCGACCCGGAGCCGCGCCTCCTCCAGCTTGGTGGCACAGTGTCGACGCAATGCGGTGCCGCGCTCGTAGGCGGCGATCGAGGCCTCGAGGTCGAGCTGGCCGCGCTCCAGCCGCTGCACGATTGCCTCGAGTTCGGCCAGTGCCGCCTCGAAGCTCAGTGTCTCGATCGCTGGTTCGGCCGTGTCGGTCATGGCTTGCCGATGGGGTTGCCGGTGGGCTCGCCGGCCAAGGCTTCGAGATGGGCGAGGACACTCCTCGCCAGGGCGGGCGGATCGTAGCCGCCCTCCAAGACCGCGATCACCCGTCCCTCGGCATGCCGTTCGGCCAGGGCGACGATCTGCTGTGTGACCCAGGCGAAATCCGCCTCCTCGAGCCGCAGCTGGGCCAAGGGGTCCGCCATGTGCGCATCGAATCCGGCCGATACCATCATCAGTTGCGGCCGAAAGAGATCGATGCGCGGCAGGATCCGGCTCTCGACCAGCCGCCGCCAGGCGGCCGAGCTCATGCCGGGCGGGCAAGGAGCGTTGACGATATTGCCGAAGGTGCCGGATTCGTCGGCTGCACCGGTACCCGGGTAGAGAGGCATCTGGTGGATCGAGAGGTAAAGCGTTTCGGGATCCTCCCAGAACGACGCCTGCGTCCCGTTGCCGTGATGCACGTCGAAATCGAAAATGGCGATCCGCCCGAGGCCATGGGCGTGCCGCGCTTGCATCGCCCCCACCGCCACCGTGTTGAAAAGACAAAATCCCATCGGCCGGTCGGGCTCGGCGTGGTGGCCCGGCGGCCGCATGGCGATGAAGGCTCGCTTCGCCTCACCCGCGAGCAGCGCGTCGACCGCCGCACAAGCCGCCCCGGCACCGCGCAGCGCAGCCTCGCCCGACCCCGGCGACAGGGCGGTGTCGGGATCGAGCTGGCGGAAGCCGGAGGCGGGCTCGGCCTCCAGGATGCGCACCGGGTAGGGTGCGGGATGCACGCGCTCGACCTGGTCGAGCGATGCCATCGGCGCCTCGCGTCGTCGCAGAAATGCCGGCGCACGCTCCGCCAGCAGCTGCTCGATCGCCACGAGCCGTCGGGCCGCCTCGGGATGTCCGGGGCCGGCGAAGTGATCGAAGGCCGATGGATGGCTGTAGTAGAGGACGTCCAAGGAGAGCTCTTCCACCTCGTGCGCGCGAACGCACCTGATCTATGCATGGTTGGTGCCCAATAAGCCTGCTCGATGCAAGGGCCGATCGCCTCGCTTCCCTCGACACCGACCGAGCGACCGCGCGCCGGAGCGGCGCCATTGCGGTCCGCCCGTCGGTCGCCGTCGCCGTTGTCGCGACGATTGCGCTGGCCGTCGCTGCCGCTAGGTTCGACGTATCGGGGTCGACCTCGATGCGGGGGCGACGGTCCGCTCCGGTGCGCCAGACCTCCGACACAGCCGGGAGATCATCGATGCAGGCAGCGCTCGATCCCTCGCCCGATCCCACCGCCGTTTCGCTGCGGCCGGCGACGGTGGCGGATGCAGCAGTCGTCGCCGAGCTCGTCGAGGCACTCAATGTCAGCGAGGGCGACCCCACGGGCTACGTCACCACCACCACCATGGCTCGCGACCTCGCCGCCGGGCGGATCAGCGTGGTGCTCGCCGAGTGGTCGGGCGCGGTCGTCGGCTATTGCCTCTGGCACTTCGGCTACGAGGCCACCTATGCGGCGAGCGGCATCTATGTCTGCGATCTGTTCGTACGGCCCGAGGCGCGTGGTCGCGGTATCGGCCGCCGGCTGCTCGCCGATGTGGCAAGGCAGGCCGAGGCGCAGGGTGGCTGCTTCGTCTGGTGGACCGCCAAACCCGGCAATACCGTCGCCAACGCCTTCTACGCCAAGCTCGGTGCCCACCACGAACCGCTCGTCGCCCACGCGGTCTTCGACGAGGCCTTCGCCCAGCTCGTTGCCGAAGGCGAGGCTCGCCCTGCACCCTGAGCGGTTCCGAGGGTTGCCCGAGGACCGGCAGCCGTTAAGCTGACGCGGCAACGTCCGGCAGGGAGAGCCGCATGGCCCACGCGACGAGCGGCAGTGACAGCGGATCGCCTTTGCGCCTCGGGCTCGTCCTGCTGATCGCCTGCGCGATGGCCTGGGTGGATCGCGAAGTGCGTGCCGAGACGTTGGGCGTGCTCGGCTCCTCACAGCTCGGCCAGGATGCCGCCTACAGCCTCGCCCTCGATTCGAGCCGCGAAACCGTGCGGCTCGAAGGGCTCATCGATTTCGGCGTCACCGACGAGTTGGCCGCACTCCTCGAAGCGCAGCCGCGGCCAGAAGTGCGACGGATCGAGCTCCAAAGCCCGGGCGGGCGCGTCGCCGAGGCGCGCGGGCTGATCAAGGTGATCGAGCGATTCGCACTCGAAACCTCCGCCGTCGGCGATTGCGCCTCGGCCTGTGCTCTGGTCTACATGAGCGGTCGAACCCGCTATCTGGAGCCCGGCGCCCGGCTGGGTTTTCACCGCTACGGCCTGTTCTCGCCATTGGTCGGCCTGTTCCTCGATCCCGAAGCCGAGATGGCGAAGGACATGGCGGTCTTTCGTCGGCACGCCGTGAGCGAGGCCTTCATCGAGCGGATCGTCGCCACTCCGCACGAGACGATGTGGTTTCCGACCCGCGCCGAACTGTTGGACTCTCGGGTCGTCGACGTGCTCGGCCGACCCGACTAGCCGCATCGAGGTCGTCCGCAGTCTTCAGCCTTCGGCTACAACGTTCACGGCACCGACATCGCCCGCCCGCTGCAGCGGCTGCGCGGCGAGGCGGAAATGCGGGTCGATCCGATCGCGGAAGAAGCTGTTCTTGGATGGTGCTGCGAGGAACGCCTCGTAGGTCTCCGGCGGCACGTCCTCGTAGGTGTAGAGCACCGGTGAGGCATGAAAACGCACGGCGAGCATCCGGGTGTCGGCGTCGTAGTCGAGCCAGCTGATCATTCCGGAATCGACATAAGGCATCGCTTCGTTACTCCCCTGAGACGTGAAGGCCACAACCCTCGCCACGATGTAGCGCCGCAGCCGGCCGGTCGCAATTCCCTCCGACGCCCCGCGAGGTCGCCGCCGAGGACGCCGCCGAGGACGCATTTTCGGTACCGTGGCCCGTCACGGCCTTTTCAGCAACCGGCAGGATCGATGGCAAAGCCTGCGGCCTGCTCGACGGCGCTCAGCAGGCCGGGCGTTGTCGCCAGCACCGCCCGACGCTCGAGCAAGCTCGCCCCTTTGGTATATCGACTGGCGACACCGCCCGCGGCTTCGACCAGAGCCAGGCCGGCGAGCACGTCCCAGCTCTGACAGTCGCGGGTGATGCAGGCATCGAGCCGGCCGTCGGCGACATGCGCCAGATGCAAAGCGGTCGAGCCGGACCGGCGGTTGTCGAAACCCTGGGCATTCAGGCGGCCGATCATCGCGGCATAGGCGTCGGCGTCCTGCTTGAAGTTGAAGCTGAGGCCGACGCAGGCCTCACCCACCGGACGCTCGCTCACCCGGATCGGCTGGCCGTTACGCGTCGCCCCCTCGCCGCGCCGGCAGGCGAAGAGCTCGTCGTGAACCGGATCGTAGGTGAGGCCGATCTCGGTGATCCCGTTGACCGAATAGGCCATGACACAGCACCAGTAGGGCATCCCGCGGAGAAAGTTGCTGGTGCCGTCGATCGGATCGAGCACCCAGGCCCCGGGGGCGGCGAGGTAGTCCTCGCTCGCCCCGTCCTCCTCGCCGATCACCGCATCTTCGGGAAAGGTACGGTTGAGCTCGCCGCGAATCGCCCGCTCGACCGCCTGGTCGGCGACACTGACCAGATCCTGCAGGCCCTTTCTCTCGATGACGAGGTCGTGGCGGCGGTGGAAATAGTCGAGCGCCAGCTTGCCCGCGGCATGAAGGATCTTCCAGCCGGCGTCGAAGCGGTGAGCGAGGGCGGCAGCGGTCATCCGGTCTTCCCTTCGGCAGCAGCGATCCATTCGTCGGCGAGGCGATGGCCGAGAAGCGAGATCCGCCTCGGCTCCGGCGTGGCGACGGCTCGCTCGAGCGCACCGGTGGCAGCGAGCACGACCAGGAGCCGCCGGGCCCGGGTCATTGCCGTATAGAGCAATTGTCGGCGCAGCATGCGGCCATGCTCGCGCATGAGCAAGAGCACGACGGCCGGATATTCCGAGCCCTGACTCTTGTGCACCGTGACCGCGTAGGCGAGCGCCAGCTGCTCGGCCTGTTCGAAGCTGTAGACCACACCGCGATCCTCGAAGCGGACCTCGAGCAGCTTCGACGTGGTATCGATCGACTGGATGATGCCGAGATCGCCGTTGTAGACCTCGCGGCTGTGATCGTTTTCGGTCTGCATCACCTTGTCGCCGATACCGAACCGCACGCCGCCGCGCTCGAAGGCGACCGTCGGGGCAGGGTTCAAGACCGCCTGCAGAGCCTGGTTCAAGGCTTGCGTGCCGACCGGCCCGCGGTTGATCGGCGTCAGCACCTGGATCGCCGTCACCGGATCGAGATCGAAGCGATCGGGCATGCGCTGCTTGACGAGTTCGACCAGCTTCGCCTCGGCATCCGCCGGATCCTTGACCCGGATGCCGAAGCAGTCCGCGGCTGGGTTGTCACGGAAGGCCGGCATCTCGCCGTTGATCACTTGATGCGCCCCCCGGACGATGCCGCTCTCGGCCGCCTGACGGAAGATCTCGGTCAACGCCAGGACCGGCAGACGGCCACTTCTGATCAGGTCACCCAGTACCTCGCCCGGCCCCACCGGCGGCAGCTGATCCTTGTCACCCACCAGCAGAAGGGCGGCGTTGTTCGGCAACGCTTCGAGCACCGCCTCCATCAAGAGGAGATCGATCATCGATGCCTCGTCGAGGATCAAGAGATCGAGTTCGAGCGGCCGTTCGGCATTTCGGGAAAAACCGCGATTGGCGTCGGCCTCCAGGAGACGGTGAATGGTCGAGGCCTCGTGCCCGGTGCTCTCCAGCAGTCGCCGGGCGGCCCGGCCGGTGGGGGCGGCCAGGGCGATCCGCAAATCCAGCGGCTGGAGGCTGGCGAGCAACGCACGGACGAGCGAGGTCTTGCCGGTTCCTGGCCCGCCCGTGAGGATCGCGAGCTTGCTCTGCAGCATGGTCGCGAGCGCCGCAGCTTGGCTCGGGGAGGGCTCGAGAGCCAGCCGCGTCTTGACCCTGACGGGCCAATCGCCCACCAGCGTCGGCTGCCAGGGCAGCGGCTGATCGGCGAGGGTCGCGAGCCGCCGCGTGATCCGGGCCTCGGCCCGGTCGAGCTCGGGCAGCAAAAGAAAGCGCTCCTCCCGACCGTCCCGGCGGATCGAGCGCGCGACCAGCCGCCGCTCGGCTACGACCTCGTCCAGCAGCTCTGCCACCGAGGCCTCCGGCAGCTGCAGGAGCCGGGCGGCGTCCCCGACGGCCTGGCCCGCGGGCAGCGCCGAGTGGCCCCACTCCGCGCCCTGCCGCAGCACCTCGAAAAGCCCGGCGCGCCGGCGGATCGCGGCGTCACCGGAGATGCCCAGCCGTTCCGCCAGCAGATCGGCCGTGGCGAAGCCGATGCCGCGGATGTCGCGGGCCAGCAGGTAAGGATCGGCCAAGAGGCGCTGAATGGCGCGATCGCCATAAGCCTCGAGGATGCGCCGGGCGCGGGCCGGGCGAATGCCCTGGCTTTCGAGGAAAAGGAGGATGTCGCGGCTCTGGCTCTCTTTGTTCCAGACCTCGGCGATACGGCTGGCGGTCTTCGCCCCGATTCCCGGCACGTCGGTGAGGCGCTCGGGAGCGGCCTCGATGACCTGCCGCAAATTCTTGCCGAAATGCTCGACCAGCTTCTCGGCCAGGGCCTCGCCCACCCCCTTGATGACACCCGAGGCCAGATAGGCCTTGATCCCATCGTCGCTCGCCGGCGGCAAGAGGGTGATACTGGTCGCCTGAAACTGCCGGCCCCAGCTCGGATCGTCCTGCCAGTCGCCCTCGGCGCGCAACACGAGGCCGGGGCGGCTCGCCGGCGCCCGGCCGATCACGGTCGAGGGTTCGGCGCGGCCCGGCACCTTGACCCGAAGCACGGTGAAGCCCGTGGCCGGCTGGTGAAAGACCACATGGTCGATGGTGCCCGAAAGGACCCGGCTCGTGGTCACATCCCCACCCTGCGCGACACTACCATCCCTGCGCGACAACGGCGCCGACGGGTGCCGTTGCGGTTAGACTAGCCGGCCCGGGCGCAGGCGGCTAGGTGATGGACAGAACGACCCCTGAATGGCGAAAAGCGCAATGGAGAGCATCGTAGCCCGCCTCGCCCCGATCGTCGCACATCGGGGGGCGTCGGCGGCGGCACCGGAGAACACGCTGGCGGCGATCCGCGCCGCCGCAGCCGAGGGTGCCCGATGGGTCGAGGTCGACGTCAAGCTGAGCCGTGACGGCGTCTGCATCCTGATGCACGACGATCATTTGCGCCGCACCACCAACGGCCGCGGCGAGGTAGCGCAGTACGATCTCGATGAGCTCAAATGCCTCGATGCCGGGAGCTGGTTTTCCAGACGATTCGCCGGCGAGCGGATCCCCACACTGGTCGAGACCATCGAGCTCGCCCTGGAGCTCGATCTCGACCTCAACCTCGAGATCAAGCCCTGCCCCGGCCGACAGCACGAGACGGCGCTGGCCGTGGTCGAGGCGCTGCGCCGCCACTGGCCCGAAAGCCGGCCCTGGCCACTACTTTCGAGCTTCGCCGTGGCCTCGCTGGAGGAGGTCCGGCTGCGCGCCCCCGAGATGCCGCGCGGCCTCCTGATCGGCCGGCCGACCAGGCGCGGCCAGGGAATGCTCGACCGGCTCGCTTGCGTAACCCTGCATTGCGACTCCCGCCGAGTCACGAAAGGCCTGGTCGGCGCGCTCGCTGCGACCGGCCGGCCGGTCCTCTGCTACACGGTGAACGACCCGCAACGGGCGCGGCGGCTGCTCCGGCTGGGGGTGGCCTCGATCATCACCGACCGGCCGGCCGATCTGATGTCGGCGCTCTGCTCTCAGTAGCGCCGCAACAAGCCGACGAGGCGGCCCTGCACCTGCACCTGATGCGGCCCGAAAATGCGGGTCTCGAAGGCGGGGTTGGCGGGCTCGAGGGCGATCGACGCACCGCGCCGCCTGAGCCGCTTGAGGGTCACCTCGCGGTCCTCGATCAGGGCTACGACAATGGCCCCGTTCTCCGCCGTCTCGCAGCGCTGGATGACCGCATAGTCCCCGTCGACGATGCCCGCCTCGATCATCGAATCGCCCGTCACCTGCAGGACGTAGTGCTCCCCGTCGCCGAGTAGCAGGTTGGGCACCTCGATCGTGTTGCTGTGGTCGGCCAAGGCCTCGATCGGCGAGCCGGCAGCGATGCGGCCGATCAGCGGCACCGCTCGATTGCCCGCTCCGGCGCTTTCCGCCGCCCGCGGTGCGGCGCGGAAATGACCACGGACGATATTGCTCTCCACACCGTGCTTCAACGTGGTCGGCGCGTCACCGGTCTCGGCGAGCCCCGGGGCGTAGCGGCTGCCGGCCGGTGCCTCGAAAGCGGGCGACGGGTCGTCATAGGGTGAGCGGACGATCTCGAGCGCGCGGGCCCGATAGGCGAGCCGGCGGATATAGCCGCGATCCTCGAGACCCGAGATCAGGCGATGCACGCCGGACTTGGATTTGAGTTGCAGCGCATGGCGCATTTCGTCGAAGGAGGGCGGCACCCGGTGCTCGCGGACGTAGTTGTGGATGAAGGTCAGCAGCTGCAATTGCCGTTGTGTCAGCAAGACGCCTTCCCCCTTTCGGTCCCAATGAGTATGCTGCCGAATACGCGCCGAGGCGCCGTGACCCGCCTGCCCCGTCCCGTGCACCTGTCTGCCCTGCCATGTTTCGTTCTAGTTAAGTTCTCGTTAACGTCAAGCCGGAACGTATTCCAATTGCGCTCCGGCGAACGCTCGCTCAGCCGCGGAGCACGGCGGCGAGGTCGATCACCGGCACTTCGGCACCAGCCGGCAATGCAGGGGCCGCGGGCGGGCGGACCAAGAGGACGTCGGCCTTCGCCAGCGTCGCCAGCATCGAGCTGTCCTGCCGTTCGCCGGGCTGGACCAGACCGGGCCCGACGAGCCGCGCCCGTTGGTAGTCCTGCCGCTCGATCCCGGCGCCGAGGTCGACAGCCAGACGGGCGGTCGTCACGGGCAACGCCGGATCGAGACCGAGGAGGCAGCGCACAGCACCGCGCAGGAAGACGATGCCGCACACCGCTGCCGAGACCGGATTGCCCGGCAGACCGAGCAAGGGCGTGTCGTGCAGCCGGCCGAAGATCAAGGGCTTGCCCGGGCGCATCCGGATCTTCCAAAAATCGAGCTCCAGCCCCGCTTCGCCCCCGACCTGCCGGACGAGATCGTGGTCACCGACCGACGCACCACCGGAGGTCACCAGAAGATCGAGGCCACGGGCCGCCGCGAGCTTCCGGGCGAGGTCGTCGGGCTCGTCCCGCGCGATGCCGAGATCGACGGGGACGGCCCCCCAGGCCTCGAGCATGGTGGCGAGCGTGAAGCTGTTGGAGCTCGCGAGCTCATGGGCAGCGAGCGGGCCACCCGGCCGCCGCAACTCGTCGCCGGTTGCGATGATGCCGACCCGCGGCCGCCGGCGGACCGAAAGCCAGGCGACACCGAGCGAAGCGGCGAGCCCGATCGACAGCGGCGTCATGCATGTGCCGGGCTCCAGCCCGACCCAGCCCGCCCGATAATCCAGCCCTCGCGGCCGGACGAAAAGACCCGGGCGAACGGCCTCTTTCGCCTGAACACGGTCACCATCGACGAGCGCTTCCTCCTGGATGAGGATCGCGTCCGCCCCCTCGGGCATCAGCCCACCGGTAAAGATCCGTGCCGCCTGCCCTTCACCGACGGTAACGCTCGGCGGCCGACCGGCTGCGATCGAACCCACGACCTCCAGCCACCTTCCGGGCTGAGTGTCCAGGGCGCGAAGCGCGTAGCCGTCCATGGCCGAGACCGCCGCCGGCGGCTGGTCGCGCACGGCAACCACCGGCTCGGCGAGCACGCGCCCGCTGGCCTGTTGCAACGGCACGAGTTCGCCCGGCAAGGGTGCGAAGGCCGCAAAGATCCGGGCTTGCGCCGCCTCGACGTCGAGCATCATGGCCCCTCAGGGCGCATGGTAGTCGCCGGAGCGCCCACCCGCCTTGTGCACCAGACGGATGCCCTCGATGACCATGCTCCGGTCGATCGCCTTGACCATGTCGTAGACGGTGAGTGCCGCCACGCTGACCGCGGTCAAGGCTTCCATCTCGACCCCCGTCCGCCCCGCGAGTTTGCAGGTGACGGTGATTCGGACCGCGGGTCTTTCCGGTTCGGGTTCCAGGAGAACCTCGACCGAGGTGAGCGACAAAGGGTGGCAGAGCGGGATCAGGTCGGGCGTGCGCTTGGCACCCATGATCCCGGCGAGCTGGGCGATGGTCAGGACATCGCCCTTCTTGACCGAGCCTTCGACGATCCGCTCGAGGGTCGCCGCCTGCATCCGGATGCGGCCCTCGGCCGTGGCCGTCCGCGCGGTCTCGGCCTTCTCGCCGACATCGACCATGACCGCGTTGCCTTCGGCGTCGAGATGCGTGAGGCCGCTCATGCTGCCACCTCGACGCCGAGGAGTCGGCGGGTGGCTGCCGTGACATCGGCCTCGCGCATCAGGCTCTCGCCGACCAGAAAGGCGCGCGCCCCCACGGCCGCCAGCCGCTCGAGATCGGCATGGCTGTAAAGGCCGCTTTCGGCGACCAACAACCGATCCTGCGGCACGTGCGGTGCCAGCGCCTCGGTGGTCGCGATGTCGACTGCGAGTGTTTTGAGGTTGCGATTGTTGATACCCACGAGATCGGCCTCGATGGCGAGCGCCCGGTCGAGCTCCGCTGCATCGTGGACCTCGACCAGCACGTCCATGCCGTGCGCGTGGGCGAGCCGGGCGAGCGCCTGCGCCTCGGCGTCATCGAGCGCTGCCATGATCAAGAGCACGCAATCGGCGCCGAGAACCCGGCTTTCGACGATCTGGTAGGGCTCCAGCATGAAGTCCTTGCGCAGGCAGGGCAGGCCCACCGCCGCCCGCGCCTCGCCGAGGAAACTGTCGCTGCCCTGGAAATAGGGTTCGTCGGTCAAGACCGAGAGGCAACTCGCCCCACCCACCGCATACGCCCGGGCCAGATTCGCAGGCTCGAAATCGGCGCGGATCAGCCCTTTGCTGGGCGACGCCTTTTTGATCTCGGCGATCAGCGCCAGCCCGCCTTCGGCGATCCGCCGCTCGAGCGCCGCCTTGAACCCGCGAATCGGCGCCGCCGCCACGGTCAGACGTTCGAGCTCGGCCAGCGGTCGCCGTTCGCGCATTGCCGTCACGTGGCGCCGCTTGTCGGCGCAGATGCGCGCGAGGACGTCGCTCACGTCTGTTCCTCACGGCTGATGGCGACGAGTTTCTCGAGGGCCGCACGCGCCCGGCCGCTGTCGATCGCTTCGGCCGCCGCGGCGACCCCGCTCCTCAGATCCTCTGCCCGATCGGCAACGACGAGGCATGCGGCCGCCGCGAGCAGCACGGCATCCCTGAGCGGCCCCTTGATCCCGGCGAGCATGGCATGGATGGCGGCCGCGTTCTCCTCGGCATCACCACCCTTCAGATCGTCGAGCCCGACACGTGCCAAACCCGCGTCCTCGGGCTCGATGGTGAAACGGCGCACCGCCTCGCCGGTCCACTCGGCAACCTTTGTCGTGCCCACGGTGCTGAGTTCGTCCAGGCCCGGATCGCCGTGCACCACCCAGGCACGCTTCGCCCCGAGCCGGCCGAGGACGAGGGCCAAGGGCTCGAGCCAGTCGGCCGAGAACACCCCCATCACTTGGCGCTCGACTCCGGCCGGATTGGCCAGGGGGCCGAGGAGATTGAAGATGGTACGGGTTCCGAGCTCGACCCTGGGGCCGGCCACGTGCCGCATCGCCCCGTGATGACGGGGCGCCATCATGAAGCCGATGCCGGCATCGCGGATCGCCCGCTCGATCACCGGAAACGGTGCTTCGACGTTCACGCCCAAAGCGGCCAGCACGTCGGACGAGCCGGAACGCGAGGACAGGCCACGATTGCCGTGCTTGGCCACGGGCACGCCGGCGCCGGCGACGACCAGGGCGGCGGCGGTCGAGATATTGAAGGTGCCGCTGCCGTCGCCGCCGGTGCCGCAGGTGTCGATCGCGCCCGGGGGTGCCGCGATCCGGGTCATCCGCTGGCGCAGCGTGCGGGCCCCGGCCGTGATCTCGTCGACATGCTCACCCCTGACGCGAAGCGCCATCAAGAAGCCCGCCATCTGCGCCGGCGTCGCGTCGCCCGCCATCATGATGGCGAAGGCGTCGGTCGCCTCCTCCAGCGTCAACGACCGGCCGCTGGCCGCAACCGCCAGCAGCTCCTTGAAACGGGCGAGATCGGTGGTCAAGCGGCCTCCTTCACCGAGGTCAGGTCCAAGAACGTTTTCAACATGGCGCGGCCGTGCTCGCTGGCGATGCTCTCGGGGTGAAACTGCACACCGTGGATCGGCAACTGGCGATGCCGTAGACCCATGATGACGCCGTCCTCGGTGCGCGCATTGACGACGAGTTCTTCCGGCACCGTCTCGGGCTCGGCGACGAGCGAGTGGTAGCGGGTCGCCCGAAACGGCGTCGGCAGGCCCGTGAAAACGCCGGTGCCGTCGTGGTGGATCAGGCTGGTCTTGCCGTGCATCACCTGCTTCGCCCGGCCGATTACCGCACCGAACGCCTGCGCGATCGCCTGATGGCCGAGGCAGACGCCCAGGATCGGACATCGGCCCTTGGCCGCCTGGATGAGCTCGAGGCTGATCCCGGCGAGGTCCGGATCGCACGGACCCGGCGAAACGACGATGCCTTGCGGCTGAAGATCCAAGGCGGCCTCGACGCTGATCGCGTCGTTGCGAACGACACGGAGCTCTGCACCCAGCTCGCCCAGGTAGTGGTAGAGGTTGTAGGTGAAGCTGTCGTAATTATCGATAAGCAGCAGCATGACCTGCCCGATCGGTGCGGCGACGGAGTGGCGGCGCGTGGCCGGCCAAGCAGAGAAAGCCCGTGCCCGCGGGAACCGTCAAGCCCCGTCCCCCGTTGCACCCCGAGGCGCCGGTGCCGATCGCGCATGCCCTACCCGATTACGCATTTTTCGGCTTGCGGCGCATCATTCGGTTCAACTGTGGCGCTGATGTGGTTAATGTCCTCGATCGTGCCGGGCAGGGCACGAGCAGCGCTGGAGCATGCATGGGACGGGACCGTTGAGACGGCGCCGCCACCGTCGATCGTGGCAACGCGTCCGACATGTCGGACTCGGCCTGTTGATCGTCGTGCTCACCCTGGAGCTGGTCTATCGGCTGGTCGCCCTGCCCCCCGACTACCGCGAGCGGCTGCAGGTCACCGGTCCGATCGAGCCCGCGGTGGTCGAGCAGACGCTGACCGAGCCCGAGGTGGCGAGGCCCGCGGCCATCGAGCCTTCCGCCGGCGAAGCGATCGCCGCACCGCTGCCGCAGGGCTTGCGCCTCGGTCGCCAACTCGACCCACAGCCGCCACGCGCGATTGCCCGCCTGCCGGGCGCTGAAGAGCTCGCCACCCGCGCGCGCAACGTGGCCACCCCATTCGGCACGACCGCCGACCCGGCGCTCGGCGCGACCGTGCGCCAGCCTGCCGAAGCAGCCGAGGGAGCATCGGCCACACTCGTTACCCTGCCGGTGGCGCCGCGCCGCCCGCCGGCCATGCCGCCGAGCGAGGCGCCGCTGGTGGCGATCGTCATCGACGACATGGGCTACAGCCCGGAGTCGCTCATCCGCCTCGCCCGCCTGCCCGGCCCCGTCACCCTGGCCTTTTTGCCCTATGCCGATGCGACCGGGCCGATGCTGGAGATGGCAAGGCGGGGCGCATTCGAGCTCATGCTGCATCTGCCGATGGAGCCGCTGGGTGATGCCGAGCCCGGGCCCGGGGCGCTACGCGTCGGGCTCACGGCGGAGGAGTTGCGCCGGCGGGTGCGCGGGGCGATCGGCAAGGTGCCGGGGGCGGTGGGCGTCAACAACCACATGGGCAGCCGGTTCACCACCGACGCTGTCGGGCTCGAGGTGTTGATGGACGAACTCCGCCGGCACGGGCTGTATTTCGTCGACAGTCGAACCAATGCCGCGACGCTGGCCGAGTTGCAGGCGCGGGCCGCGGGCCTGCCGGCGAGCAGCCGCAACGTCTTTCTCGACCACGACCCCGATCCTCGGGCGATCGCCCGGCAGCTGACACTGGTCGAGCGAATCGCCCAGCGGCACGGCACGGTCATCGCCATCGGCCATCCCTATCCCACCACGTTGACAGCCCTCGAGGCCTGGCTGCCGACCCTGGAACGGCGCGGCTTTCGCCTCGCCCGAACGAGCGAGGTGATCGCCGAACGGCTCTGCCGCGAAGCCGGTCGTCCGGGCCAGTGTGGCCGCGAGCTCTATCTCGCCGGCGGTGATGTGCCGATCGTGCCACAGCAGAGCAGCGAAGCAGCACCCTGAACTGCCAGAGGAACTGCCGCCCGGCCACCGTCACCGTCCCGTCATCACACTCTCGCCGATCTGTCGCCATCCGCGTTTATCACCCTGCGCGAGTTCCATTATCGGGACAATGCGCTCATGGGCGAGACGGCATCGGCAACAGCAACCCGGGTCGGCGAGCGACTGGATCGCGAGCTGCCGCAAGCGAGCCTGCCCGCCCCGGCGGCGCCGATCCCCCTGGCGTCGAGCGCCAGCGCGCCCGGTTGCGACGACACGCTGATCGTCTCCGACCTGCATCTGGGCTTGCCCGACAGCCGGCCGCTGGAGCTGCTCGATCTCCTGCACAGCCGCCCCTTCGGCCGCCTGCTGTTGCTCGGCGACATCCTCCACGACCAGAGCTTTCGCTACCTCGACAAGGGTGCCTGGCAGCTCTTGCGCCACCTGCGGACGATCGGCACGGCCGGGCGGCAGGAGCTGGTCTGGCTGCACGGCAACCACGACCGTCAGGTCGGCGGGGCCATGGCCGGGCTCCTGGGGGTCGAGGGCCGCGAGAGCTTCGTCTGGAGCGAGCAGGGCCGGCGCTGCATTGCCCTGCACGGCGATTGCTTCGATGCCTTCATCAGCCGCAACGTCCGCTTCAGTCAGTTCTGCTCTGACCTCTTCGCCTTCGGTCAGCGCTGCTTCGCCCCCTATCACGGCTGGTTGTCCAGGCTCGAGGCGTGGCAAATCCGCATGGCGCGGCTCGGCGACCAGGTGGCCGAAAGGGCGGTGGCCCACGCCGCCGGTTCTGCCTTCGATCTCGTCGTCTGCGGCCACACCCACGAACCCGTGATCAAGCGGGCGACCAGCGGCGGTCGGCCCGTCACCTATGCGAACAGCGGCGCCTGGATCGGTCGGCCCGCCAGCTTCCTGACGGTCGGGCCGAGCGGCCTCGGCCTCGCCTACTGTCACTGAGGAGTTGCCGATTTGAGCCGTGCGTTGATCGAGACCGCTGCCCGCAGTCATCCCCGAACCAGCAAACGCGGTCTTCTCGAGAGCTTGTTCGCCCAGCTTTTCACCGGCTTCGTCTACCCGCAGATCTGGGAGGACCCCCGCGTCGACCTCGAGGCCCTCGACCTCGCACCCGGAGCGCGGCTCGCCACGATCGCCTCGGGCGGCTGCAACGTCATGAGCTACCTTTTGGCCGAGCCCGGCGAGATCATCGCCGTCGATCTCGCCCCGGCGCACCTGGCGCTGTTGCGCCTCAAGCTCGAGGCTGCGCGACGGCTCGACGCACACGCCGACTTCTACCGGCTCTTCGGCGAGGCGCGCGGCAAGGCCAATGTCGCACTCTTCGACGCGCAGCTCCTCCCTCACCTCGATCCGGAGACGCGCCGCTACTGGCAGAGCCGCAATCTCAAGGGTCAGCGGCGGATCAGCCTGTTCGCCGGCGGCCTCTACCGGCACGGCGTGCTCGGCCGGACGATCGGGCTCGCACATCTCGCCTGCCGGCTGCACGGTGCCGATCCCAAGCATCTGCTCGCCGCCCGTACGGTCGAGGAGCAGGCCCGGCTCTTCGAGACGGTTCTGGCACCCGTCTTCGACAAGCCGCTGGTCAAGGCACTCGCCAAGATGCCCACATCGTTCTACGGGCTCGGCATCCCGCCCGAGCAGTACGTGGCATTGACCGCCGAGAACCCCGCGGAACCGGCCGCTGTCCTGCGTCAACGGGTCCGCCGACTGCTCTGCGACTTTCCGCTCGAGCAAAACTACTTCGCCTGGCAAGCCCTCGCTCGCGCCTATGGCCCGGCCGGCACGGCTCTGCCGCCCTATCTCGAGGCCGAGAACTACCCGCGCCTGCGTCACCTCGTCGATCGGGTGACCATCCGCCACCGAACGATGACCGACACGCTGGCGGCGGAGGCGGCCGACAGCCTCGACGGCTACGTCCTGCTCGATGCCCAGGATTGGATGACACCGACCCAACTCGCTGCCTTGTGGGAGCAGATCGACCGCACCGGCACGGCACGCGCCCGCGTGATTTGCCGAACGGCCGGGGCCGCATCACCGGTCGAGCGGCACCTGCCCGAGACGCTGCGTGGCCGCTGGCGCCGGCTCGACGAACTGAGCAGCGCTCTCTTCCAGCAGGATCGCTCGGCGGTCTACGGCGGCTTTCACGTCTACACGCGAGCGGTTCATTGAGCGGTGCCCCGTACGACATCGGGGACCACCTCGACATCCAGGAACGAATGGAGCGGATGTATCGGCCGCAGCGGCTGATCTACGATCTCACCCGCAAATACTACCTCGTCGGCCGCGATCAGGTGATCAACCAATTGGACATCCTGCCGGGCGAGCGGCTCGTCGACATCGGCTGTGGCACCGGGCGCAACCTCGAGGCTATCGCCCGGGCCTGTCCCGGCGCGCGGCTCTTCGGCCTCGATGCCGCCGACGTCATGCTGAAGACGACCAGCAAGCGCTTCGCCAAGGCCGGCCTCGCTGCACCGAGCCTCGCCCGTGGTCGGGCCGAAGCCCTCGATCCCGAGGCCCAGTTCGGCATTGCAGCGGCCGACCACATCCTGTTCAGCTACAGCCTCTCGATGATGGACGAGCCGGTACTGGCACTGCAGCGAGCGGCCGCATGCCTCGCCCCGGGCGGCCGGCTGCACATCGTCGATTTCGGCCCGATGGACGGCCTGCCGCGGCCTGCAGCAGCATTGATGCGCGGCTGGCTCGCGCGTTTCGCCGTGCACCATCGCCCGGAAATCGCCCCCACCCTCCGCCAGCTCGCGCAAAGCGAGGGCGGCATGGTCACCCGTCAGCGCCTCGCCCGCGGCTACGCGGAAGTCCTACATTTCCGCCGCAGCTGAACGGCCGCGCCCCGGCCTTGCTCCGGGCTGCCGTGCTCCGGGCTATGGCTCGCGCCACGAACACGCTAGACGCCAGGGATCAACATCTCGTGTCGGCCCGTGGCGATGGATGGAAACTCGTTGGACAAGGGGCGTTCGGCGGCTGGCTTTTGCCTGCGCGCCGCTGGCGTGGCAGCCTTCCTGCTCGGCGCAACGGCAACGGCCTCGGTATCGCGTGGCGAAACGATGCTCGGCGCCGCCCTCGGCGAGCGCTTCGCCGTGCAACGGATCGAGGTCGGCAGGGTCGATCTCGAGATCGTCGCCAGCCCATCTGCAAGCCGCGGCCCCTTTCGGCCGAGCCGCCTGATCGTCCCTCTCGCCCGCCTCGTCGATCCCGAGCTGACACCCGAGATAGGATTCGCCGCTGTCAGGGTCCGCCAGGTAGGTGATCCCGGCGGTTGGGACGGCGAAGCGACCTTGCGCGACGTTCGCATCAGCGACGGCCCCAACGCCGGCGAGCGGTCGATCGTCATGCAGGGAGCCTTGAACACCGCTCCGTTGCGTGTTGCGGCCCGCTTTGCCGCAGCCGAGCCCGCGGCCGATGGCCGACGGCAGCGGGCGTTCTCGATCGACGCGTCGTTGCCCGGCGTCGAGGAGACGATCGAGGGCGTTATCGATGGGGAAGGCAAGGCCCTCGAGGCGGGGATCAGGGTCGGCGTCACAGCGCTCGGTGACCTGCTCGAGACCCTGGGGCTGCGGCGACAGCTCGAGGGCCGGGGCCAGTTGCGGCTCGGCGTAGCGGGGCCGGTGGATGCGCTGGTCGCCAGCGATATCAGCCTGGAGGTCGAGCTCGTGACCGGCGAGCAGCTACGCGTCGACGGGGGGATCGCCGATCTCTCGTCGCTTTCCGGGATCGACCTCGGCTTCACCGCCAACCTCGCCGAGACGGCCGAAGCGGCCGCGCGCTCTTCGGGGCTCGATCTCGAAGCGCTACGCGGCAAGGTGCAGGGCTCGATGGAGGCCTTGACGGTCGAAAGTCTGGTCCTCTCGACCAACCTCACCTCGGCCGAAATCCGCGAGATCGGGCCGATCCGAGTTGAGCGGCTGACGCGCGATGGCGAGGGACGCCTCGTCCTCTCGGGCGTGCGGATTCTGGCGGGCGATTCGGCCGCCCCGAGCCTCGATCTCCGAGGCCGCATCGACGATCTGCTCGGGCGCTCCGGCATCGCCTTTTCGGGCCGCTTCGATCTCGATCTGATCGATCTCGCCACGGGCCGGCCCGCCCCACCCGAGTTCGGCCGCCTGGTCGGCACGCTCGCCCTCTCGGACGCCTCGGGGCAGCTGCAGCTCGAGCGTCTGGAGGCGCGGCAGAGCGGCGACGGACCGCTAGAGCTGAAGCTGGAGAAGCCCCCGGCCGCACCGGGCGAGCCGTCGGCGCCGATCAGCCTCGACGTCACCATCCCCGATCTCGATGCCCTGGCCGCCGCCCGCGATGCGCCGCCGATCGGCGGTGGCAGTGCCGCCTTTGCCGGGACGGTGGCGCTCGGCGACACTCTCGAGGTGTTCGGCCGTGGCCACGTCGGCCGCTCGCCCGTTTGGCTGGATCTCGCGCAGCACGTTGTCGACGACCAGCTCCAGTTGCGGGGTGGCATCAAGTCACCGCGCCTGCAGCTCGCCGATCTGCCGCGGATGGTCGATCTCGTCCGGCTCTGGCCGCGGGCCCAGGCGGAGGAGATGGAACGGGCCGGCGAGCAGTTGCGCTCCGGGCTCGATGCCGAGTTCGCCGTCGAGGCTTCGATCGTCGATGGGGACGACTACGTAGCGGGGGCGTTCAACGGCACGCTCGCGGTGCGCGACCGGATAATGCTGCTCCGTCCGCTGCGGCTCGATTATCTCGGCGGCCGGGCCGCGGCGGAGTTCACCTTCCGCCTGGGCGAAGTGCCGCCGCCGGTGCGACTCGAGGCGCGCATCGATGCCTTGAATACGGGTCGGCTCCTGACCGAACTCGGGATCCAGCCGCTCGTCGTCGGTGATCTCGATGCCGTGCTCGATCTGCAGGCGGTCGGCCCCGACCTTGCAGCACTCGGGCGCTCGCTCGCCGGCGAGATCGAGTTCTTGATGGGCGAAGGGCGGATCGGCTCGCGGCTGATCGAGCTCACGGCCCAGGACATCGTCAGCTGGCTCTTCTCGGCCGGCAGTGCCACCCGACTGGTCTGTGCCGCCGGTCGGCTGCGCTTCACCGCCGGGCGCGGCGTGGTCGAGGGGCTGAACCTGCAGACCGAGAACGTTCGGCTCCTGGGCGCCGGCGAGATCGACCTCGCCCGGGAACGCCTCGATCTCGGCTTCTCCCCGCGCCCGGTACGCGGCCGACTGTTGCCGGCAGTGACAGCCTTTCGGGTCCACGGGCTGCTCGACGCACCGACGGTCACCCTGGGTTCACCCGGTGCGCTGGCCGGCCGGATGATCGCCGAGACGATCACCCTACCGCTGAACGTCCTCGGAACCCTGCTCGGCGCGCTGACCGGCGGTGCGCCTGCCGATTGCACGATCGATCCGTGAGGCCGGGTTCGGCTGACGGCCCCTGGCGCGGGCGATCCGGGTCTGCTAGTGCGCCAGGACCTGGCTCAAGAACAGCCTGGTCCGCTCGGATTTGGGGTTACTGAAGAACTCGGACGGTGGCGCCATCTCGACGATCTCGCCCTGATCCATGAACACCACAGCATCCGCCACCGACTTGGCGAAGCCCATCTCGTGGGTCACACAGATCATGGTCATGCCCTCCTTGGCGAGCTCGACCATGACGTCGAGCACCTCCTTGATCATCTCCGGATCGAGTGCCGAAGTCGGCTCGTCGAACAACATCACCTGCGGCTTCATGCAGAGTGACCGGGCAATGGCCACTCGCTGCTGCTGGCCGCCGGACAGCTGACCCGGGTATTTGTGCGCCTGCTCGGGAATCCGCACCCGCTCGAGGAAATACATGGCGATCTCCTCGGCCTCCTTCTGCGGCATCTTGCGCACCCAGATGGGTGCGAGCGTGCAGTTCTCCATCACCGTCAGATGCGGGAAGAGGTTGAACGACTGGAACACCATGCCGACCTCACGTCGGATCATCTCGATGTTCTTGACGTCGTCGGTGAGCTCGATGTCCTCGACCAGGATGCGGCCGGACTGGTGCTCCTCGAGCCGGTTGATGCAGCGGATCAGCGTCGACTTCCCCGAGCCCGAGGGGCCGCAGACCACGTAGCGCTCACCTCTTCTGACGGTGAGGTCGATGTCCTTCAGCACATGAAAGTCGCCGAACCATTTGTTGACCCGCTGCAGGTCGACGATGATCTCGTCGCTGCGCGTGGGGGCAACGGCTTCCGTGGTGAGATCGGCTAAGGGGGCGGCCTGGGCCATAGGTCGATGTCCCTCTAGCTGCGCCGGTCGGTCGCGAGAATGCGCTCGAGCGCCTGGCTGTATTTCGACATGAAGAAGCAGAAGATCCAGAAGATCACCATAATGAAGAGATAGGCCTCGATGAAGAACTGCCGCCATTCGGGATCGCCGATCGCCTGCCGGGTGGCCAGCACCAGATCGGTGAGGCCGACGATGGCGACGAGCGAGGTGTCCTTGAACAGGCCGATGAAGGTGTTGACGATCGGCGGGATGGCGATCTTCAAGGCCTGCGGCAGGATGATCAGCCCTTGCGTCTGCCAATAGCCGAGCCCGAGTGCAGCCGCCGCCTCGTATTGGCCTTTCGGCAGCGCCTGCAGGCCGCCCCTGATAACCTCGGCGAGATAGGCGGCAGCGAACATGATGATCGCCACCTGGGCGCGAACGATCGCTTCGATGTTGACCCCCGTCGGCATGAACAAGGGCAGCATGAAGGATGCCATGAAGAGCAGCGTGATCAGCGGCACGCCGCGGATCAGCTCGATATAGACGACGCAGATATTGGAGATGATCGGCAGCTTCGACCGCCGGCCCAGCGCCAGCAGGATGGCGATCGGGAAAGCCGCCGCGATGCCGATGAAGGCGAGCATCAGCGTGAGCGGCAAGCCACCCCAGAGACTGGTCCTCACCGGGACGAGTCCGAACCAGCCCCCGCCCATCAGCAAGAAGAACGTGCCGAGGCCCACGGCCCAGATAACGAGCAAAGGCCTGCCCCAGGTGCGCCGATCGCAGCTCAGCAGCGCCATGACGACGAGGGCGATGGTGCCGAGCAGGGGGCGCCACTGCTCCGCGTAGGGGTATCGGCCGAACAGGATGAGCCGGTATTTCTCGGTGATCACCGCCCAGCAGGCGCCACTCGCGGCCTTGCAGTCGTCGGGCGTGGCCGCGCCCCAGACCGCATCGAAGATCGCCCAGTTCAGCAGCGGCGGGACCGCCCAAAAGAGCAAGAGGGCGATCAGGACCGTCAACAGGCTGTTGAACCAGCCGTTGAACAGGTTGGCTCTGCCCCAGGCGAGTGGGTCCTGCTTGGCGACCGGCCGCCCTTGGGTTCTGGGTGTCGGCGTGACGAGAGGCTGGTTCTCGGCTTCGGCCATGGCTCAGCGCTCCACCAGGGCAATGCGTCGGTTGTACCAGTTCATGTAGGCCGAAATCAGCAGGCTCAGCGTCAGGTAGACCGCCATCATGATGGCGATGGCCTCGAGCGCCTGGCCGGTCTGGTTCAGGGTCGTGTTGCCGACCGAGACGAGGTCCGGGTAGCCGATGGCCACGGCGAGCGAGCTGTTCTTGGTGAGATTGAGGTAGTTGCTGGTGGTGGGCGGGATGATGATCCTGAGCGCCTGCGGCAGAATGACGAGGCGGAGTTGCAGCCCGCGCCGCAGGCCCAACGCCGCTGAGGCTTCGCTCTGCCCCCAAGGCACACCGAGAATGCCGCTACGGACGATCTCGGCGATAAAGCCGCCGGTATAGAAGCTGAGGCCGATCAGCAAGGCCAGGAATTCTGGCGTGACGGCGCCGCCGCCGCGATAATTGAAGGTCTGGAAGGCAGGCACGTCGAGCTGCAGCGGCGCTCCTACGGCGAAGAAGACGAGGAGCGCGGGCAAGAAAAAGATGCCGAGCATCGGCAGGAGCAGCTTCGGCTCCTGGCCGGTCTCGCGCTGGCGCTTGTACATCCAGTGGCGGTAGACGAAGGCGGCGACGACCGAGACGGCAAAGACGATGATCACCGGCAGCTGCTCGGGTTGGTAGATCACCGTCGGGAACTGCAGCCCGCTCTTGCTGAGCACCACGCCCGGCAAAGGTTGCAGCGCCTCGCGTACCGCCGGCAGCAGCTGGGTGATCACCGTGTACCAGAAGAAGAGCTGGAGCAGCAGCGGGATGTTGCGGGTCACCTCGACATAGGCCGAAGCGATTTTGGCGACGAGCCAGTTGGTCGACAGCCGGGCAATGCCCATGATCACGCCCAGGATCGTCGCGAGGACGATACCGATGAGCGAGACGCGGATGGTGTTCAACAGGCCAGCGAGAAAGGCGCGGGCATAGCTGTCGGTGGGGGCGAAGGAGATGATCGACTCGCCGATGGCAAAGCCGGCCTGCTGGTCGAGAAAGCCGAAGCCGGTCCTGATCCGGCGCTCCTCCAGGTTCACGAGAAGATTGCTGACCAGATAGTAGCCGACGCCGACGACGACCCCCAGCACGAAAAGCTGGGCCAACAGTCCTCGCACCGCGGGATTGCGCCACCAAGCCACCGCCGCCGCGGCGGTCGGCTGGCTCGGCTGGCTGGTCAGAACGTCACGCGCCATCGCGGAAGTCTCCTCTGGCCGAGCCGATTGAACAAATTGGGCAGGTCATCGGCGCAAACAGCGCGATCCGGGGCGCACGCAGCAAGATCCGGGCCATTCCCGACCAGCGGCCGCCGGCGCCGGAGACGCCGGGTGACCGCCGCCCGGCCGAAGCCGGACGGCGGCAACACGCATCGGCAGGTCCGGTTCAGCGGACCGGCATGGCATACATCAGACCGCCACGCGTCCAGAGGTCGTTGATGCCACGCTCCAGGCGCAAGGGCGTGTCGGGGCCGACATTGCGCTCGAAGATCTCGCCGTAATTGCCGACCTGGGTGATCATCTGGGCGGCCCAGTCGGCCGGCAGGCCGAGCAGGTCGCCCATCGAGTCGGAGGTGCCGAGCAGGCGCTGCACGGTCGGGTTGTCGCTGCCCTTCATCTCCTCGAGATTGGCCGAGCTGACGCCGGCCTCCTCGGCCTCGATCAGGCCGAAAAGAACCCACTTGGCGATGGCGAAGAACTCGTCGTCGCCGCGCCGCACGACCGGGCCCAAGGGCTCCTTGGAGATCGTCTCGGGCAGAATGACGTAGGCGTCGGGATCCGGCGCGTCGTTGGCGATGATCGCGGCGAGGCCCGATTTGTCGGTCGTGTAGACCTGGCAGCGGCCGGAGAAGAAGGTTTCGAGCGACTGCTCGAAGCTCTCGATGACGACACCGGTGAATTCCATGTTGTTGGCACGGAAGTAGTCGGCGAGGTTGAGCTCGGTGGTCGTTCCCGGCTGCACGCAGACCTCGGCCCCGTCGAGTTCCAGGGCACTCTGCACGCCGAGATCGGCGGGCACCATGAAGCCCTGACCATCGTAGAAGGTCACGCCGGCGAAATGCAGCCCCAGGGACGCGTCGCGGGTCAGCGTCCAGGTGGTGTTGCGCGACAGGATGTCGACCTCGCCGGACTGCAGGGCGGTGAAGCGCTGCTGGGCGCTGAGCGGGATGAACTCGACGGCTTCGGCATCACCGAACATGGCGGCGGCCATGGCCCGGCAGTAGTCGACGTCGAGGCCGGTCCAGTTGCCCTGGGCATCGGCGAGCGAGAAGCCGGCGAGGCCGGTGCTGACGCCGCAGCGCAGCTCGCCGCGCTCCATGATGGCATCGAGCGTTTCACCGGCGCGGACGTCGGTGGCAAGAGCGGCGGTCGCCACGAGGGCCGTGCCCGCGAGCAGATGGGAGAAGCGCATGCGTGTCCTCCTCTTAGTTGGCATGCTGGCGCCCGCAATGGGCCGGTCGTATCAAGTCGATCGGCCCATTGCCGAGCTGATAGTGGGACTTTAGACACGGTCGCCCGATTATGCCAACCCACTCCTGCATAGAGGGTGAGCATTGCCTGCTATTTGTGCAGCGCAGCGTCGGTTTTGCCTGCTCTATCCGCACAATTGACGCTTGGCGCTACATTTGCACGCATGGTATCGCCAGCATCGACACTGTGCCGTTGCTGCTAGCGCCTCAACCTCGGATGTAACTTGTTGCCATGCACGACCAAACTCGCGTCACCACCCTCGGCCGCGACCCGCACCGCCACCACGGGATCGTCAACCCGCCGGTCTACCACGCCTCGACCATCCTCTACCCTACCCTGGAAGCGCTCGACGCGCCCCGGATTCGTGACGGCTACTATTACGGCCGCTACGGCACGCCGACCACCCGTGCCCTCGCCGACGCCGTGGCAGGGATCGAGGGCGGCGACTTCTCGCTGATCGTGAGCTCCGGCAAAACGGCGATCACCACGGTGCTGCTCGGGCTCACCCGGGCGGGCGACCATATCCTCGTCACCGACAGCGCCTACCAGCCGACGCGCACCTTCGCGGACGGCGTGCTGCAACGCTTCGGTGTCGAGACGACCTATTACGACCCGCGCATCGGTGCCGGCATCGCCGAACTCATCCGCCCGAATACCAAGCTGGTCTTCACCGAGAGTCCGGGCTCTTTGACCTTCGAGGTCCAGGATATCCCGGCAATCGTCGAGGCAGCGCATGCCGAGGGTGTAAACGTCGTCACCGACAACACCTGGGCAGCCGGGCTCTACTTCAAACCCTTCGCCCACGGTGTGGACGTCAGCATCCAGGCCGCGACCAAATACATCGTCGGCCACTCCGACGTGATGATGGGGACGATCACCGCGACCGAGGCGCTGCGCGGCCCCATCCAGCACGCCTACAACGAACTCGCCGGTGCGCCCGGGCCGGACGACTGCTACCTGGCCCTGCGCGGTCTGCGCACCATGGCGACCCGGCTGGCACAACACCAGGCGAGTGCGATCCGGATCGCCGAATGGCTGGAGAAGCGGGCGGAGGTAGAGGCCGTGCTGCATCCGGCCCTCGAGAGCCATCCCGACCACACTCTCTGGCGCCGCGATTTCACCGGCAGCTCCGGCCTCTTCGCCTTCCGCCTGCCCGCCGTGCCACGCCCGGCGCTCGCCGCCATGCTCGACCACCTGGAGCTTTTCGGCATGGGCTACAGCTGGGGAGGCTTCGAAAGCCTGCTGATCCCGACCGCACCCGGCAAGATCCGCTCGGCTGTTCCCTGGCGGCACGAGGGGCAAATGTTGCGCATTCATGTCGGTCTCGAGCATCCGGACGATCTGATCGCGGACCTCGAGGCCGGCTTCGCCCGGCTGCGCGCCGCGGCCTAGACCGCCGGCGGCGAGCCGTCGTTACCGGCACGACCGGTCGGCGCTCACCGCGCCTTGCGGGCGCCGACCAAGAACTCGCGATTGCCCTTGGGCCCGGTGATCGGGCTCGGCGTGATTCCCAGAACCGTCCACCCCTTGGTCGTTTCCAGCCACGCGCGAACCGCGGCACAGACCGCCTCGTGCACGAGCGGGTCGCGGACCACCCCGCCCTTGCCGACAGACTCGGGTCCGGCCTCGAACTGCGGCTTGATCAGCGCCACGAGCTCCGCGCCGGGTGCGGCCAGATCCAGGGCTGCCGCCAGCACGGTACGCAAACCGATGAAGCTCGCGTCGCAGACGACGAGATCGGGTGCTCCGGGCAGCCGATCGGCGGTCAGGTGGCGGGCGTTGGTGCGTTCCAGTACGACGACCCGCGGATCGTTGCGCAGCCGCCAGTCGAGCTGGCCGTGGCCGACATCGACGGCCACCACCTGTACGGCACCGCGCGCCAAGAGCACTTCGGTGAAGCCGCCGGTGGACGCCCCGATATCGAGGCAACGCTTGCCCGCAGGGGAAAGGGCAAAAGCGTCCAGACCGGCAATCAGTTTGAGCGCGCCGCGGCTGACCCAGCGGGGGCCCGCGGTTTTGAGCCTGAGTGGCGTCGTCTCGTCGAGCAGGGTCCCGGGCTTGTCGAGCCGCTGCTCGCCGCTGAAGACCTCGCCCGCCAGGATCAGCGCCTGGGCCTTGCTGCGGTTCTCCGCGAGGCCACGGGCCACCAGCAACTGGTCGAGCCGCTGCTTAGCCAAGACGCTTCAGGCGTTGGCGGCGGGCTCCAGAAAAACCCCGTTGATCTGCCACGTGCCGTCCGGCTGCTGCTGCATCTGGTAATAGGCGATGACCGCGTCGCCATCGGGCCCGGTGAGGTAGACGAGCTGGGTCGGTTGGCCCCGATAGTCGATGACGGCGCCGAAGTCCACGCTGCGCGGACGATAAACCTGCGGGTAGCCGTTCATCACCATGCGCATGAAGTTCTCGGGGGTGCGGAACATACCCTTGATCATCGGCGAGGCGTGAGCGAAGGCGGCCGGGCCGTCGTCGCGCTGAAACGCATCGAGCTGCGACTGGATCACGCTGCGAAAGGCCACAGGATCGCCCTCGGCCGTGGCGAATTGCGGGGCGGCCAGGACGACCAGAACGAAAAACCAGCGCACTGCTTGTCGCATCGACCAACCTCCGGTGCGGATCACCCCCTCAGAAGGAGGTAACCCCCGACGGTTCGCCTTCAATAGAATCGGGGGGGCATCAACGGGCTCGACACCGCGTACGACGTGTTTACCATCATGCCCGGGTGGCAGGACCAGAGGGCCGGGAGCGGCGGGTTGGCAGTCGAGCCGAGAGACGGCGGTGACGGACGGGCAGCACGTGCCGGGCTGCTCGACCGGCTGCTCGACAATGATCTTTTTTGGAGCTTCATCCACTCGCCGGTGACGGTGGTGGCAGCGCTGATCACGGCGCTGATCTTCGCGACCGCGGCGCTGGCTCCCTGGGTCGCACCGCACGATCCGTTCGATCCGGCGAGCCTCAGCCTGATGAACGCCTTTCTGCCGCCGGTCTGGATCGAGGGTGGGAGCAGCGAGTTCCTGCTCGGCACCGACAACCAGGGTCGCGATATCCTTTCGACCATCATCTACGGCAGCCGCATCTCGCTCATGGTGGGGTTCGCCGCGGTGGCTTTCGCGGCGGTGCTCGGCATCGCCCTCGGCGTATCGGCCGGCTATGTCGGCGGCTGGTACAGCAACGTCGTGATGCGAGCGGCCGATGTGCAGCTGACCCTCCCGGGCATCCTCGTGGCCCTGATGGTCAACGGCGTGGTTCGTAGCGTGCTGCCCCGCGAGATGCAGGGGGACGCGGCCATATGGGTGCTGATCATCGCCATCGGCATCTCCGACTGGCCGCAATACGCGCGGATGACCAGAGGGGCGACGATGGTCGAGAAGAGCAAGGAGTACGTGGCCGCGGCGCGGGTCATCGGCATTCGCCCCTGGAGCATCATGATCCGCCACATCCTGCCCAACGTCATGGGCCCGGTCCTCGTGATCGCCACGATCGGCCTGGCGCTCGCCATCATCACCGAAGCGACGCTCTCCTTTCTCGGCGTCGGCGTGCCGCCGACGACGCCGTCGCTCGGCACCCTGATCCGGATCGGCAACGATTTCCTCTTCTCGGGCGAATGGTGGATCACCTTCTTTCCGGCCGGCGCCCTGGTCATTTTGGTGCTCTCGGTCAATCTTTTGGGCGACTGGCTGCGAGATGCCTTCAATCCGAAGCTCAGATAGGGGGCAGACTTGAGCGCACTGCTCGAGGTCGAGCATCTGACGATCGAGTTTCCGACCCGACGCGGTCGGCTGGTCGCAGTCGACGACGTCTCGTTCACGATCCAGCCGGGCGAAGTGCTGGGTGTGGTCGGCGAATCCGGCGCCGGCAAATCGCTGACCGGCATGGCGGTCATCGGACTGCTCGACCCGCCCGGTCGGATCGCCGGTGGCAGCATCCGACTGGAGGGGCAGCGCATCGACAATCTGCCCTACGAGCAGATGCGGCGGATCAGGGGGCAGCAGATCGGCGCCATCTTCCAGGACCCGCTGACCAGCCTGAACCCGCTGTTCACCATCGGCGCGCAGTTGATCGAGACGATCCAGACGCACACCGAACTCGACGACAAGGCGGCCAGGGGACGGGCGATCAAGCTGCTGCAGGAGGTCGGCATTCCGGGGGCAGAGCAGCGCTTGGGTGCCTACCCGCACGAGTTCTCGGGTGGCATGCGCCAGCGGGTCGTGATCGCCTTGGCCCTTTGCGCCGAACCGAAGTTGATCATCGCCGACGAGCCGACCACCGCTCTCGATGTTTCGATCCAGGCACAGATCATTCAAGTGCTCAAGCGGCTCTGCCGGGAGCACGGGGCGGCGGTCATGCTGATCACTCACGACATGGGCGTGATCGCCGAGACCGCCGACCGCGTCGCGGTGATGTACGCCGGCAGGCTGGTCGAAATCGGCCCGGTGCGCGAGGTCGTGAAGGCCGCCAAGCATCCGTATACGAAGGGATTGATGGGCTCGATCCCGGTCATCGGCCATGCGATCGAGCGGTTGAGCCAGATCGACGGGACGATGCCCCGACTCGGCAGCATTCCCGCGGGTTGCGCCTTCAACCCCCGCTGCCCCGAAGCCTTCGCGCGGTGCCGGACGGAACGACCCGACCTGATGGCGACCCCGGGCGATGCGCGCGCCGCCTGTTGGCTCTACGCCCCCGGCGCCGAGCGCGCGCCGGTCCGGGCTGCCGGTGAGCCGGCACGCGTCGATGGCTGAAGCACCGCTGCTCGAGGTCCAGGGCCTCGCCAAAGCGTTCGACTATTCCAAGCCTCTGCTGAACCGTTTGTTCAGCCGAGAGCCACGGCTTTTTCTCCATGCCGTCGACGACGTCAGCTTTCAGATCCGGCCCGGCGAGACATTGGCGCTGGTCGGCGAGTCCGGTTGCGGGAAATCGACTGTGGCCAAGCTCGTCGTCGGGCTCTTGCGACCGGACAAAGGCGTGGTGCGGCTCGCCGGCGAGGACATCGCCCATGCCGCGAACGACAGTTTTCGTCGCCGGCTGCAGATGATCTTCCAGGACCCTTACGCCAGCCTCAACCCGCGCTGGCGGGTCGGCGACGTGATCGCCGAGCCGATTCGTGCTTTCGGACTCGCCTCGAGCAGTCGGGACCGAATCGAGCGGATCGCCCGGGCGTTGACCCAGGTCGGGCTCAACCCGGCTGACGCGAGAAAATACCCGCACGAGTTCTCGGGCGGTCAGCGACAACGAATCTCGATTGCCAGGGCCCTCGCCGGCGAGCCCGAGTTCCTCGTTTGCGACGAGCCGACCTCGGCCCTCGACGTCTCGGTCCAGGCGCAGATCCTGAATCTGATGAACGATCTGCAGCGTCGCCTCGGACTAACGTACCTGTTCATCAGCCACAATCTCGCCGTGGTCGAGCACATGGCGGATCACGTGGGCGTGATGTATCTCGGCCGGCTCGCCGAGATCGCCCCGGGCAAGGAACTCTTCACCCGGCCGCGGCATCCCTACACACGCCTCTTGCTCGAGACGATCCCGAACCTCGCGATGGAAGGCCGTGACCGAGTGCCGCTATCCGGCGAGGTGCCGAGCCCGCTCGATCCGCCCAAGGGCTGCGCTTTTCACCCGCGCTGCCCCTTCGCGTTCGCCCGCTGCCACCGCGAGCGGCCCGAGCTGCGCGGCAGCGGTGTGAGTCTCGCCGCCTGTCACGCGGTGGAGGAAGGTCGCATCGCCGCGTGACGGCGAGGGCGAGGGAGGTCAGACGGCTTCGCGATGGCTTTCCTGCAGCAACGCTTGGATGTCGTCGGCAGCCCGCTCGAGCAGCCGCAGCACCCGGGCGTCGCCGTAATCGTAGAAGAGGTCCTGGGGATCCGACGAGGTCTGGCTGCGGAACCGACCGAGCGCCAGGTCGAGCACGGCATGGATCGAATCGAGTGCACGGCAGGGGGTGGTCAACAGCTCGTTTTCGAGTTCCTCGATCCGCTGATCGAGTTGCTCGAGTTCACGATCGAGATCGTCGAGCCCGGCATCGCTCTCGGCCCGGCTCATCTCCTGCATCATGCTGCGGATCTCGGCAGACGACATGCCGGCGAGCTGCAGTGGCGCGAAGGCCCACTCGGGCAAGCTGCGACGCACCCGGTCCTGCCGTTCCAAAAGGATGTCCCGCCGCCGCTGCAAGTCGGTAATCCGCCGGACCAGCAATGTCGAACTATTGATGACAGTCATGCTCGAGATCCTCACCTCTTCAGTCGATCGTCCGGCGCAGCTTGCGGTTTCACCACCCCCGCCGAAGACACGCAGGCGAACTGTTGCTTGCTGTTTAGTCGTACCCGATAGCGCCTGTCAACGAGTCGCAAGTAATTATCGCACGGCTATTTGAGTAAAAGGAAGATAAAATTTTAGTGAATTTTGATTACTTTTGTTCTTGTTGCGCAGCCTCGGTTACGGGAAGCGGCAGCAAGGGCCGCTATAGCAAGTGGGCGGGCGAACACCTAGGTATCCGGCGGACGCGAATGGAGCGAGCGGGGGAACAGGCGTGAGCGAGAAGATCGGCCGGCGGCGGCAGCCCGGGACCGACGGCCCGGGCGAAGGCGGGACGATGAAGCCGTCGCTGCTGCGGCGGCTGCGCGCCTATCTCTTCGCCGGCATTATCGTCACGGCCCCGGTCAGCATCACCTTCCTCATCGTCTGGCAGATCCTCGACTTCCTCGACAGGGCCACGAGCCGGCTGATCCCCGACCGCTACGACCCTGCCAACTACCTGCCCTTCGGGGTGCCGGGCATCGGCATTATCTTGATGCTCGCAATTCTCACTTTTATCGGCTGGTTCGCTGCGGGCTTCGTCGGGCGGTCGCTGATGCGGACGGGTGAGCGGGTGCTCGACGCGATGCCCGTCGTCCGTTCGATCTACAGTGCGTTGAAGCAGCTCTTCGAGACGGTGCTGGCCGAAAGCTCGCGCTCGTTCCGCGAGGTCGTGCTCATCGAATGGCCCAGACGTGGGGTCTGGGTGATCGGCTTCGTCACCGGCCCGACCAAAGGCGAGATCGCCAGCCGCTTCGACGGTGAATTCGTCAACGTGTTCGTGCCGACGACCCCCAATCCGACCTCGGGCTTTCTGGTCTTCGCGCCGACACGCGACATCATCCATCTCGATTTGCCGGTCGAGGACGGGGTCAAGCTCGTGGTCTCGGGCGGCATCGTCACCCCACCGGTGGCGGGCACAACGCCTGCCGGCCCACTCGCGGCTCAGCCGGCACCGAGCGAGCCCAAGGCCTCGTAGCGCTCGAACAGATGGAGGAGCAGGCGCAGCCGCTCCAGCCGCTCGGGGACGAGACCCGCCGTGTCGGTCATGACCCCGTGCACCGCCTCCTGCGCCAGAGCGACGAGATCGCCGTCGGTCGACAGATCGGCGAAGCGGAAATCGGGCAGACCACTTTGTCGTGCGCCCAGCACCTCGCCCGGGCCGCGCAGGCGAAGATCCTCCTCGGCGAGCCTGAAGCCGTCGTCGCAGTCGCGCAGGATCTCCAGCCGGGCCCGCGCCGGGCCGGCCAAAGGTGGATCGTAGAGCAGGAGGCAGGAGGACGGTCGGCTGCCGCGACCGACGCGTCCCCTCAGCTGGTGCAACTGGGCGAGACCGAAGCGCTCGGCCCCGTCGATGACGATGATCGTGGCCTCCGGCACGTCGACACCGACCTCGATCACGGTCGTGGCGACCAGCAGCCGCGTCTCACCCGCGGCGAAGGTTGCCATCGCGGCGGCCTTGTCGGCGGGCTTCAACCGGCCGTGGACGAGCCCGACCACGTCGCCGAAGAGGCCCTCGAGCTCGACGAAGCGCCGCTCGGCCGCGTTGTCGCCGCCATCCTCCGCATCCGGCTCGATACTCGGGCAGATCCAGTAGACCTGCTCGCCGCGCGCTATCGCTGCCGCGAGGCGCTCGATGACCGCGTCGATCCGTCGACGAGGGACGATAGCGGTGGTGATCGGCTGGCGGCCGGGCGGCTTCTCGTCGAGCCGCGACGTCGCGACGTCGCCGTAGGCCGCGAGCACGAGGCTCCTGGGAATTGGGGTCGCGGTCATCAGGAGGAGATGCACGGCCTCACCCTTGGCGACGAGTTCGAGCCGCTGGGCCACCCCGAACCGGTGCTGCTCGTCGATCACCGCGAGGGCCAGCTTCGCGAAGCTGACTCCAGGCTGAAAGAGCGCGTGGGTGCCGACGACGAGCCGCGCCTCGCCGCTTTCGATCCGTTGCAGCAGCCGACGCCGCTCGGCCGGCGGATCACCGCCGACCAGGAGCGAGACCTCGATCCCCAAGGGCCCGGCCAGCGCAGCGAGCCCCTCGGCGTGCTGCCGGGCGAGCACCTCGGTCGGCGCCATCAAGGCCGTCTGAAAGCCGGCATCCACGGCGTGCAGCATGGCATGCAGCGCCACCAGCGTCTTGCCGCTGCCGACATCACCCATCAAGAGCCGAGCCATGGCACGGGGTTGCGCCATCTCGGCGGCAATTTCCGCCATCGCCCGGCATTGCGCGCCGGTGGGCGCAAAGCCGAGTGCCGCCAACAACGTATCGGCCGAGGGGCTCGGCCCCGGGATCGGCGGTGCCGCGAGCTTGGTTCGGCGCTGACGCACCAGCGCGAGCGCCAATTGCGTCGCCGCCAGCTCGTCGAGCGCCAGCCGCCGGCGGGCACGCTCGACCTCGTCGTCGCCCGGGCCATCCACAGCATCGACCAAGCCGTGCAGTGTGGCGAGTGCCCTCCGCCAGTCGGGCAGGTCGTGCGCCCCGAGCACGTTCGCGTCGTGCCATTCGGGCAGTTGCGGCACCGCTGCCATAGCCAGTTCGACGAGCTTTTTGAGCCTCAGCGCGCCCAGCCCCTCGACCAACTTGTAGACCGTGGCATCGCGGCCGTCCTCGCTCGCCGGCTCCGGGTGAACGAGTTGAAAGCGGTTGTTGAAGAGCTCTGGTCGACCGATCAGCCGGACCACGGCCCCCGGCGGAAAGCGCTTTTCGAGCCAAGGCGCCTTGGCGTTGAAAAAGACCAGGTCGATCACGACCCCGCCCGCACGGCCGGCGATCCGATAGGGGCTGCGGCCGAAGCCCGGCCGGTGCTCGCCGACCTCGACCTCGAGGGCGACGAGCCGCCCGACATCATCGGGCTCGAGCCGGCGCACGTCGACGATGTCGCGGCGGCGGATCGGTGCCATGGCGACGAGATCGAGAACGCGCGGCTCGTCCCGGCCGAGCAGCCTGGCACAGAGCCGCGCCACCTTGGGGCCGACGCCCGCGAGGCTGCCGAGCGGGCGAAAGAGCGGATAGAGCACCGGTGGCCGCTCGGTCGGCTGCGGCGTTCCGGCAGTGCCCTTGGCCGCCTCCGGCATATCGACTACATCCCTCGGACGAGCTGACACACCCGGCCGGCAACGGCGCGGGTGCCAACGGTATTGAAGCGCGCCGCGCCGTGGCGCAAGCGTCGGAGACGAGCCCGCCCATGAGTGACAGTGCAACCGCGCGCCTGAAGCGCCTCGCCCACCGCAGCCGCTATCGCGGGTTCAAGGAGGTGGACCTGCATTTCGGCCAGTTCGCCGAGCGGCACTTGGCGGGCCTCTCGGCCGCCGAGCTCGACCAGTACGAGGCCCTCTTGGACGAGGCCGACCAGGACGTCTGGGCCTGGATCACCGGCGCCCGCCACGTCCCGGCGCGCCACGACAACCGTGTCTTCAAGCTTCTTCAGGCCTACGAGCCCGTCCGTTGACGACCGATCTGATCGAACAGCCCGCAGCCGCAACACCGTCGACCGGAACCGTGGGCAGACGAATCCTCGTCGCCAATACGCTTCCCGGCCTCGAAGCCCGCTTCGTCGCCGAGCGTCTGACCGAGCGCGACGCCGACACGCTGCTCTACGTGACCCGCGACGCCCAGCGCAGCACGGCGCTCGCCGCATTGGTGCGCTTCTTCGCCCCCGCGATCGAAGTGCTGACCCTGCCGGCCTGGGACTGCCTGCCCTATGACCGGGTGTCGCCCAACGCTACGGTCGTCGCCGAGCGCCTCGCCACTTTGCACACCCTGGCCCAAGGGCCGGTCGACCGGCCGCGTCTCGTCCTGGTATCGGCCAACGCCTTCGTGCAGAAACTGCCGCCGCCGGAAGCGGTGCGGCAAAGCCATCTGACACTGCGTGCCTCGGCCCGGGTCGACCGCGACGGGCTCCTGCGGCACCTCGAACGCAACGGCTACCAGCGCGTCGGCACTGTGGTCGAGCCCGGCGACTACGCGGTCCGCGGTGGCTTGATCGACCTCTTTCCGACCGGTGCTGCGCAGCCCGTCCGGCTCGACTTCTTCGGCGCCACGCTCGAATCGATCCGCCGCTTCGATCCCGCCAGCCAGCGCACCACCGACCGGCTCCAGACCATCGAGCTCGGCCCGGTCTCCGAGGTGCTTCTCGACGAGGCCACGGCCGAACGGTTCCGGGCGGGTTATCTGCGCCAGTTCGGCACCGTCACCGACGACCCGCTGCTCGAATCGGTGGCCGCCGGCCGCCACTATCCCGGCCTGGAGCACTGGCTACCGCTCTTCCACGAGAAGCTCGCCACCGTCTTCGACTATCTGCAAGGCGAGGTGGCCGTCGCCTTCGACCATCTGGCTGAAGATACCGTCCGCAGCCGCCAGGCCGCGGTCGGCGAGCAGTACGAGGTCCGCACGGGCAATGCGGCGCTGACCGGCGCCTTCGGCTCCCTGCCTTACCGCGCCCTGCCGCCCGACACGCTCTATCTCGACGAGGAGAATATTCGGGCTCTGCTTCGCCCACGCACCACTTGGCTGTTCACCATCTTTGCACCGCCGCCGGTTAAGCCTGCGGGCATCGCCGAGATCCTCGACCTCGAAGGCCGCCCCGGCCGGGATTTTGCCCGCGAGCGGGCCGATCGCGCGGTCAATCTCTTCGAGGCGATCACCGAGCATCTGGCAGCCCTGAAGCCCGAGAGTCCGATCATCACGGTGCACGGTGGCGGGGCGGCCGACCGCTTCGCGCAGGTGCTGGTCGATCACGGCCTCGAGCAGCCGTTGCGCATCGAGACCATCGGCGAGCGGGTCGACGGGGCCGTGCACCTCGCCGTCCTGCCGCTGGAGACCGGCGTCGTGGCACCGGGCCTCTGCATTGTCGGCGAGCAGGACCTCCTGGGCGAGCGGCTCACCCGCCGCCAGGCGCGCCGAGCCAAGGCCGCGGACAAGTTCATCCAGGACGTCGGCACGCTCGCCGAGGGCGACTACGTCGTTCATGCCGAGCACGGCATCGGCCGCTTCGACGGTCTCGTGACGCTCGAGCTGGGCGGCGCGCCGCACGACTGCCTGAAGCTGCTCTATGCCGGCGGCGACAAACTCTTCGTCCCGGTCGAGAATCTCGACATCCTGACTCGCTACGGCAATGCCGACACCGAGGTCCAGCTCGACAAGCTCGGCGGGGTCGGCTGGCAAAACCGCAAGGCCAGGATCAAGCAGCGGATCAAGGAGCTCGCCGACGAGCTGATCAAGATCGCCGCCGCCCGGGAGATGCGCAGAGGCACGACCCTGGAGCTGGCGCCGGGCCTCTACGACGAGTTCGCAGCACGCTTTCCCTTCGAGGAGACCGAGGACCAGCTCCGCGCCATCCACGCCGTCTTGGACGATCTTTCCTCGGGCAAGCCGATGGACCGGCTGATCTGTGGCGATGTCGGCTTCGGCAAGACCGAGGTGGCGCTCAGGGCCGCGTTCGTGGCGGCGATGTCCGGCAAGCAGGTGGCGATCCTCGCCCCCACGACACTCTTGGCGCGTCAGCACTACCAGAACTTCAGCGAGCGCTTTCGCGGCCTGCCGCTCCGGGTCGAGCAGATCTCGCGGTTCGTCACGGCCAAGCAGGCGAACGAGGTGAAAAAGGGCCTCGCCGACGGCTCGGTCGACATCGTCATCGGCACCCACGCGCTGCTCGGCAAGACCGTGAGCTTCAAGGATTTGGGCCTCGTCGTCGTCGACGAGGAACAGCATTTCGGCGTCACCCACAAGGAGCGCCTCAAGCAGCTCAGATCCGAGGTTCACGTCCTGACGATGACCGCCACCCCCATCCCGCGCACGCTGCACATGGCCTTGGGCGGGATGAAGGAGCTCTCGATCATCGCCACCCCACCCGTCGATCGCCTGGCGGTGCGCAGCTTCGTCATGCCGGTCGACCCCGTGGTGCTCCGGGAAGCGATCCTCAGGGAATACCACCGGGGCGGGCAGACCTTCTATGTCTGCCCGCGGATCAAGGACCAGGGCAGGCTCAAGGAAGAGCTCGAAAAGCTGGTGCCCGAGGTCAAGGTCGCGATCGCCAACGGCCAGATGCCGGCCAAGGACCTCGAGGCGGTGATGAGCGATTTCTACGACCGCAAGCTCGACGTCCTGCTCGCCACCAACATCGTCGAAAGCGGCCTCGACATCCCGACGGCCAACACGCTGATCGTGCACCGCGCCGATCTCTTCGGCCTCTCGCAACTTTACCAGCTCAAGGGCCGGGTCGGCCGCTCGAAGGTCAGGGGCTATGCCTATTTCACGGTGCCGGCGAACAAGGTCCTGCAGGAGACGGCAGAGAAGCGCCTTCACGTCATCCAGTCCCTGGAAGGCCTGGGCGCCGGCTTCCAGCTCGCCAGCCACGACCTCGATATCCGCGGCGCCGGCAATCTGCTGGGCGACGAGCAATCCGGTCACATCAAGGAGGTCGGCTTCGAGCTCTACAACCACATGCTGCAGGAAGCCGTGGCCGCCTTGAAGGCCGCCGGCGACGCCGAGGCCGAGGCGGGCGAGTGGACACCGCAGATCACCATCGACGCCGCGGCGCTGATGCCCGAGAGCTACATCGCCGATCTCGATTTGCGCCTCGCCATGTACAAGCGCCTCGCCGGCCTCGAGGAGCCGCAGGATATCGAGGATTTCGCTGCCGAGCTGATCGACCGCTTCGGCCCGCTGCCGGCCGAAACCGAACACCTCCTGCAGATCGTCGCGATCAAGCAGCTCTGCAAAAAAGCCAACGTGCAAAAACTCGACGTCGGCCCCAAGGGGGTCGTCCTCGCCTTCCGCGAGAACAGGTTCGCCGAACCCGCCCGCCTGATCCAGGAAATTGCCGCGAGCAAAGGTCGGATGCGCGTCCGCCCAGACCACAAGCTGGTCGTCATGCGCGACACGAAAAACCCGAAGGAGCGGCTGAAGGCGGCCCGCAAAGTCGTCGACGACTTGGCGCGTTTGGCTGCTTGACGCGCAGCACCACCGAAGACGCGGCGGTCGATCGGTGCCCACGTAGGTCGACTGCGGCCGCGCCGATCGCCCAATGCCAGGGTCGGGGACCTTCCTCTTGTACGGTCACCCTTAAGGCGCGCTGTGGGCGAGACACCTTCCTTCGCCTGGGCTGATGGTGGTTCGTCAACCCGTTTCCGGTAATCGGTCGAGGTGTTCGAGATGCCGCGCGGGTTCGTGGCAATCAAGCGGATCGGGAGTGCATGGCACTCGGGCGCGCGAAGGTGCCTCGCCCCGACGCCCGGTTCTCACGACCCGTAACCGCTCGATCGTTTGTGCATGGCTCCAGTTGCCTCGCGTCACCGCACATGACCGCCGGCGCGCCTGATCTGGCGTCCCACTGACCGTTTTCGGCCGGAGATCGGGTAAAGGATGGATCGCCCGGGAGGCGACAAGCGCGGCACCGAACCTCGGCACGAGATCCTTGTCGGGCAGTTCGGAAACCGGTTCGGGATACCGGCGGGCGTGTATTCGGGCTATCGCCGGCTGCACGCGGTGCTCGAACGCGAGGGCTGGCATGCCAATCACAAGCTCATTGCTCGGCTCTACCAGGAAGAGCGCTTGGCGATCCGCCGCCGTCACCGCCAAAAGCGCGGTGCCGGCACGATGTCCGGCCACTGGTGTCCGATTGCCGCCAACCAGCGCTGGTCGATGGACTTCACCCCACCCCATGCAGCAGGCTGCACGGGGACCCCGGCGAGGAGGACACCTTGGCCAGCGGCCGCAAGTTCCGCACCGCCAACCTCGAGGACGACTGCACCCGCGAATGCCCGGCGATCCTCGTCGATTTCTCGCTACCGGGGCGCCGCGTCACTTTGATGCTCGACGACGTCGCCCGCGAGCGCGGCTATCCCGATATCATCGTGGTCGACAACGGCCCCGAATTCACTGGCCGCGACCTCGAGAACTGGGCTCACCAGAACGGCGTCAAGCTGTTCTTCATCGACCCATCGAAGGCCAGGAGGCCTTCGATCCGATCCCTGGAAGGGACAGGGCCAGCAGGCCCTGGAGGGGCAAACCGATGCAGAACGGTTCGATCGAGAGCTTCAACGGCCGTTTCCGGGATGAATGCCTCGACCCGCACTGGTTCCGCAGCCTCGACGAGGCCCGCCGGATCATCGAGCGCTGGCGCGTGGCCTACAACGAAACCAGGCCCCACACCGCCTTGCGCATGTCGACGCCCAAAGCGTTCGCCGCCGCTCGACCATTCGAGCGACCGCGGCAAGCGGCTCCGGCTCCAGAGCTCTCTGACGGCTCAACGCCGGAGCCGCTTGCCGCTCTTTCCACGCCGGTGCTATCCCAAACGGACAGATTCCACCTATGAGTGGCCCTAAGTTCGGGGCTGGGTCAACGCATTCTTCCTATTTAACAAGCTGGGCGAATCAATAATATCGCGGGGTTGGTACTTGTGGAGTCAGCATTACAATCCAAAAACAGCAAATCACTCAACTAAACTTTTCCGCTACCTTGATAAATGCTGGCGCCGCTAGAACAATAAAAAGCGCGGGCAATATAAAGCAAATCATAGGGACGGTCAAAATTGCGGGAAGGCGTGCCGCTTTCTCTTCTGCCCGCAGAAGACGTGTTTCGCGGAATTCCGACGAGAGTGTGCGCAATGCGGTGGACAAGGGCGTGCCGTACTTTTCGGTTTGAATCAAGGTGGAGGTCACGCCGCGCATCGCGGGTACATCGACGCGCTGCGAAAGATTCGCTAGCGCTTGACGTCGATCTGGCAAAAAATTAAGCTCGATCGACGTCAATAGAAGTTCCTCCGCTAGTTCGGGTACCGCCGTGACAAACTCTTCTGCGACCCGCTTCAATCCAGCATCCAAACTAAGTCCAGCTTCCGCACAAATCACCAAAAGATCTAGCGCATCTGGCAAACCGCGCATCAATCGCTTCAGTCTACGACCTTTCATCCACCGTAGGAAAGCGTTGATACCGAAGAACAATATTAAGCTGCTTATAATAAGCCAGTCTGCCGCATGTCCGGCCCCGTCACTGTCAAAAAGTTCCATCAATCTGATCAGGACAAATACAACAAACAGTAACAGTGCAAATGTCTTGACTAAACAAAAAACGTAGAAGGCCCGCTCGTCCAAGAAACCCGCTGCGCGCAATAATTTTCTTTTTTCTTTCAATATTCGTTCAGGCCAAAGTCCTACTATAGGTGTCAGCGCCCAATTGCTGCGAAGCGACCGTTCGGTCGACTTGGCGGCTCGCCCGCGCCGCATCGATTCATTCTTGAGTTTGCTGCCATGTCGTTCGATAATCGAGCGTCGAACCTGTCTTCCGTGGCCAATACCATCCAAAATCGATGGAAGCATGAGCAGTAACAAGACGATGATACCGATCGCCGCTGCAATGTCGGCGGGATCGAGCTGGGCATTACCGATTCTGTCGAACAACATTGTCAGACCTCAAAATGTATCAGTTTGGCAATAACGAATGCGCCCACACTTATAGAGCCGATGGCTGCAAGCAGGAAAATCTGGCCAACTGGTTCAGTGAACAGCACCATAATATAGGCCTTATTTAACACGAAGATAACAGAGCCGACCAAAAATGGCAAGCTTCCGATAATGTATGCCGATGCTCGGGCCTCAGACGAGAATGCGAGAACTTTTTTATCTAACTGAGCCCGCTTGCGCATTATCGAAGCTAAATTGGCAAGAATCTCTGCAAGATTGCCACCAGTTTCCTGTTGTATAGTAAGGCTGATCGCGAAAAACTTAACTTCTGCGAGCGGCACGCTCTTCTGCAGTGCGCCGAGTGCTTCATCAAGCGACATGCCAATATAGAGGTTGTTTGCGACCTCCCGAAAGGCATCACTTACTGGTGAGGCGACCTCGGTCGAAATGACTTTGATGGCCTCGCTCACCGGCAATCCAGCTCGCACGCTGCGGACCACGAGGTCGAGCGCCTCAGGAAATATCTCTTGAAATCGGCGCATTTGCCGTTCTCTCAGGCGCCGCAAGATATTAAGCGAGACAAGGACAACGGCGGAAGTGACTAATGGAAGCAGCCAGTACCAAGCAATTTCTGTGAGCGTCGAAGAAAGGATCACCAACGGCAGCACCAGGGATACTTGCAAGGCAAGAAAGCTGCGAATGTGCCAACCCGAGCCGCTCGCTTGTAACAGATGTTCCAAGTTGGCGAGCCATCTTCGGAAACCTGTGTTGTGTGAATTTCGGAAACTTTTGCGCAGCAGGGTGTTGCGCTCGCGCACGATTGATGGAGCATCGGTCAAAGAGGCAGCCTCGATCCCTCCCGATCGACGGATACGGGACAGTCGAGCTCGCGATACCCGATTGTCGCCGAATTTATAGAAGCATACAGACGCTGTGGCGAGAAAGACGGCCACCACGAAGACAAGCTCGACGATCGGGTCGAGTGCAGTAAACATGTCTTTTTAATCCGTCATGGCCGATAACAACGCACGATCGAGTCCGAAATATGTCGCACGCTTTGTGAAATATGGCCGTAGATTAGTTGAGCGAAAGGTTCCAATCAGTGAGCCATCCCGATTCTCGCCCTGATATTCAAACGTAAAAAGATCTTGCATGGTAATTACATCGCCTTCCAAGCCGATAATTTCCGAGATGTGGGTGACCCGGCGAACACCGTCGCGCATGCGTGATACCTGTATGACTAAGTTGACAGCGCCTGCGATTTGCGCCCGAATGGCTTTCTGGGGGAGATTACCAACTGCCATCGTGATCATATTTTCGAGGCGGCTCATCGCCTCACGTGGGTTGTTCGCGTGCAAAGTGCACATTGAACCGTCGTGCCCCGTATTCATCGCCTGGAGCATATCCATTGCTTCCGATCCGCGCACCTCGCCACAGATAATGCGATCCGGCCGCATTCTCAGCGCGTTCTTCACCAGGTCGCGCATCACGATTTCGCCGTGCCCCTCCAGGTTTGCTGGGCGGGTTTCCAGCCGTACGACATGCGGTTGCTGCAATTGCAATTCGGCTGCGTCTTCGATCGTGACGATGCGCTCACCCTCATCTATCAGCTGTGACATCGCGTTTAGCATAGTGGTCTTGCCTGACCCTGTGCCGCCGGAAATGACGATATTCAGACGGCAGGCGGCCGCAATCTTAAGCACCTTTGCCATATTGCCGCTGATATTGTTTTGCCGTTCCATAAGGTCCAAGGTGATTTTCTTCTTAGCAAATTTTCGTATGGAAATACTGCAGCCATCGAGTGCAAGCGGTGGTGCAATGATATTGACGCGGCTTCCATCTTCCAAGCGAGCATCACAAATTGGACAAGTTTCGTCGATCCGGCGCCCAATTCGAGTGACAATTCGTTGGGCAACATTCATGACGTGCGAGCGATCGCGAAAGCGGATGTTTGTCAATTGGAGTTTGCCACGCCGCTCTACATAAATTTGATCGGGTTGATTAACCATAATGTCAGTTATGCTTTCGTCGTGAAGTAATTCTTCGAGCGGGCCAAGGCCGACCATATCATCGACGATTGCGCGGGCAAGGAGCATCTGCTCGCTTCCTGTGAGGGAAAGGCGCTGTTCGAGGACAATTTCACCTACAAGCTCAACGACCTGCTGTAGAAGCACGTCGCGCGGCAGTGCGGCAGCAGCGGCGCCGTCGATACGGTCGTAGAGCAGGCCTTGCACCAGTTGCTGGGAAGCCAGAATGCTTTTCGCTCGGCGGTCCGTGTTGGTTGGTTCCGCGCGGCTCTGCGTTACCACCATTTCACGGGACGCTGTATCGGCGGTCTGGACACGCGAGGTCGAAGTTACGACTGCCGGCGCCGGATATGCTGGGCTGGCGTCGATGGAGGGTGTCGGCGCTCCGTCAGTCAGGGAACGTTTTCCGAACATTGAAAACCTCCGCTTATCTGCCCCACAGCCGCGTCAGCAAGCTTGTCTTTTGAGTGTGGACCGCCCCAGAAATCGTATCGATGAGTAATTCTATCGAGTCGCCCACGGTTTTGCTTTGGCTGCACACCGGTTTTCCAATGTTCATTGCGGATGCCACACTTTTAGGATCAAAATGTATTTTGAGATCGACGCTGCGCCCAATGGCCTTTTCAAACTCGCTGACAGCGATTTCGCCCTCGCGATATTCTCCTACTCGATTGGCGACGATTGTTACTTGGCATGCAGCGTTCCCTTGGAGGACAAATTGCACCAAGCGTAGGGTATCTCGCATACCCGCCAGCGACAAATCCGTGACCGTTATCAAGTGGGTGGCATCTTTAAGTACTTGGGACGCGGTTGGTGGGAGAGCTTTCGGTAGGTCGACGATAACATAATGAAACTTGTTGCGAAGCTCGGCGATCAGAGCGTTGATCGCTGCGGGATCGTCGGGCATCGATTCACTGAGTTCTTCCTCTGAACTCAAAACGAACAACGACTCGGAGTGTTGCACCATGGATCGTTCGAGATAGAGGCCATCGATTCGACCGGCGTTTTCCAATGCTTCGCGGAGGCCGTGGGTGGGTTCCAGGTCGAGCGAGAGTGCGACGCTGCCGAATTGGAGGTCCAGATCGAGGAGCGCGACCCGGCGACGCCGCCGGTTGGCGATACTCCATGCCATGCTCGTGGCAACCATCGTTGCGCCGACGCCGCCACGGGCTCCGACCGTCGCGACGAGACGGCCAAGGCGGCTCGTTTGGCGATTTCGGCTGTCGCCATCGGCTGTCGCCAAGAGTGCGCGTTGCACGAGGGTGGCGGTGATCGGCTTGACGAGGTAATCGCTGACACCACTGTTCAGCAGTTCCCGAAACAGACCGACGTCGTTGCGATCGCCGATGGCGATGACGTTGACGCCGGGCTCGCAGACTTCGGCCAATTCATTGATATCCGATAACGGCAACTGGCATTTGCAAACGTCGACGATGAGAGTCTTGGGCGAGCGTCGTTGCCCGAGGGCTTTGATCGCTGTTCGGATCGAGCCTCTGGCAACCGTGGCATGCGGAATGACGAGATCGCGCACGACCTGTTCGACGACGGCACGCGAGTCGTCGTCTTCGAGGTAGGCGCAAAACTGAGCGGCGTCGGACTTGCTGGCTGCGGGGCTTATTTCGGACGATATGTTCATCGGCTGGCCGCTTCTACCTGTAGAGGCTCGATGTCGTCGGCACGATAGCGCCGGACGGCGTCGGCGGTGCGGGTGGGGTCGTTCGCGCCCAATGGAGCGCCACGGACGAGGTCTCGGGGATCGGCGACCATTCGCACGAGATTGAGGGAAGTGGCGCAACCGAAATTGCTCGTCGGGAGATTGGCCGGATGCATCGCCGACGGCTGCGACCAATCGGGACAGTTCGGCTCGACGACGACGACGCCACGCGCCACGACCTCGACACGCCGGCTCAATCGCCACGCTGTTTCGTCGTCGGCTGCGCGCACAGGCAGTCGGCGGCCCAGCGCGTGCCGTGTGATTTGTTCTGCTGACAGCCCCTCGGCCACGAGCATGTCGGCGACTGTTACGGCACGACGTTCCGAAAGCGCATCGTTGTGCGCGTCGCTGGCGCGCACATCGGCGTGCCCGATCACGATCTTGTCCAAGGTGATCCGATCGTCGACGAAAGCTGCGAATTGGCGGAGTGCCTCCGCTTCGCCCGGCCGAAGTTCGGCATCATCGGTGTCGAAATAGACCGTGTGGACGAGTTCGAGCTCGGCGACGCGAGCGACATGCGCCGGGGCGGTCGCCGGACTGGGCGGGACGGGATTGCAGCCGGCGGTGGCGAGGACACAGAAGGTGATCGCTGAGCGAACCCCGTGCCGAATGCTGGTGGTGACCATGATCTGTCTCTCAATCGATCGCAAAACCGGCTGGACCTTCGAGGCGGGCGGCCGCGCCGATGGCATCGGCCGTCACACCGGGTGCCGGGCGCGCCGCCGCCAGCTTGCCTTCCAGGATCAGCTCGAGCTGGCTCGTCGGTCGAAACCCGTCGACGGGCAGTGCCAGGTCCGGCTCGCTCCGTGGCGTCACGAGATAAGGGGTGACGATGATGACGAGTTCGCTTTCAGCGCGACGAAAATTCGTCGAGCGGAACAAGGTGCCCAAGATCGGCAGATCACCGAGCCCCGGCAACTTTTCGACGTTGGTGCGGGTGTTGTTCGAGATCAGTCCGCCGATGGCGAAACTCTGCCCGCTACCGAGTTCGACCGTGGTGTCCGCACGCCGAGTCGTCAGCGCCGGGATGAGCAGATTGCCGATCCTGATGGCACCGTTTTCACTCAGATCGCTGACCTCCGGACGGACCCGCAGGCTGATCCGGTTGCGGCTCATCACCGTCGGGGTAAACGACAGGCTGACGCCGAATTCCTTGAACTCGATCTGCGTCTCGTTGTTGTCGACGCCGACCGGCACCGGGAACTCGCCGCCAGCCAGGAAGCTCGCCGTTTCACCGGAGAGTGCCGTGAGGTTGGGCTCCGCCAGCACGCTGACCAGGCCTTCGCGCTCGAGTGCTTCGATCACACCGGCAATGCTCACATCGCTGTTCTCGAAAGTGCCGAACAACTGATCGGCGCCCTCCAGGAGCTGTCCGGTACCGAAGCCGAGCGCAAAATCGCCGAAGCTCAAGGCGCCGTCCCAACGAATCCCGAACAAGCGGGTCACGTCGCGGGACATCTCGGCCACTCGCACGCGCAAGTTGACCTGGGTGGGCGCATCGACGGCCAAACGATTGATCAAGACCTCGTTCTCGCCGACGTACCGGCTCACCAGCTCGCGCAAATCCTCGGCCGTTGCCGGATCGGCGACGCTGCCGTTCAAGACGATGCCGCCTTCGATCGATTGCACCTCGACGCGGTCGCCGAGGCCGAGCCCGGCGATCAGCTCCTCGATCCGCGACAGCGGGTGGCGCACTTCGATAGCGCTGCTGAACAGCAGGTTCTCGTCTTGATCGACGGCGAAGATCGTCGTCTTGCCGGCCCGACGGCCGAAGACGTAGACGAGGGTGGCGGAATGCGCCTGCACGTCGGCGATCTCGGGATCGGCGACGAAGACGGATGCCGCCGGCCGTTCCAGCCGGACCATCTGACCTTGGCGCACCTCCAGCACGGTCGTCGAGCCGGCGGTCGTAATGGTCGGTTCGGCCGCGATCGGTGTCGCCATCTGCGGCCAACCCAGCAGCAGGCACGGCAGCAGCACGAGGCCGAGGAAGGCGCTGCGGCGACGGCCACCGCAAGCGGTGCCGGTGCTGGGCGATGGTCGGATCCTGGTGCTCATGGTTGGCCCTCCGCTGCGGCCGAGTCTCGGGTGATCGCCGAGCCACGCATCACGGTCAGCGTCCGCACCGAGTGGCCGGCCGATTCGAGGACGTGGCTGACGTCGCTGTCCCAGGTCACCGGCCGTTCGGACGGCCGCGCCGATGCCGGCTCGGCGTTGCCCGCAATGCTCCGCAGGCTCAACGAGAGCTTGCCGAGCTCGGTGACGAGAGCGACGACTTCCGCACCCTCCGGGGTCACCTCGAGGGTGGCGGTCCGGGCGACGTCGTTGCCCACGATCTCGTCGGGATCCTGGTGCAGCCGCCGCCCCATGGCGATGACCCGAAGATTCTGCAGGATGGTTTCGCTGACGCGACGGGTATGGCCGCCATCGCCGGTACCGGGCATGGATTGGGTCAGGATCAGATCGACCCGATCGCCCGGCAGGATCAGCCCGGCATTGCTCGATGCGGCGTCGACCGGCACCGAGACGGCGCGCATGTCCGGATCCAGCACGGCGGCGAGAAAGCCGCGATCGCCCGGGCGGATGACATGCTCGGGGAGCAGCGGGTCGCCCGGGGTCAGGACCTGACGGACCACCGAGCCGGTGAAATCGGCGTCATCGCTTTGCCCACGGACCTGGTAGCCGGCGGGGACCTCGACGTCCGGCCACGTTTGCCAGCGCAGCGAGCTCGGCTTGACGAAGCTGCCGGGAAGCAGGCGTTCGGCGGCGACCAGAACCTCGATGTAGTCCGGCTCGGCGACGACGGTGACCGGCTCCACGCTGGCGAGCGCGGCGCGTTTCTGGTCTTCGAGCCAGGCATTGACGAAGAGTGCCGTGCCGGCGGCGATCAGAATGGCGATGAGCGGAAAGACGAAGCGCCGCATGATGGTGCTTTCAGCCGATCAGGATGGGCAGGGATGGAACGACGGCACAGGCGAAGCCGGTGGCGATCGCAACACCGTAGGGCAGTGTCGGCGGGTGATCCTTCGACCCGCTCGCCGCTGCGGGCGCGCACGCTGTGGTCAAGATCGGCAAGCGCTTCGGCACGACGAGGTAGGCGACCGCCAAGGCACCGCCGGCGAGTGCCACGCCGGCAAAGAGGACGAGCGCATCCTTCGGACCGACGAAGAAACAGGCGGCGACCAGGAGCTTGACGTCGCCGCCACCGAGCCCGCCGAGCCGCCAGATCACGAAGCCGACAAGGAAGACGACGGCGGCCAGAGCGACGGCGCTGCCGGCGATCGTCAGCCAGTCGGCCAATCCCTCGGCGAGCACCACATGGTGCAGCGTGCCCGCGCCCAGCAGCAAGAGGACCAAGCGATTGGCGATGAGCCGTTCGCGGACATCCTGCAAGGCAGCGACCACGACCACCGTCGTGGCGGCGATCCCGAGCGTCAGGTGGGCCAGAGCGAGCAAGGCAGAACTCCGTGAGGAAGCGGCAGCGTGCCTGCTCGACCCGGCCGACGTCGCAGTGCCGGCCGGGTCGAGGGAACGCGCAGACTTACTCGGCTGGGGCGACGAGCTCGTCCGAGATGCTGTCGAACGTAGCCGTGATGTTGTCACCCAGGGTCGACACCGCGGTGATGATGGCGACCGCGACCAGGGCGGCGATGAGGCCGTATTCGATCGCGGTGGCACCGCTTTCGTCGTTCAAGAAGCGCTCGAGAGAGGTCATGTGCAGTACTCCTTCTGCTGCATCGATCGAGGGGATTTTGCGCCTCAATCGTTAGAAATCGGTAAACAGCCCATCGGTTTATCGTTGCCTCACGGCCTTTATCGGGCCGTCAGAGGCGTAGTGGGGTGCAGCTCTCGACACTGGCCGCCACGGTTCGGCAAAATGCTGCCGCCTGGTCACCGGTATCGAAGGGGCCGACGACGAAGCTCGCTTCGCCGTCGTCGCCGGGGGCCAGGCGAAAGAGCGTGCCGGTCTCCGCCGGGTGGGCGTCGCGGACCGCGCGCCAGCGCGCGTCGGGCATCGGCGCGAGGTCGACGAACCAGCCACCCACGTTCGGCACCTCGACCCCGATGCCGCCGATCGCGGCGTCGCCGGTCGAAAAGCCGGCCCGGGGCGTCAGTCGCGTCGGCTGGCCGGCCGGCGGCATTTCGGTCGACGTCGCCGCGGTCGACGCATCGGCCGACGCATCGGCCGACGCAGCGGGGCGCGTCGGGGTCGCTTGGGCCACCGGCGGTTCTTCGGCGAGTCGCGGCGGCTGCGGCGCCGCTGCCGCTGCCGGCTGGGTCAAGCTCGGCTGCAAGGCGGCACTGCGCACCGCACCCGGCGCCATGCCGCGGATCAGCTGGAAATAGCGGAGATTGTTCTCGACGCCGGCCTCGCTCAGGTCCATGCGGCTCCAGTTTTCGGCCTCGGCGAACCGGCCGGCGAGGCCGTAGGCGAGGGCCAGGTTCTGGCGGCTGCGGGGCGAGGAGACGTAGCCTTCGGCGAGCGGGCGCAGCGTCGCGATCGCTTCGTCGTGACGCCCGGCAAGGGCGAAGGAGAGGCCGAGATTGCTCTTCGCGTCGGCCGCTTCCGGGTCGGCGGCGAGGGCTCGCCGGTAGGCCTCGACGGCGCGTGCATGCTCGCCCTGCAGATCGTAGGCGACGCCGAGCAGGTTGAGGGCCTCGACGTCGTCGGCACGCTGCCGGACGATCGGCTGCAGGTGGTCGAGCGCGGCCTCGCTGCGGCCGATGGCGATCATCGCCTTGGCGTAGCCGATGCCGGCCTCGCGATCGTCCGGATCGCGGCGCAAGATGCGGCCGAAAGCGCTGCCCGCGTCCTGCGGGGCGCCGACGGCGAGATGGGCGTAGCCGAGCAAGAGGGCGGCCTCGCGGCTGCTGCGGTCGCGGGCCAGCGCCTGTTCCAGGAGACCTATCGCGGTCGTGGGATCACCGCTCGCCAGGCTCTGTCGTGCCATCCGCACCAACCTGCCGACACCGCGTTCGGGGTCATCCGCGCCGGCCGGGCCGATCTGCCCGGGATCGGCCAGCTGCGGGCCCGCGGGGCTCATCGTACAGCCTGCGACCCCCAGCAAGAGGAGCAACGACAAGCGTTGAAGGAACGGGCTTCGACCATGCTGCAGCGACATGCGACCTCACCACCGGCAATGCTGCCGACCAGCAGCGTACGAACACGAAGCGCGGTCGGCATCGGGCGAACGTCCGGCCCGATGGCCGACGTCACCGAACGATCATGGCAACACTTGCTGAAGGATTGGTTAACGCGATGATTTTTTTGCTCCTCGGGCTCGCCCGACATGGCGGGCCGTTCGGGGTGGGTCACGATCCTGTTACGGCGCATGGTCCAGCGACGTCCGGCGGGACCGGTCGGCGGGTTATTGTCGCCGAACATCACGGTCATCGGACTTTTTCGGCAGCCTCGTGGCTCGGGCTTGCCGCCGGCAGTTCTCCGGGTGCATCGGCCGAGGCACGTCGACAGCCGCGCCCACTGGCTTCTCGGCCGACGGGGCGTTATGGTCCGCCGGCAAGAAACAACCGATCGGGAGGCTACGGCATGAGCGACGGCGTCGCGAAGGTCCGACTCGGCAAGACCGGGATCGAGGTCACCAATATCTGTTTCGGCACCTCCAGCCTCGGCGATATGCCCGGGACCTACGGCTACGCGGTCGACGAGGAACGAGCCCGCGCCACCATCCGGGCGATCTTCGACGGGCCGGTCAATTTTCTCGATACCTCGCGCAATTACGGCATGGGCCGGTCCGAAGCACGAGTCGGGCAGGTGATCCGGGAGCGGGGCGGGCTGCCGGAGGGCTTCGTGATTTCGACCAAGCTCGATCGCGACATGGAGACGCTGCGCTTCGATGCCGGCCGGGCCCGACGCTCGCTCGAGGAGAGCCTGGAGGCGCTGCATCTCGACCATATCCAGCTGCTTCATCTCCACGATCCCGAGCACGCGGCCGATCTCGACGAGATTACGCGCAAAGGCGGGGCGATCGACGAGCTCTTCAAGATGAAAGAGGAGGGGCTGGCCGATGCGGTCGGCCTCGCCGCCGGGAGGATCGACATCATGATGCCGATCCTGAAGGACTGGCCGTTCGACGCGCTGATCAGCCACAACCGCTACATGCTCACCAACCGCAATGCCGAGCCGATGCTCGAGCTCGCGCGGGAGCGCGGCATCGCCTTTTTGAACGCCGCACCCTATGCCGGCGGCGTACTCGCCAAGGGCACGGCAGAACACCCGCGCTACGTTTACCAGGAGGGCAAGGAAGCGTTCCTCGCACCGGTACGCAGGATCGAGGCGATTTGTGCGCAGCACGGCATCCCGCCCGGCGCCGCTGCCCTGCAGTTTTCGCTGCGCGAGCCGCGGATCACCTCGACGATCTGCGGGGTGAGCAAGCCCGAGCGGGTGGCGCAGACCCTCGAGTGGGCGAGCGTGCCGATTCCCGAAGCTGCCTGGAACGAGCTGCTGGCCCTGCCGTTCGCGACCGACGATCCCGAGGCGACGCGGGTCTACGATCCCGGCTGAGCGTCAGCCGCTGCCGCGCGACTGCTCCTGCACCTCCGGGATCATCTCCTGCAAGGCCTCGATGCGATCGCCCGGTGCCGGATGGGTCGAGAGGAAGGCCGGTGGGCTCGGCTGGCGGCTCATGTTCTCCCAGAGTGCCACGGCAGCGGCCGGGTCGTAACCGGCGCGCGCCATGTAGCGCAGGCCGATCTCGTCCGCCTCGAGCTCCTGCTCACGGCTGTAGGGCAACAGGATGCCGTACTGTGCGCCGGCGCCGAGCAGGCCGGCGATCTGGTTGGCGTAGCCGACATCGCCGATCTGCAGCGCCGTGCTGACCAGGCGCAGGCCGGTTTCCGTGCCGAGCTGCCGCGCCACGCGCTCTTCGGAGTGGTCGGCCTGGACATGGCCGATCTCGTGGCCGATCACGGCGGCCAGCTGCGCCTCGCTGCCGGCCATCTCGAACATGCCTTCGTAGAGCCCGATTTTCTTGCCCGGCAGGGCGAAGGCGTTGGCTTGATCACCGGCGAAAACCGCCACCTCCCAGGCGTTCGGATCTTCACCGATGGCGGTCAGGATCTCTGTCGTGATCCGCCGCGCCTGTTGCTGATGGGCCTGGTTGCTGGAGAGCGGCTCGTCCTCTTTGATCCGTTGCCAGGTCTCGACGCCGAGCTGCTCGACCTCGGCTTCGGAGACGAAGGCTTGGCCGACATCGGCGGGATCGCAGGCCACGAGTGCGGCCGAGCAGGTGCCGCCGAGCAGCAGCGTGGTGAAGCGACGCCGACCGAGGGCGGGCGGCAGCCTTCGTTGGTGACGGTGGCAATGGCACATGGGCAAGGGTCCTCCGCGGGACGTTCGTGCGGTGACGTCGAGCGTGGAACCGGTGAGACGGGCAATTCGTTCCGGCCGTGCTCGTCACACGAAGGGATCGACGATTCGCACGCCCTTGATGGTCTGCCCGGCCGCGAGGTCCTCGGAATAGAGGGTGCGACAGCCGGCCTCGGCGGCAGCGGCGATGATCAGCGCGTCGTAGATATGGTAGCGGTAGCGCTCGGCGATGGCGACGCCTGCCTCGTGCACCGCGCTGGTCAGCGGGTGAATGGGCCCTGCGAAGATTCGGATGATGCGCAGGGCATCGTGAATGTCGCCCCATGGCATCCGGAGCTTGCGCGAGGCAACGTTCACGAATTCGTTCAGGACCTGAACGTCGAGTTGCGCCCCGCACTCCGACAAGGCGCGTGCCGACGGCGTTCCGGCATCGGTGCGCCCGAATGCGTAGACGACGACGTTGGTGTCGACAAAGCTATCGAGACAATTCGGGGTCGTCGGGTCCGCCACGTTCGTTGGCTTCGTCCCGGTCGAACTTCCAGCCCGGCGGCAGCGGCCGGCTGATCTCGCGGTTCCGCCGCATCGCCCAGGCGCGCTCGTCGTCCTTGGCGATCTCCAGCGTCCTTGGTCCCGTCGCTCGCACGTCGACCTCGTCGCCTTCGGCGAGGTCGAGCTCTTTCACGACCTTGGCAGGGAGCCTGAGGGCCAGGCTGTTACCCCACCTCGCCACCCGCATGGCTCACCCCAATGCTATACACGCTTCGATATGTATAGCATTGTGCGCCTTGCCACGAGCTCAGCCGGCGATCCGGCCGCCGAGTTCGTCCTCGATATGCGCCTCGATGATCGCGTCGATGGACGCGTCCGCCTCGAAACCCATCGAGCGCGCCCGTGCCGAGCTGAAGCCGTAGGGCCAGCCGTCGACGATCTTCTGGATCTTCGGATCGGGCACGTGCTGCACCCGGTCGGCAACCGTATCACCGGCGATGCGGCGCAACGCATCGAGCGCGTCGCCGATGCGGACGGGAATGCCGGGGAGCGTCAGGCTGCGGACGGTACCGAAAGCCTCGGACGGCAGTTCGGCGGTCTTGACGAAGGCGTCGATCACCCGGCGGGGCGAGAGGATGTACATCCGGGAATCCTGATCGACCGGGCAGATCGCCTGCTGCCCTGCCAGGGGCTCGCGGATGATCGAGCTCGCGAAGGTCGAGGCTGCCTTGTTGGGCTTGCCGGGGCGGACCACGATCGTCGGCAGGCGCAGCGAGCGGCCGTCGATGAAGCCCTTGCGCGTGTAGTCGGCGACCAGGAGTTCTGCTGCCGCCTTCTGCGTCCCGTAGGACGTCTGCGGCGTCAGGTGGAAGTCGTCGCCGATGGTCTCGGGCACCGGCCCGCCGTAGACCGCGAGCGTGGAGGCGAAGATCAGCCGTGGCGTGGTCCCGAGGGCTCGCAGCCCTTCGAGGATGTAGCGGCTGCCGTCGAGATTGACCTTGTAACCGAGATCGAAATCCTCCTCGGCATTCGCACTGACGATCGCCGCTAGATGCACGACGAGGTCGAACCCCGGGGCGAGCAGCCGGGCCGTCGCCACGTGATCGGTGATATCGAGCTCGCTCTTGGTCAGGCGGGCGTCGTCGGCCAGTTGGTCGAGACCGAAGAGGTCCGCTGCGGTGATGTGCTCGATCGTCCGCCCGTCGACACTGCCATCGGCCAAGAGGCGCTCGGTGAGCTTCCGGCCGATGAAGCCGCCGGCCCCGGTGATGAGAATCCGCAAGATCGCTCCCTCTCCGCTTGATCTCGAGCGGTGCCCTTCGCTGGCCACCGTTATCGTTGTGTTGCAGCCATCGCTCGTCTGAGGCAAGGTGCAACTCATCAGGTCATGGCCTGACCAAAAACCGAAGACACCAACAGGGGGTGCAAATGTTCAATCGTTTCACGCGACGTGACACCATCAAGCTCGGCGCCGGCGTCGGTGCGGCGACACTGCTCGGCAGCACGTCGCTCAGGGCGGCGATCCCGACCAACGACGCGACGGCACCCGACCTGCCGATCGAGGACGGCGCCGAACTGCGGGTGCTGCGCCCGGCCAAGTTCGTCGACGGCGACGAGGTATTGTTCCAGCAGAACACCGAAGCCTTCACCGCCGCCACCGGCGTGCCGGTGCGCATCGATGTCGAGAGCTGGGAGGATCTCCGCCCGAAAACCGCGGTTGCCGCCAATGTCGGCCAGGGGGCGGACGTGGTGCTGGCCTGGTCGGACGATCCGCACAAGTTTGCCGACAGCTGTCTCGACCTCACCGATATCGCGACCTATCTCGGTGAGCGCTACGGCGGCTGGTACCCGCTCGCCGAACGCATGGGCACATCGAATGGGCGATGGATCGCCATGCCGATCGGCGCCTCCGGTGGCCGCGTCTGCTATCGCAAGTCGATGATCAACGAAGTCGGCTTTGATGCCGTGCCGGAAGATGTCGACGGCTTTCTCGACATGAACCAGAAGCTGCACGCGGCCGGCACGCCCGGCGGCCTGGCGCTCGGCAACGCCGTGGGCGACGCCAATGCGTGGTGTCACTGGCTGGTCTGGGCCTTCGGCGGCCACATGGTCGACGAGGAGGACAATGTCACCATCAACAGCCCGGAGACGATCGAGGCGCTGAAATACGCCAAGGCGCTCTATGCGACCTTCATTCCGGGCACCTTGGCCTGGCTCGATGCGGCCAACAACAAGGCCTATCTCGACAGCCAGATCAGCTGGACCCAGAACGGCATCTCGATCTACTACGCGGCGAAGAACTCGGATGACCAGGCGATCAAGGAGATCGCCGAGGACACCTACCACGCCCGCATGCCGATCGGGCCCGTGGGGCAAGCCACCGAGCGCTGCCTGATGGTCAACTCGATGGTCTTCAACTTCACGCCCTATCCCAACGCGGCCAAGCGCTATCTCCAGTTCATGATGGAGCACGAGCAGTACGACCAATGGCTGCAGGCCTCGATCGGCTATTGGGGCCATCCGCTGGCCGCGTACGAGAACTCCGAGATCTGGTCGGTCGACCCGAAGCACGAAGTGTTCAAGGGTGTGATCGAGGACTCCTTGTGGGACGGCTACAAGGGCAGCGTCGGCGAGGCCAGTGCTGCCGTGCTGTCCGATTTCGTCATGGTCCAGATGGTGGCCTCGGTTTGCGCCGATCAGGCGACACCCGAGGAGGCGGCGGCCGAGGCCGAGCGCCGCGCCCGCCGCTACTACCGGAGCTGAGACGGCGGTCGACCGGCGGCGTCGTTGTCGCGTGCGACAGCGGCGCCGCCGGTGCTTCTGCAGCGTGAAGGGAAAAGCCGGTGGCCGCGACGAGCGACTCCTACGTCATGCGACCGAGGCCGGACAACTGGCTGGCCCGGCTGTTCGACAACAAGTCGTTTCTCATCTTCATCTGCATGCTGCCGTGTGCCGGGCTGCTGCTGCTCTTTCTTACCTATCCGCTCGGGCTCGGCGTCTGGCTCGCCTTCACCGATACCCGGATCGGTGGGGCCGGCGAATTCATCGGGCTCTTCAACTACGAACTCCTGTTCACCGATCGGGTGTTCTGGATGGCCGTCTGGTGGACGGTCTTCTATACGGTCGCCGCCACTATCCTGAAATTCGGGCTCGGGCTCTGGCTGGCGCTGCTCTTGAACCACTATGTGCCCTTCAAGTCGATCCTGCGCGCCATCATCCTGGTCCCCTGGATCGTGCCCACCGTGCTTTCGGCGATCGCCTTCTGGTGGATCTACGATCCGCAGTTCTCGATCATCTCCTACGTCCTCGTCGACGTGCTCGAGTGGCGGACCACCTATATCGACTTCCTCGGCGATCCCTGGAATGCCCGCTGGTCGCTGATCGCCGCCAATGTCTGGCGCGGCATTCCGTTCGTCGCGATCTGCCTCCTCGCCGGGCTGCAGACGATCTCGCCCTCGCTCTACGAGGCGGCGATGATCGACGGCGCCACCGCCTGGCAGCGCTTTTGGCACATCACCTTTCCGATGCTGATGCCGATCCTCGCCGTCGTGCTGACCTTTTCGGTCATCTTCACCTTTACCGACTTCCAGCTGGTCTATGCCATCACCCGCGGCGGACCGGTGAACTCGACCCATCTGATGGCGACCCTGGCGTTCCAGCGCGCCATTCCGGGCGGCCAACTCGGCGAGGGGGCGGCGATCGCGGTCGCGATGATCCCGTTCCTGGTGGCCGCGACGTTCTTCAGCTACTTCGCGCTCGCGCGACGGAAGTGGCAGCAGGGAGGCGACGATGAGTGACGCCGCCGTTGCGCGCAAACCGGACGGGGCGGCATCGCCGCGCGCCGTGGTGCCGGAGCGGCAGGGGGCGATCAGCTGGGATTCGCTGCCACGCCGCGTCGTGACCATCTACACGCCGCTGATCTGCTTCGTGATCATCCTGCTCTTCCCGTTTTATTGGATGACGGTCACCGCCATCAAACCCAACGACGAGCTCTACAACTTCCGCGATCACAATCCCTTCTGGACGAGCTCGCCGACCCTCGACAACATCAACAAGCTCCTGTTCGAGACCGACTACCCGCAATGGTTGATGACGACGATGACCGTCGCCATCGTCGCCACCTTCATCTCGGTCTTCGCCTCGGTGCTCGCCGCCTATGCCATCCAGCGGCTGCGCTTCAAGGGCTCGCAATGGGTCGGCCTGTCGATCTACCTCGCCTATCTCGTGCCGCCTTCGATCCTGTTCATCCCGCTCGCCACCATGGTCTTCCAGCTCGGGCTGTTCGACAGCCCGATGGCGCTGATCCTCACCTACCCCACCTTCCTCATCCCGTTCTCGACCTGGCTCTTGATCGGCTACTTCAAGTCGATCCCCTACGAGCTCGAGGAGTGTGCCCTGATCGACGGTGCCTCGCGCCTGCAGATCCTGTGGAAGATCACCCTCCCCTTGGCCGTGCCCGGGCTGATCTCGGCCGGCATCTTCGCCTTCACGCTTTCCTGGAACGAGTTCATCTACGCCCTCGCCTTCATCCAGTCGGCCGAGAACAAGACGGTGCCCGTCGCGGTCCTCACCCAGCTCGTCGAGGGCGACGTCTACCACTGGGGCTCGCTGATGGCCGGAGCACTTCTGGGCTCGATCCCGGTCGCCATCTTCTACTCGTTCTTCGTCGAGTACTACGTCTCGAGCCTGACGGGGGCGGTGAAGGAATAGACGGTCAGAGCCGTTCCGGCGGTCCCAGCCGTCAACTCGGCAGCGGCACGCCGACGTAGCGCAGCGTCAGGAACGAGCCGACCAGCAAGAATGTCCAGATGCCCGTGGCAACGAGGGCCACTGTGACTTGATGCCAGCAGCGATCGTGTTGCTGGATCGACCCCTCGATGGCTCGTGCCTGCCGCAGCGCTTCCCCGGCGATTGCTGCCTCACGAATCTGCGGGCTCGACGCTTGCAGATAGGTATCAGCGTAAGCGGTGAGGATGTCGGATGCCTGGACACGCAGGGTGTGCCGCATGCTCGCCGTCAAATCATTGTGGGTCACGGCCGCGGTCTCGGCATCGTTCGGCCGAAGCCCGCCATTCGCTTGGCGGAACCGGACCATCCGATTCCGCTTGCGCAGCTTGGCGAGGCCGCAAGCCAAGACCCCCACGACGTCCATTTTTTCCGGATCGTCGGCGTCGACGAGGAACTCGAGAACCCGGTTGTAGAGTTCCGCATCGGTGGAATCCGCCAATGGCCCAGTTGGATTCAAGAGGCCTTGCGCATCGCTGCGGCGGCGTTCTGCAAAGCCTGCTCGTGAACTCTCGCGTCGACCTTGCGCACGATCGAGCCATCCGGCAGGCGGATGTCGGAGAAGACTTGCTTGGCATCGCCGGTCGAATCCAGCGGATAGACCACTTTGGACCGGCCCTCGGGCTCGGCCTCGCTCGGTGTTTTCATCCTCGCCACTCTCCTACCCGTTCTTGCGATCATACAGCCGCCGTCACCGCTGATCACCATTGGTTCGATCCGCTGGCGAGCCTTGTTCCGTCAGCCTCGTCGGCGGTGGCTGTGCCTTTGGACAGATACGAGCTGGATCGGTCCGAGACCCTGCCATGCCGGCGCGTGCCTGTCGGTTCTCGAAGGCGGCGAAAAGAGCAGCGCCCGCCGGTTACAATCACGCAACGACTATGGCATAGTCCGGCCGTCGGAGCATCTGGTGCTGCTCGGATCGTCGGGTGTCATGCCAGGGTACGGGTTCAGGTAACAGGGGGGGACACAATGTTCGGATCGATCACCGCTGCCGATGCGGCCGCTTTCGAGCGGGACGGCTTCGTCGTCAAGCGTGGCTACTTCGCCGGCGACGAGGTCGCGTTGATACGGGCGATGATCGACAACGATCCGGCGATTCGGCGCAGCGTCCCGAAGATCGCCGACAGCGATGGTGGCGCCACCGCTTTGGCACTCTGGAACCACCCGGGCGAAGATGTGCTCGGGGCGGTGGCGCGCTCGGCGCGGGTGGCCGGGGGTGCGGCGGCTCTGCTCGGCGGCGAAGTCTATCACTACCACTCGAAGCTGATGATGACGATGCCGGGGCACGGCAGTCGCTGGGAGTGGCATCAAGATTACGGCTACTGGTACCAGAACGGCTGCCTGTTTCCCGACATGCTCTCGGCTGCTGTCGCCATCGACCCGCAGACCCGGGCCAACGGCTGCATGCAGCTCTTGAAGGGCAGCCAGCGGATGGGCCGGATCGAGCACGGCCGGGTCGCCGGGCAGAGCGGTGCCGACGTCGAGCGGGTCGAGCACGCGATGGAGCGCCTCGAGCACGTGCACTGCGAGATGCAACCGGGCGACGCGGTGTTCTTTCACGCCAACACCCTCTACGCCTCGGCGGCCAACACCACCGACCAGCCGCGGCGCCTGTTGATCTGCTGCTACAACAAGGCGACCAACAGCCCCTACAAGGTGCATCACCACCCGCAATACACGCCGCTGCGTCAGCTGCCGGACAGTGCGGTGCGGCAGGCCGGCGCCCAAAGGTCCGACAAGACGGCCGCCGCCGTTCGGCAGGCGGAGACGGATGCCGCCGCCAAGGCCCGAAAAGCGAGCTGACGGGCGTTACCAGCCGATCGCCCCGGGCAGCCAGGTGGCGAGTCCCGGCAACAGGAAGACGACGGCAACCGCGACCAGCTGCAGGCCGATGAACGGCAGCACGCCGCGATAGATGTCGCCCGTGCCGCCCCCGGGG
>Ga0081535_100124_pt1 | contig 72920 bp, 61 predicted proteins | sample HotLakmasection3_FD_71020 | JGI IMG/M metagenome (GOLD analysis project Ga0081535, IMG submission 71020) | Hypersaline microbial mat communities from Hot Lake, Washington, USA - Section #3 (SPADES assembly) (version 2) | ecosystem: Environmental > Aquatic > Non-marine Saline and Alkaline >... | reverse complement strand
ACTAACCCGAAGATCCGACAATGATAAGGCCGTGGGCCTGATTCAACTCGCTATAAACCGCTGTTTTTTATCCCTCAGCCCATCACTACGAGCACTCGATTAAGATGCGATTACCCTGGCCGTAACGCACCATTCCACAAGGATTTGATGCGTTACGCTGGTGCTAGCACATCCTACAAATAATTAAGCCCATCTACTTACCCGGCGTTCACCAAACGATGAAGATTTCCTCAATTCAGCTTTAGCTTCCATGATGTTGTCTTCTGCCCAGACATTCACTTGCAGAGCAAGGCCATGACGCTGACGCAACGCTCAAACTCAAAGGGAGAGTGCGGGTGCGTGAGAGCAGGGTTATTTGCAGTGCAAGCGCCATCAGGACATTAAGTTGTGGATGAGTCGGGCTGAGACAGAGAATTGGTATTTGGCGAAGATACGGTTGGTTTCGATGACACTCGGGTTTGCTTAGATGAGTTGTCCGAGATGGTAGGCAGTTGAATTTGCCTGGTTTGCTGCTGAGGCGGAGCCCCCATCCCGTAGGTCAGGTGATAACTCTGAGCCAACATTCCAAAGAAGAGACTGGGACTCATCTTCTCTAGCCATTGGTGATTGACGCTAAGCCAAGTGGGGAACCAGCTAAACAGCCACAACAAAAAGGTTTGCCAGGTGTAGTTGAGATAGCTGCCGACCCATCGGAACAACGCTTTAGAACCGGCCAGTTGCCAAATCCAGAATAGAAGGGCGGGATTATTGCTGGCTGCGGTGAGGGCCATGCGGTTAAATTCGCTCCAGGTAGCTCGATCTTTAATAAATCGGTCTGCTACTTCAGCGTCTTCGGACTCGAGGATGCCGAAAAAAGTATTGAGCATCGAGTTGACACGAGCTGGCGGTAAAGATTGACCAGTGGGCACCATCATGCCCTTGGAGAACAACCAAGTCACGGCGACATTGCTCTGAAAGGCGCGAATCTGGTTAAGGTGCTTGGCCTTGAGCAGATCATGACGCAACGCCATGTCGAGCAAATGCGTCAAGCGGGAGAGGTTCCGTACCAGTGAGCCAAACCCGGTGAACACTAGGGGCGACTGGAGCGAAGCGGCATCGCCGATCGCCACTAACCGATCAAAGGCAACGGTGCGATCGTCTTTGCCCAGAGAAAAATACCCCGGAATGTAGCCAAACGTGGGCTTTCGCCAAGTGAGTTTATCCAGGTTGCAGCGTCGGTACTCGGGCAGGATATGAAAGAAATCTTCATACATCGCCAGGAGCGAACCCGGATTGTCAGGATGCACCTCATGATAGTGAAACAGATAAATCGTTAACTCATCTCCTTGGGCGGGAAAAAGTTCCCAAATGAGCTGCCGCCCCCGCGAGATGTCGCCGTGGCTGAATAGCACGTCGCCATAGGTCGAGTCCCAAACGGCGGGCTCAAAACCGCTCGAAATGCAGGCTCCGACGGTGGGGCAAACGCTATCAAAGGCTCGTCCCTGGTTGAGTTGCCAGGCGATCGGCGAGGCTGTGCCCATGGCATCGACCAGCAAACGGCCCTGTGTCGTTCTGGCCTGCCCCGTTGGGCGATGATGGGTCTGCACCGTGACCTCATCATCCCGGACGTTGGCCCACTCAAATTCCGTCTCGTCCCAAATGGTGCCCCCAGCCGCTAACAGCTTTTCGCCGCAACGCCGGAGCAGGGCTTCAGAATCCAGCGCGACATTCAATACTGTTGGAGTGTGCAGAACTGGGGATTTCGCGACGGCAGGGTTATTGGCATCAAAAAATTTGTTGAAACCATCTTCATATTCGCGGGCAATGAGGGCTTCAAATTCTTCCTCGGTGAATAGCCCGAGGTCAATTAAACTCTGAAACTCTCGCCGAGAAATGTTCCATTCGCGGTTCATGCGGCCAAAGGGCAAGCGCTCAATCAACAGCACACGGTAGCCCAGGTTCGCCATCACCGCCGCATGGATGACACCCAGGGCTCCCCCGATATAAATCAGGTCAAAAGGTTCGCTCTCGGGCGCGATCGCCCCCTCCCGATCGCGATTGCGAAAGATCACTTGCTGGGGCGCTTGGGGCGATCGCACACTGTCTCGCCAGCGCTTTTCCCACCAATAGACGCGCTGGAGGTCGGCCTCGCCATTGGGCATCCGCTGAAAGTAGGTCACCGTCTTGGGATAGTGAGGTGCCAGCGCGGCAAAGATGCTTTCCTGGTCGGGGTGATAGGGGGGCAGTTCGGGATAGGTCGGGGGAAACGCCGTCCGGACGGCTTGTTCTAATTGCCGTAACAGCTTTGCCTCTTGGGGTAAGGGCGCATTGCCCCAGCGAAACACTTTGAGGTAGGTCGTGCGCTGCAGCGACCACACAAAGATGGACAGGGCAACTGGCAACTCGGCCTGGCTCTGCTGACTCGGAAACTCTAAACGCACGCCATCAATAGTCGCGATCGCGGTTCCTCGCTGCGGCTGCCAAGTCGCTTGCAGCCAGGCCCGAACAGCCAGGGTATCGGGAGTGGGAACCTCTAGATAAAGCAGTTCTTTCATCAGGAGAGATGTAAATCAGGCGAGTTTATTCAACCGGGGGGATCGCGCCCGATCGCTAAATCCAGGCCACCGACCACAATCCCCTCAAAATTTGTGATTTCTCTTACATTAACCTCTACCGGCGCTTCTCTCACGGCCAGATGCACCGGCCACTTTCACTCCATTATCAGGCATCTCCATGCTGCCCGCTCTCTCGGGTGCCAGCCGCCGCTTTGGGACCGTTGACGATCGCCGATCCAGGCTTTAGGAACTGGACAATCGCTGTACGGCTTTACCTTGTAGCCGGTGGTGAGTCTCGGCCAGCAACGCCGGAATCTTGTCAGCATGGGGACTGTGGGCGATCGCCGCCCGAATATTCACCGCGTCGAGCTGATCCGCTTTATTGCCGGGAAACCAGTGACCGCCATTGCCCAGCAGGTTGTAGCGGGCTTCCGCATATTCCTGCATGTCAAAGGCTTCCAGCAAATTTCGCAGCCAGAGGATGATGGGAATATTGATGCGTCCGGGGGTCTGGTCAAGACTCGGCAACCCAACCTTCCAGGTGCGTAGCCAATCAGCCCCCAGGGCAGCGATCGCCGCCGCTTCCAACTTTTTCACAATGGGCGGCAGCACGGTATCAGCTTGGTTGAGCAGCGGCAACACTTTGAGGTGTTCATCAAAGTCAGAGGGGCGCGCTGCGCCCACACTCAACGTATGCACCTGGGGATGACTCAGGCAAAACAGATCGTTAAATACGATGGGGCTTAGGGGCGCACACAGATCCACGAGTTTTTGTGGCGGATTGTAGAGGTGCCCCCCTTTATCCGTCGGGCTGATGATAAAGACGCCCATGTCTTGCTGAGTGGCTGCCGCGATCGCCGGCCAATTGTCCTGATTGATGTAGTACCAGTGCAGGTTCACATAGTCGAACTGCCCGGAATTAATGGCCTCCACAATCACGGGGGTCGGGGCGTGGGTCGAAAAGCCAATGTGACGAATCCGCCCCTGCTGTTGCAATTGGCGAGCTTCGTCTAAGCAGCCCCCCGGACGCAGGGTGTACTCCACCAATTCTGGCGTGTTGAGACCGTGAATGCCCAGCAGGTCAATGTAGTCCAGCCGCAGGTTTTGCAGGGACTGTTGGAGCGTCTGGCGAAACGCTTTGGGGTCCGGCTCGGGCGACACCTTGGTTTGCACGATCAGTTGGTCGCGGGGCAACGTCGGCAAGATCTGGCCCAACTGCACTTCGGAGGTGCCATAACCACGGGCAGTTTCAATATGGTTAATACCGAACTCCAGCGATCGCCGAATGGTCGCTTCCAGATTTTCTTGATTTTTGCGCGGAATTTGCCACTGGGGCACGTCTTTCCAGGCATGTTGATAACGCATGCCCCCGCAGGAAAACACGGGCATTTGGAGTTCCGTACGTCCAAAGCGTCGGTATTGCATCGTTCTGAAACTAGTTAAGTGGCGATTGGGCAAAGCTGTTGGCAACATCGTAGCGAGAATGCTCTTGTGCCGGGTGAGGTCGCAGCCGACCGGGCCTGACCCCCACCCCAATCGGCTTTATAGACTCCGGACAGAGGCTTGGCCGTCTTTGACTTCGCCCACCAGTACTGCCGTCGCCACGCCGACAAACAGCCCATTCTCCAGCACACCAGGAATGTTGTTGAGCTGCTGTTCCATCTCGGCGGGATTCGCGATCGCGTCAAACTTGGCATCCAGCACCATGTTGCCCTGATCGGTAATCACCGGACCGTCCTTGTTGACGCCCATGCGCAGGTCGACCTTTGCCCCCAAACCTGCCAACGCTCGCGTGACCGGAGCGACCGCCATGGGCAGCACTTCCACCGGCAGCGCAAAGGTCGAGCCCAGCTTGTCCACCAGTTTGGAGCTGTCGACCACCACGATGAACTTTGCCGCCAAAGAATCCACGATTTTTTCGCGGGTATGGGCCGCGCCGCCGCCCTTGATCAAGTTGAACTGCGGGTCGACCTCATCCGCTCCGTCAATGGCGATATCGATGTGGTCGATTTCATCCAGCGTCGTTAGAGGAATGCCGTATTTCTTGGCCAGAACCGAGGCCTGAAAAGAGGTGGGCACCCCCTTGATATTTTTCAGCTCACCGGACGCGAGGCGATCGCCCAAAAACTGAATCGCAAACGCCGTTGTCGACCCCGTCCCCAATCCCACAATCGTGTCGGACTGCACCTGAGCCGCCGCCGCTCGCCCCACTTCCTGCTTCATCAGCTTGACCGGATCCATCTCAGCCATGTGTCCTCTCCCTATTGAATTGCGTTCGCTAATAGCATGACCCAAAGTGGGCATCGTTTCTAGACCCTGGCCAGAGGGGATGGCGGGATCGACGGGCCAGCGAGGGACAGCCACCGGCCAGCGCCGTCAGCTTTTCCCAGCGTTTTCCTGGCGGCTGATGGGGATCGAGCACCGTTTTCGGGGTTCACTGCCGCGATCGCGATGGCGGCACCAGCGCTAAGATGTCGCTGTAATGTCTGGTCTGTCACGACAAACCGCCCATGCAAGTATTTCTCGCGATCGCTGCTGTGTTAGGAGGCCTATCTGTCGCGGGGGGAGCCTTTGCTAGCCATGCCTTGCAAGATCAGCTCACCGAGCGGGCGATCGCAGTCTTCGGGACGGGAGTGCGATATCAGATGTATCATGCGCTGGCACTGCTGGTCGTTGGCATGTTGCAGAGCATTGCCAAACCACCCTGGCCCTGGCTGACGGCGGCGGGCTGGTTGTTCATTGCCGGAACGGTGCTGTTTTCTGGCAGCTTGTATCTCATTAGCCTCGCCGGGATCAAGGCCGTCGGCCCCGTCACCCCCATCGGGGGAGTCGCGCTGATGCTGGGTTGGGCTTGCCTCGCGATCGCGGCGCTGCGATTGCCCTAAACCCTCAATCTATTCAGCCTTTCAAATGTTCAGCAGTTCCAGGTTGATGGATTGGTCGCTAATCTAGATCTCGAGGTCGATGAATTGAAAGCTGTGGAACGGACATATTTTCCAACGCCAGTGCTGGATCGGCAGTGGGCTCAGCAACGTGAACAGTGGGAACGCGATCGCCAGACCGTGTTATCGGCTGCACAGACCTGGTTAATCTCGCACGCTGAGGAATTTGGCATCAAGCAGGGATATCTGTTTGGCTCCGTCATCCAGGCCGAACGCTTTTCCAACCAGTCAGACCTGGATATTGCAGTCGATACCCTGTCGGTCGGTGATCCGTTTGGCCTAGCAAGTTATCTATCTCTACAGGTCAACCGGGATGTCGATGTGGTGCCGTTAGATCAGTGCCATTTTGCCGATAAAATTCGCCAAATAGGACGCCCATGGAGTACGACAAAGTCGCCGGACTCAGAGCTGAGCTAATGGCCCAATGGCGCTTGATTCAACGAGTCTATGAACGCCTGGGCGATCGCCTAGAGTCAGGGCTAGAGACCCCTACTCAGCGCGACAGCGTTGCCTACCAAATTCATAATCTGTATTGCGCCGTCGAGGATTTGCTGAAATTAGTTGCCAATGCCTTTGAAAATCAGATTGGCTCTCGTGGCGAATGGCATCGGACTCTCTTGCTTCGCCTCAGCCAACCCGTGCAGGGAATTCGTCCCGCCTTGTTATCGGAAAGCACCTTTGATGTCTTAAATCGCTTACGAGGGTTTCGACATTTTGTCCGGCATGGCTATGGGGCAGAAATTGAAATTAATCAGCTGCGGACTAATCTGGAGCTATCCAACCAGCTAGAAGTCCTGCTCCATCAAGATTTAGAGCACTTTCTAAACCAACTCACCCCGCCTGAAAGCTAGGTCAGGAAACTGGCTAACCAACGCTTGTTTGTTCCTCGGAACCTGATAGCGTGGGGAAATGCAGAATGGATGAGGCGATCGCTTGGCCCCCCGCGCAAAACCCCGCTCAAAATACTTGCAACTGGCCCCTTACGTCCGCGAGCAGTGGCGCACGATTATGTATGCCCTGCTGTGTACATTGGTGTTCACAGCCTTTTGGCCGATCTTGGCCTGGCTGTCGGGGCAAATGCTGTCTCTATTGGTGCAGGGTGAAGTGTTGGCCCTGGCGCGTCTGGCCGCCATCACCATTGTGGGCTTTACGATTCACAAGCTGGGGCAGTATGGGCAAGATTCGCTGATGTCGAAAGCGGCGCTGCAAGTCGCGCTCAAGCTGCGAGTCGATACCTATCGACATTTGCAAAGACTGAGCCTGTCTTATTTTGAAAAGGCCCAGACCGGCGACCTCACCTACCGTCTGACCGAAGATATCGATCGCATCGGCGAGGTGGTCAAAAAGCTGTTTCAGGACTTCATTCCCAGCCTTTTGCAGCTCGTGGTCGTGCTCACCTACATGGTGTATTTGAACTGGCAACTGACCCTGACAATGCTGGTAATTGTGCCCGCCTTTGCCGCGCTGGTGGGGTGGTTTGGCGATCGCATGTTGGACTATTCGCGCACCAGCCAAAATCTGGTCTCCGACCTGTCATCCCAGCTCACCGAGGTATTTGGCGGCATCCGTCTCGTGCGGGCCTTTGCGGCAGAAGATTACGCCGTCGATCGCTTTCAGGCCGAATCGAAACGCCACTACGAGGCCAAATATCGCGCCGCCTGGCTGCTAGCGGTGCAGTATCCCGTCATTGGCCTGCTGTATGCGGGCATCATTCTCGTGTTGTTTTTGGTGGGCAGTTGGCAAATCTCCACCGGCAATCTCACCGGACAAGCCTTTGCCAGCTATGTCACGGCGGGGCTGCTGCTGATCGACCCCATCACCCACACGACGGAAAACTACAACCTGTTCAAAGAAGCGGAAGCGTCGGTGGACCGCGTGTTTGAGCTGAATGCGATCGCCCCCGGTGTGGAAGAATCCCCCAATGCCTATCCCCTGCCAGCCGTGACGGGCAAGGTAGAGTATCGCGATATCAAGTTTCAGTACCAGCCAGGGGAGCCGGTGCTGCGAGGCATCAACCTGCTGGCGAAACCCGGCGAAAAAATTGCCCTGGTCGGTTCCTCGGGGGCCGGTAAAACGACCCTGGTGAACTTGCTGCCGCGCTTTTACGATCCCCGATCCGGCCAGATTCTCATTGATGGCGAAGATATCTCCCAGGTCACGCTGAAAAGTCTGCGGCGGCAAATCGGCATTGTGCCGCAAGAAACCGTCCTCTTTTCCGGCACGATCGCCGAAAATATCGCCTTTGGGCAACCCGAGTTTGATTTGCAGGCCGTCGAAGCCGCCGCCAAAGCCGCCAACGCCCACGATTTCATTACCCAGTTTTCTCAAGGCTATTCCGCCTGGGTGGGAGAACGGGGGGTGAACCTGTCCGGCGGGCAACGGCAGCGCATCGCGATCGCCCGCGCCGTCCTGCTCGATCCCCGCATTCTGATTTTGGATGAAGCCACCTCCGCTCTGGACTCCGAATCCGAAAAGCTGGTGCAGGAAGCCCTGGAGCGGCTGATGGGCGATCGCACCGCTTTTATCATTGCCCACCGCCTCGCCACCGTCCGCAATGCCGATCGCATCCTCGTGCTGGAGCAAGGGCAAATTGTGGAGTCAGGTACCCATGAGGCGTTACTGGCGCAGGGCGATCGCTATGCCTACCTCTACACCCAGCAGTTCCAACCTTAAGGCGCTGCCGTTTTGACCGCCCACCGTTAAGCCTGGAAAGTTTGCATGAACTTTTCGGCCTCGGGGGCATCGAGGGGCGGACTGATCAAATAGCCCTGGATGGCCCAACATCCCAAGCGTTGCAACCAGGCTTGTTGCGCCGGGGTTTCGACCCCTTCAGCAACGACCGTCATCTGTAGCGAATGGGCAATCTGAATGATCGCTTCCACAATGCTGGCGTCGCCATCCTGTTCCAGACTGTCGACAAACGATTTGTCAATGTTCAAAGTGTCGATGGGGAATTGCTTGAGATAACTCAGCGATGAATACCCCGTACCAAAATCATCCAAACTCACCTCGATCTGGCGTTGCTTTAGGGCTGATAGGGTCGAGAGCACGGCGTCGATATTTTCGAGTAACACGCTTTCGGTGACTTCGAGTTTGAGGTGGGTGGTCGGCAATCCCGTTTGCTGTAAAACCGCATCCAGGTTTTCGACAAACAGAGCATTTTGAAACAGTCCAGCGGCAATATTGACGCTCACTCGCAGGCGTCGGGCGATCGCCTGGTGCTGACACCAGTGGCTCATCTGCGCACAGGCTTGTTGCAAAATCAACTCGCTCAGGGGGATGATCAACCCCGTCTCCTCCGCCAGGGGAATAAACTGATCGGGCGGCACGCGGCCGCGGGTGGGGTGCTGCCACCTGACTAGCGCTTCAAAGCCGATCAACTGGCGCGACGATAAATCGACGATCGGCTGATATTGCAGAAAAAACGCTTGCTGGGCGATCGCCTGGCGCAAGTCAGTTTCTAAAGATAAGAGCCGCAGCGCGGTCTCGTGCATTTCGGGGTCGAAGATTTCATAGTGGGACTCGCCTTTAGCCTTGGCCCGATACATCGCATTATCCGCATCTCGCAAAATCTCTTGCCCCCGCTGATACGTGTCGTTGCTCAGGGCAATCCCGATGCTAGCCGACGTAAACATCGTGTACCCCATCAGCGTGATCGGGATTTGGATCTCGGTTTGAATCCGCTCCACCACGTGGATGACTTCTTGCAGGCTTTGCACTTGTTCTAACAAAATGACAAACTCATCACCGCCTAAGCGAGCCACCGTATCAACGTTGCGCACTTGAGCCAGCAAAATCTGGGCGACTTGAACTAGCAGTTGATCGCCGATCGTATGCCCCAAGCTATCGTTGATGACCTTAAAGCGATTGAGATCAATAAACAGCACCGCAAAGCGATTTTGGGCCTGACGACGCGCTTGATGAATGGCGTGATTGAGTCGCTCAATCAGTAAGGTGCGATTGGGTAAATCGGTCAAAACATCGTGTAGGGCTCGGTGGCGGAGTTTTTCTTCGGCTAATTTGCGCTCGGTAATATCGTTGAAGGTGACGACCACTCGCTGGAGCAAATTCTGATCATCAAATACGGGAAAGGCGTTAACCAGCACCCAAACCACTGGTGTGGATGCTCCCGGTTGGATACCCAAAACAAAATTATGCAGGGGCGCTTGGCTGGTAATCACCTGATTCACTGGATATTGATCGACCGTCAAGCCTTGGCCGGATTCGTCGATCAAGGGCCACGATGACCTGACCGCATCGCGCCCCACTATCTGGTCCGAGGACAGGCCCAGTAGCTGAGCTGCCATGTGATTGCACAGCACAATTTGGGTGCGATGGTCATGCACGACAACCCCCGCTTGCAGATGCTCTAGCAGCGATCGATAACTGGTTTCGCTTTCGCGGAGTTGCTTGAGGGCGACTTCTAAGGACTGGGTTTTCTCTTGTAAAGACTGGTTAGACGCAGCGAGGGCCATGGTTCTCTCTGCCACCCTGGCTTCCAGGTCGTCAAGGGTATGGCGCAATTGCCTCACCATCTGGTTAAAGGTGTCAGCTACTACGGAAAATTCATCTTTGCCCGGTAAACACAAGGTGTAGTTCAGATCACCCGTGCTGATTTGGGTTGCGGCATTTTGCAACGCTGTGATCGGTCGCATAATGCGCCGCCCGAGCCACAAACAAGCCCAAATCGTCAACCCCAGGGCAGTTAAGGCCGTTGCCAGTAAAGCCGCATTACTTTGCTGGGCGGTGCGATCGAGCGCTAGGCGAGCGGCTTGGGCGCGGACTTGGGTCGTGTCGTCAATGCTTTGGATGATTTGATCAATTTCGCGATTAATATTGTTAGCCACAATGGCATTCACTTGGACCTGCTGTTCGAGCAACAACGCCGCGTTGAGGTCATTCAAATAAGCTTGCATCTCATCGGCAAAATCTGGTTGTTGCGCTGGCAACTGCGATCGCTCAAGCAACGTCGCTAGCTGTTCGGCTTCCTGACGCACATCGTTGAGATATTGTTGATCGCCCACATTAAAATAAGCCTGTTCCTTAGCTGCAATTTCCCATAACGTTTTCTGCAAATTGAGTTCTTCTACCCCTGCGGCAGGCATAGAAATCGTTTGAAAAAGGCGTTGAATTCTTTGCGGAAATAAATCATCTTGAGCGTTCTGGCTAATGCGCTGGGTCGTGGATTGAAAAGCCGATTCATAATTGAGAAATAGGGACTCCAACAGGGCCAATTCCTCCGACAAATCTGATTTTTCGCCTTCTAGGGCCTTCAACTCCGACAAATTTTTCCGAGCGGCTATTAAGTACCGCTCATTTTCTTGAATCAGGCCCTGGACATCCTTAGCCGTAATGCTCGTTTTCCAGCGGTTGAGATAAATTTCTTCCGCTTGCCTGGCCTGGAGAAAATTGGCTTGCAATTCTAAACTGAGGTCTCTCACCCGAGCAGAATTGTCGACCAGGGCACGACTGCTACTCCGCAGTTGAGCCAAGCTGCGGTAGCCGATCGCCGAACTCGTGAAACTGACGAGCAAGATCGCGCCAAAGCCAAGCATCAACTGAGAGCGAATGGTTTTGGGCCATCCCCAGGGCACAAACATTAGGACTCCTGCGCCATGATTTGCTCAACTAGGGCTTCTAGTTGAGTCACTGCTTCTACGCTATCGGTGCCATCATAAATTGTGTGAATCGTCTCCGCGATCGCTAAGGCAATTTGGTTCCAGCGGGGATGTAAAACGACCGTGGGACGAGAAGTTTGCATCGCTTTTTGGACACAAAGCGCATAGGCCACATTCATCGCTTCGGTATAAGGCGACGGATTTAACCAGGATGAAAACCTGGGTGCCCCACCCGTCGCCACTGATATCAGCGGTTCGATTTGCTGGTTACTGGCCCATTGCACAAACAGCCAGGCCGCCTCCGGCTGCCGCGACTTTTGCGCAATTCCAAGACCCCATAACCAGTGCCCCGTCAGGCTAGTCGACCGAAACCGGGGCAGCAACTCGTAGCCCACATTCCCCGCGATCGCCGACTCAGCACTCTCGTACCCTGGCCCAAACAAACTGGCGTCGATATAAAAGGCCACCTGACCCGCTTGAAACAGTGCTGTCGCCTGGGGCCAATCAATGTTTTTGATATTCGGTGGTCCCGCCTGCATCAGCTGGGCATACGCCGTCAAGCCTTCGACAATGCGGCGATCGGTAAGTCGGGGCTGCTGCCAATCGCGGGCAAACCAAACGTTATAGGGCAGCGAGGTGTCATCATCGCCCCAGCTATCCAACACAATGCCCGTAACCGTATCAATGATGGCATCAGAGGGAATGCCCCGCATGACAGCCCCGAAAAATTCTCCGTTACCTAACTGATTGATCTTTTGAGCTGCCGCGATCAGCTCGGGCATGGTTTGGGGCACGATGCCCCCAAGATGCTGATTCACCAACTGCTGGTTATAGAACAGGATATAGGCTTCAAACGTCGCCGGAATGCCATAGAGCTGTTGCGCCGCCGCCGCTGGAGGATACATCGCCGCGAGCCGAAACCCTTCCGGAAAATCAAACAAGTTGTAGCTCGCTTCCGTGAGTTGAGGATTGTGAATCAGGGGGGTCAGCGGGTAGAGCAGCGAGGCTTGCCACAGCCGATAAGCCGTCGAATCCATCGGTAAGAAGAAGGCGTCGACGGGCGTCGTGGCATCCTGGAGAGCGGTTTCCATGGCCTGAAAGTACTCAGGTTCAGGGATGACGGTGAGATCAATTTGAATGCCGGTTTGGGCCTCAAAGTCCGCCAAGTAAGGTCTGACGCCAGCCGTCCAGGGGTGGTCATCTAACAGCAGGGAGATTTTTTGCCCCTGGAATTGCTCCCAGTCAAAGGTCTTGCTGCGGGCCAAGGGGGTGGAATTTTCGCCCCTAGTCCCATGAGGACGGCGACAGTTTGCGAATAAGCCTGTTGCGCCCGCCGACAGTAGCGTGAGTTGTAGAAATCGGCGGCGCGATCGCTGAAAAGACCAGGGAAAGGGGCACCTCATGACATTTCCATCCAGGTGAGGCGAGTTTCGTTAGCAACAGTGACAGGATTAAGTGTGTTTTAGGGTGCCCACAAATTGGGAACAGAACGAATCCACCTTTATCAAGCTTATTGCTTTGCGATCGGAGCAGTGGGGGAAGGCGGGAAAATTAAGATTGCAGTGGGGGAAGACAACAACACCCTGCCAAAACAATGAATTTTGCTAAACCCGCGTTTCCTAGATGCTTGCTGGTCAGCAGGGTGGACTTCAACGGCAGGCCGACAAAATTTGCTCGTCTAGGGAAAAGTCAGCCTCAGCCTGTTGGCGTCCGGAAGTCACAAAATCGTTCTCGAAGGAGTCTTTAAGACCACTCACGAGGTCGAACTGAGGGGTCCAATTCAGTTCTGATTGGGCTTTGTGGATGTCGGTAAAAAAGTGTTGCACCCGCATCGGAAAAGCTTTCTTTTTGCCGAAATCAAAGGCTTTAGGGTCGTAATGCACCAACTTGAGGCTGGCCGGATCTTTACCGGCGGCGATCGCACAGGCTCGCGCCAACCCATCAAAGGTGACGGCCTTGTCTCCAGAGATGTTGTAAATCTGCCCCATGGCTTGCGGATTGCCCAACACGGCAGCCATGGCAGCGGCGAGATCGGCGACGTGGCCCATTTGGGTCAGTGCCATGCCGTTACCAGGAATGGGCAGCGGGCGATCGCGCACCAGGCGATCGAAAAACCAGGCTTCCACATCGTTATAGTTCTGCGGTCCATAAATATAGACGGGACGCACCGACGTAAAGGGCACCTTTTGCGCCGCTAAATATGCTTCGGTTGCAAATTTGCCTTTGTGGCGGCTGTTGGGGTCAACGGCATCGCCTTCGACATGGGGCATTTCGTCCGATTTCAAATACACCCCGGCAGAGCTGACGTAAACAAAATGTTGAACTTGACCGCCAAACAGTTCGACCAGGGGTTGGGTGTCGCTCAGTTCCCGACCGTTGTTGTCAAAAATGGCGTCAAAGGTTTCCCCGGCGAGGGCGGCTTTGAGTTGGGCCGCATCTTGGCGATCGCCGTTGATGGTTTTCACCGATGCGACTGGCGCGGGTTTGTTGCCCCGGTTAAACAGCACCACCTCGTGGCCCTGACTGACCAAGAGTTGAGTGAGGTACACCCCGATAAAGCGAGTGCCGCCCATAATCAAAACGCGCATCCTGGCCTCCCATTGCCTTGCAATCATCTCTTGGTATCTTAGGCTGCAGTCGCCCCCTAATCGGCAAGAATTCTCGTGCGGGAACGCTGTGATCGTTAAATCCCTGTAATAAGTTGTTTGACGAATGCTTAAGCGAATCGGCAAAAAGCCCCAGATTAGCGCTTCCCCCCTTAGTCTGAAGCCATCATCGCGATCTCGTTGCCCCGAGTTCCCACTAAAATAGAGAAACTGTTATTTCCAGACTGCTTGAATAGCTGCACATTAGTCGCAGTATGCACTTCATTGGCGAAGCTGAATGCAAGAGCTAGACACCGCCTATCAAATATTAGATTTAGAGCCGGGGGCTTCCATGGAAGAAGTCAATCAGGCTTACAAAGATCTGGTGTTTATCTGGCATCCCGATCGCCTGCCCAAAGATAACCTGCGGCTGATTGAAAAAGCGCAGGAAAAAATTAAGCAGCTCAATCAAGCCCGCGACTACCTGCGTACCCACGCCCGCGTGGGGACCCCCACCTCTAGCAACGGTAGTAATGCTGCGGGCACGGGCTATCGATCACGCACGCGCCCCTATGGTCGCGCTGCGGGCAATCCGTCTTATCGGCAGCACTCGACTTCCAGTCGTCCGTCAGAGTCGTCGCAGCAAACCTATCAAAACCCTTATCGGAATTATCAAGCCCGCTATGCCCAGGCTCGCTACGGCAACTACGGGACTTACCGCCAGAACGAAAATCAGGATGCGCAAGCCCGTAACGGCACCACGGGCGATCGCCCGCCCTCTTCGTCTAGTGCTAGCGCGAACTCTAGCGCTAGCGGGTCGACACCGGGGAACCCCAGCCACCGCTACACCAACGGCAATAGTGCCTCTCACACCAATGCCAATGACGGTTGGAACAATTACACCACGCCGCGTCCCAGTGGTTCCGGCAACTCAGCCTCAAACAGTCGCGATAGTGGCCCCAGCTACACCGTTAATAGCGATCGCTCCACGACGTCGAGTTATCGCCCCCCCGCTTCGAGCTACCGCCCGCCTTCGCCTGCAGAATCTCACTCAAGCTCTAGCAGCGCCTATCGGTCGCGGCAGCAGCCGGACTTGAGCGGTTCCAATCTGCGGGGAGCCGACCTGAAGGAAAAAGACTTCTCCGGGCGCAACCTGAGCAGTGCTGACCTGAGCAATGCCGACTTGCAAGATGCGTTTTTGCATGGGGTCAATCTCAATCGGGCTGACCTGTCCAACGCTAATCTGTTTCGGGCCAATCTGCTGCAGGCTAATCTCAGCCATGCCAATCTACGGGGCGCAAATCTCATTGGCGCAGATTTGAGCGGGGCAGATCTCAGCGGCGCAGATTTGAGTGGGGCGAAGGTGGCCGTGGGCGATCGCGTCATGGTCAAACTCACCGGCACGATCTTGCGCGGCACCATCATGCCCGATGGCACCATTAACGCCTAGTTGAGCCAGCAGAATGAGGATCATGTAACATGCAATTTTCGCGAAGAATAGACCTGACTGGACAAGGGACAGCCGAGACGGCTATCCCAACCTATTGAATTTCCATTCCTACGCAACTGATAAGCTAAAGCTCACCTACTTTGCGTATTTTGGTGGTTGAACTCCGCTGTCGGCAAGACTCAACCAGGCAAATTAAAGGTCGATTAGCTTATTTTCTTTTTCAGGTAAGTAGGTGGGCATAAACAAACAATGTTGTAGGGTGCTGTTAGGCGAAGCCGTAACGCACCCTACAAATAATTAAGCCCATCTACTTATCACCTAAGTCCGAATTTCGCATTCCGTCTGCCGCCTGCGGCTATAAATCTTTTCCAAAGAGATTATATGAAATCCCGCCATTGCCGCCGAAATCGGATACAACGGGACAAGTTATTAGCGTTCTATGCCTCCAATGCCGGGGTGCATGGGGCATAGCGGCGATCGCACCATGATATTTTTCGGTCTGAATTTGAGGTCGGCGGGCCAGCGCTCCTGGCGGTTGATGTTGGGCAGCTTCACCACCGTGTTGGTGGTGGGAACAACGGCCACGGCAGAAATCATCAATGTAGGCTTTGATGATGTGGAGTTACCCACCCTGTCGGAGGCCGAGCAGGAAAAGCTGGATACGTTGCAACTGGTGCGGCAGCCCCAAATCTTGAGCGACGTCAGCCCCGATCGCTCAACGCTGGTGGTCGCCAGTCTGGATCGCTTGAGTCAAACCGATTGGCAGGTCAAATTCCTCGACCTCAACACAGGTGAACTGGTGGACTCGTTTGTTTTGGCAGCTGAGGTATTTAGCCCCCTGGTGCCGATTCAATGGGTGGATAACCGCACGATTCGGTTTGTCCAAGAGGGCCTGTTTGGACCGTGGGATCTGGTGTCGTTGAACCGAGATACCGGCATCGTCTCACACACCACGGTCTACCCTACAGAGGAAGAATCGGGGGAAATTTTGGGGGCAGCTCCTGACTTTTCTCACTTTGCCCTGCGAGTGTTCGAAGCAGAGGAAGACGTGATCTACCTGGTGTCTCTGCGATCGCTCGATCGCATTGAGGTCGCCCGCATTCCTCCGGATTTAGAAATTCAGCCCCCGTCCTGGTCCGCTAACGGCGATCGCGTCGTGTTTGTGACCTCCTCAGTGGAAGGGCGGCAACTCTACGAACGCACCCCCTACAGCCCCAACCTGGCGGATCCGGTCAATCAAGATGCGCTGGGGCGCGTGCCCCCCGCCGATAATCTTTTCTTGCAGCAAAATGAAGTCAAAGTCTATGACCTCACGGCCTCTGAGGAGCCACTGCTGCTGCAACTCAGAGCCGGGGATGACCCGGCTCACCTGCTGGCCGAGGCCAAATTGAATCCCGCCGGCGATCGCTTGCTGGTGAAATATCTGGAACCGAGTCAGCTCAGCGGTCGCGAGTTTCCGACTTACCTTTATCCCCAGCGGTCTTACTATCAGGTTCTCGATCTGACGGGCAATCCCCTCGCCACCCTGAGCGACCCGGTTCTCGAAGGCCCCCTGGAGAATACCGGCGACTTTATTGACGCCGATACGGTCCTGTTTAGCAGCGCTGTCGGCACCAATCGCCACTTTTATACCTACGACTTAGGCTCCGAAGGGTTGACTCGTCTGCCGCTCCCCACTGGCAGTGTCGACCCCACATCGTGGCAAGTCTCCCCCGATGGCAGGACTCTGTTTTTTGCCTTTTCGTCCGTCACCCAACCGCCAGAGCTGTATTCGATGCCGCTGGATGGCAGCGCTCCGCCGGTGCAGATTACCCAACTCAATGCAGCGGTGGCGGCGGTCAACCAGGTGCAGGTCAATCCTGTCCGCTTTTCAACCCGCAACGGCCCCCGCGAGGGCTTTCTGGTGCAGCCCGCAGGCATGGCCTTTCCGCCGACAGAGACCCCCATCGTATTTTGGCAACAGGGCGGTCCCGGCTTTTCAATGATTAACGAATTTGCGGTGGAAGTGGAAATGCCCCTGAACCTGCTGCCCAATTTCGGCATTTCGGTGCTGTCGGTGCCGCTTGCTGGGCGCGAGGGTTTTGGCGCTGAGTTGTATCGCCTGCAGGCCGAGGGCAACAACTTCGGCCAGGTTGACATCATCGAAGGGGTCGAAGTGGCTGCCCAGGTGGTGGGGCAAGGGTGGGCGCGTCCTGACCAGTTGGGCATTACGGGGTGTTCCTATGGCGGCTATTTCACGGCTCAGGCGATCGCTCAGTTCCCCGAGGTGTTTGCGGCGGCTAACCCCCAGTGCTCCTTCCTGGATGCGTTTACGGAATGGCAACTGGGCTACTCATCCCTGCTGTCTTACCTGACGGGGCGCACGCCCATGGAAGCCCCTGAGCTGTATCAGGCGATCTCGCCACTCTATAGTGCCGATGACATCACCACCGCCACGATGATCTTTCACGGCTCGGCGGACTTTTTGCAAGTCGATGTGGCCCGCAACTTTCATGATGTGATCGATGGCAACGGTGTGCCGACGACCATGTACGAATTTGAAGGGATTGGACACAGCATTTTCGATATTGGCCTGCAACGGACTGCCGCCCAGCTCCAAGTCGATTTCTTTCGGAACTATCTCACCCGCTAGAGGGGGAAGCATTGATTTTTCTACATCGAAAGCTTGAAAAAACCTGAAAAATGTTAAGAAGTGTGTAGAAATTTGCGGTTTATCTGTTAAGGTGGAATGAATTGCAGCATTCGCAAAGGATATAAATATGCGCTATACCGTTGAAGATGGTGGTCGGTTAAATAACTTTGCCGTCGAACCCAAGATGTATGAGGCTGAGCCTCCAACCGCCAATGACAAGCGCAACTACATCATTCTCGGTGTGTTGGCGGCTGGCCTAGTAGCAGGTGTCTGCTCTATCGCTTTTGTCGTCTCCTAGTCAACTACACCTGACAACTGAATACTCAATTAAGCAGTTTCAGCGATCGTTGGAACTGCTTCTTGTTTGGGGATGCTTCTATTCGTAGGCGCTTGGCGGGGAGGCGTCAGAGGCCCCCGCGATCGCTCCATCAAGGGGTCGGTCAGGCCACGGGGGAGCGAGACTCTGGCTGCAGCCATCGTAAAAGGAAGCAGTTGCAGCGATCGTGACCCGAATCGCCTAGCGGTGCTTCGAGGGGCTCGAAGCCAAATTTTTGATAGAGCTGTAGGGCCGACTGCATCGCATCCAGGGTTTCCAGGTAGCAGCCACGATAGCCGAGGACGGACGCCGTATTGAGCAGTTTTTGGATCAGGGTCTGGCCCAGCCCTTTCCCCCGAAAGGCGGGAAGAAGATACATTTTTTGCAGTTCACAGAGGCCCTCATGCTCACAGGGAAAGGGGGCAATCCCACCGCCGCCAATCACCGTGTGGTCGGCAGTAATCACGTAATACGCGGCATTGTGGCCTTGATAGGCCTGCGAAAGTGTATCTAACTCCGGATCAGCCCAGGCAAAACCAGGGCGGTTTGCGCCAAACTCGGTTAAGACCTGGCGAATAATCGCCGCAATCTGAGGATTGTCAGCAGGCTGAATCTTGCGAATTTCAAACGGCATAGCAGTAGCGGATTAACGCGGGCCAGGGGAGCGGCGATCGCGACGGGTAAACAGCTTTAAGAAGGGTAAGCGGTTTTGCACCTGGCGAGGTTTGAGCTTTTCGCTCAATTTATCCAGGGCAGTGGGTTCGGGTTTGGGGGGAGCGGGTTCGCCGCCGGGGGTCTGCCACCAGGCCGACACAGTACCGCCCGCGAAACCGGCGATCGCGCCAAAGATGATACTAGGAGCGATTTCATACCCCAGCAGCAAAAATGCCAGCAAAAACACCAACCACAGTTTGAGGGCGACGGGAAAAATTTTGTCAGTCACAATTCACCCCACATCGACGGTCGACCGAGCGCGCAGTGCTCTAGCCATCACGAACCCCTTGCCGGACTCGTTTACGCCTCTACTATAGTCGCCAATTGCGGAGGCAGGGGCTGGGTGGTATCCACCGGGTGGACAAATTGCCCTTCAGTGGCGGTGAATGGCTCTAGGGTTTGCTGGGCTAATACTGCCACCGTGGCGTCGGCAATGTCGCCCTGGCGTTCCCGCACCCGCTGCTCCAGCACCTCGGAGGGAGCCTGACAATGCACCAGGGTCAGCGGCAGGTCGTGGGTTTGGGCCTGGGCGATCGCCAACTGTCGGGTCGCCACGCGATCGAACTTGGCATCTAAAATGGCGGTATAGCCTTGACTCGCCAGCAGGCCGCCGAGTTCGGCCAGTCGTTCATAGGTTTTCTGGGACATTTCTGGTGTATACAGGCTGTCGTCGCCCCGCTGCGGCAGCGGCACTTCGGCCAGATGCTTGCGCACAGCATCAGAGCGCAGGTAAATCGCCCCCAGTTGACGACTCAACTCGCGAGCCACAGTACTCTTGCCCGATCCTGACAGTCCGGACATCACCAGCAACCGCCCCGGCTGAGGCTGCATGGCTTCCCAGGCGAGGGTGTAGTATTTGGCGGCTTTGGCCGCAGCGTCTTGCTTAGTGCCCTCATCGATGGAGGGATCACCCAGCAAAAAAGAGGTGACCTTCGCCCGCACGTAGGATTGCCGACTGACGTAGAGCGGTAGCACCTGCAAGCCTTCCCAGTCGCCCGTGCATTCCACATAGTGGCTGAGAAAAATTGCCGCCAGATCGCGCCGTCCCTGCACGGTCAAATCCATGATGATGTAAGCAATGTCGAACATGACATCGACAAAGCGGAACGGTTCGTTGAACTCGATACAGTCAAACAGCAGCAGTTCATCTTGCCAATAACAAATGTTGTTGAGGTGCAGGTCACCATGGCAGGCCCGAATTTTGTCCTGCGCCATGCGCTGTTGGAGCAGGTCTTGCCGGGTGGCAAAAAACTCGTCGGTAAAAGCTTTGGTTTCGTCAAACTGCTGTTGGGTCTGGGGACCGCCGATGAAGCCCACCGTTTGCTCGTAGTTTTCGTCGATGGACTGGCGCACGTTTTCGACGGTGCCAAAGGCGCGAATGTAGTCGTTGGTTTTCGCTTTGAGGTGAAATTCAGCGATCGCCGCTGCCAATTGCCGCAGCAGCGCTTCCGTCAATTCCCCTTGTTCGAACTGGTGGCTCAGCAGGGCCGACTGGGGAAACTGCCGCATCTTGACGACATACTCGACCACACTATCATCTGCCCCCAGGACAAAGCGATCGCCCTGTTGGGCGATCGGCAACACCTCCAAATAGAGGGCCGCAGCGGCGCGTTGATTTAGCCGCAGTTCCTCCTCACAAAAGTGCTGCCGTTTTTCCAAGGTGGAGTAGTTGAGAAACCCAAAATCCACCGACTTTTTCACTTTGTAGGCAAAATCCCCTGTCAACAGTACGTAAGAGACGTGGGTCTGCATGAGCCGGATAGGCGGCTGCACGTCGTGGGGATAAAACTCCGGCTGGAGCATCTGTTCAATCAAGGGGGGAAGGGATGCGTTCGCCATGAATCCTGGGGTTTAGAGGTGATTTACAAACTGCTTGAAGATGAGTGCTGAGTAGGCAGTTACAATTAAACGTAAGACGCCGTAGGTTGCGGTTGAGGAACGAAACCCAACACCCGCATGGGTTACGCTATCGCTAACCCATCCTACAGTTGAATCAGCCTAGCTACTTGGCAAAGTTGGCACTGACTTAAGCCTGGTAGGCCATGCCCACCCTAACGGAGATCAGGACTGCTGAGGGTATGGCCGTGACCAGCCGCACTCAGACAATAAAAAACCAGGGATATCAATCCCTGGTCAAGCCGGATAGATTAGCCTTATTCTGCTTTCGGGATTTCTTTGCCTAAGGGAGTTGCCACCGTTGGGGTAGGCTCCTCAGAGGCAACAGTTCGGGGTGCAGCGACATTCACCAAAGTTTTGTCAGTCTCTGAGATCACTTCGACGCCCGCTGGCAGTTTGAGGTTGCTGATATGCAAATTTTCACCGACGGCTAAGTGAGAGACATCAATGTCTAACGACTCAGGAATCACGTCCGGGGCGCAGCGAATCGCCAATTCTGACACCATGATATCAAGCGTACCGCCCTCGTCTTTAACGCCCCGAGCAGTGCCGGTGTAGTTAATCCCTACGACCACGTCTACGCTGGACTGACTCGAAATCGAAAAGAAGCTCAGGTGATAGATCTTACCTTTCCACGGATGGGTTTGGACTTCCCGCAAGAGGGCCTGACCATTCCAGGGCATTTCCGGCACACTGACGTTGATCAAGGTGTTGTTGACGTCAGCATAGCGCACGAGGCGCTCCGCTTCCCGCTGCTCCACCACGAGCGAAACTGAGGCATCGCCGTCATGTCCATACAGGACTGCGGGGATTTGTCCCTCACGGCGGAGGGCTCTGGGATTTGCGCTGGTATCGCGCTTTTGACATTCAATCGACAGTTCCATAGGACTTACTTACAACTCAAAAAGACTTCGGCAGGCAAACGAACGATCAAGCAACTTGAGAAGCGCCACCATTTTCATAAAGCAGCGCTCGCTTGGGACCGTGGATGGGATCTTCCACGATAATGGTCTGGTCACGACTGGCTCCGAGCGATACGATCGCGATCGGAACTTCCATTAACTCAGCCAAAAACTTGAGATAATCCAGCGCTTGGGTCGGCAGGTCTTCCAGCGATCGACAACCCGCGGTGGATTGTTTCCAACCCGGAAGAGTAGTGTAGATCGGTTCGCACCGAGCAAACAACCGTCCACTGCTGGGTAATTCTTGGTGAATCTCGCCATCAATTTTGTACGCCGTGCACACCTGGATTTCGTCCAGTTCGTCGAGCACGTCTAACTTAGTAATCGCGAGACAGTCAATGCCATTGATGCGCACCGCGTAACGACCAATGACCGCGTCAAACCAGCCGCACCGCCGCCGCCGCCCGGTCGTAGTTCCAAACTCGGCCCCCAATTCACAGAGCTTGTCCCCCAGGCCGCCAATCAACTCAGTGGGAAAGGGCCCTTCACCGACGCGGGTGGTGTAGGCTTTGGCGACGCCGATCACGCGGTCAATCATGGTGGGGCCAACCCCGGAACCGATGCAGGCTCCCCCCGCCACCGGATTGGAGGAGGTGACATAGGGGTAGGTGCCGTGGTCGAGATCTAGCAGGGTGCCCTGAGCGCCCTCGAACAAAATATTTTTGCGATCGCGGATCGCCTGGTCAATGAGCAGGGAACTATCCACGACGTGGGAGCGGAGGCGATCGGCATACTCCCGATATTCCTCCAGTACCGCTTTCGGGTCTAAGGGGTCCAGACCATACAGCTTTTCGAGCACGACATTCTTGTACTGAATCGTCCACTCTAGCTGCTCGGCCAGATCGTCCATATCAAGCAGATCGACCATGCGGATGCCGATACGCTCAGATTTGTCGGCATAGGTGGGACCAATCCCCCGACGGGTCGTGCCAATTTTCTTGGTGCCCCGACGCTCTTCTGAAGCCTGGTCGAGCAGCCGGTGATACGGCATCGTGACATGGGCCGATTCGGAGATAAATAGGTTCTGAGTAGAGATGCCCAGGCCCTCGAGCATATCTAACTCTTTGATAATTTCGCGAGGGTCAACCACCGTACCGCTGCCGATCACACACTCCGTATCGGGATACAAAATCCCTGATGGAATCAGATGCAGCTTCAGCGTCCGATCTTGAACCACTACGGTATGACCCGCATTCACGCCGCCCTGGTACCGAACGACTACATGAGCCGACCGGCTCAAGAGGTCAGTGATCTTCCCTTTTCCTTCGTCGCCCCACTGGGCACCAATTACTACGACGTTAGCCAATGTCTTAAGGTCTTCCGTTCACACAAATGACCATTATCTCCAAGTTTTTGCAACACTGTCAAGATATTGTTTTGTGAACTCGGCGGCAACTTAGTGGGAACTGGTGAACGATGCTCTGAGGTGATGGGAGCTGGGGGCCGCGATCGCCCGTTTTACTCAGGCCTTAATTCACGTAGGGGTTAGAGGATTGGGCATGAGCGTGAAGCACTCAAGCAAATCAGACTAGCATAAACCCAAATCGGTTTTCTTACGGTAAAACAGTAGATAACCTTCCGTTGATTTACGATACTTTACATTTTTGCTACTCAATCTTAGTTAAGGGGTTTCCATGAGTCTATATGCTGAACTTCACCGTCATTTGGGCGGTTCCGTTGTCCCAAGAGTGCTCTGGCGTTATTTTCAACGCAACCGCCCCGACGTATCAGAGCGGTTTGAGGGGTATCCCGCCTTTGAAGATTTTTACACCCGTCCGCGCAATACCCTCGCGGAATATTTAGAGCTGCATACCTTAGTAGAAAGTGTGCAGACCCAAGAAGCCTTGCCGTATTTTGTGTATCGTCTGATTCGCGGCGCTTATATTTTTGAGAATCTGGCTTACCTGGAGCTGCGCTATACGCCCTATCTCCGCACGCCAGAGCATCTGCCGCAACCTGAGCGGATTGAGAAAATGGCAGAAATTATCGAGGTTGTGGGGCGGGCAAGCCAGCAAACCGAGTATCCCGTGGTGACGAAGCAGATTCTCTGTATGCACTCTAAGTTGCCCTACGAAGTGAACCGGGCCATTGTCGATCTGGCGGCGCAATATCCCAACTTTGTTTGTGCGATCGATCTGGCGGGGGGCGATGCGAACTATGGCGATCGCCTGGATGAATATGTTGCTCTCTATTCACACGCCCGTAATCTGGGAATTAACACCACTGGCCATGTGTTTGAAACCCAGGATGGCTGTCATCCTGAGTTGCTGCCCTACTTGCAGCGGATTGGTCACGGCATTCAGATTCCGCTGCAGCGCCCGGATTTACTCAAAGAAGTGGCGGCGCGGGGACAGTGTTTAGAAGTGTGTCCGACGACTTATTTTAAGACTGGCACTCTGGACAACATGCAGCAGCTCAAGCCGATATTCGATCGCTGCTTTGAAGCTGGTGTGGATATCGCCATCTGTACGGACAATGCTGGGTTACATAATGTCCGCTTACCCTTTGAGTATGAAAATTTGCTGACCCAAGACATCATCGGTTTTGACGAGTTGCAGGCTTGTCAGGCGGCGGCTTTCCGCCATGCCTTTGCCTGGCCCCATGAGCGCCAGCCGGGGTCGGTAATCGAATCGATGCTGCGCCGTCAGCTCAATACCCTGATGGAGGACGAGTTCGACGAACCGGTGATGCACTGGTAGAGGGCCGCATCCCGCTAGTGCCACCATCTATCCGGGAATCGTGGGGGAGGAGATGGGGATGAGCGATCGCCCCTCTAATCCAGCCCAAAGCACTGCGGATCGCCTCCTTGTGAAAGAGCGGCTGAGTTCTCGATGGGCAGCCAATTTTCCCATTCATCGAGAAAAATCTCAGACCGAAAGGGTGCGACTGGTTGCATGATCCTAGATAATGGATAGGTTTTGTAAAAACCTGTCGCGTTTAAACAGCACCGAACCTTATCATGCGTACCCATTACTGCGGCCACCTGCGAGCATCTCACATCGGCGAAACCGTCACCCTGTTTGGCTGGGTCGATCGCCGTCGCGATCATGGGGGCGTGATTTTTGTGGATTTGCGCGATCGTACGGGGGTGGTGCAAATCGTCAGCGACCCTGAGCGCACGCCCGCCTCGTTTGTCACCGCCAACGAACTGCGCAACGAATATGTGGTGCGGATTACGGGCAAGGTTAGCCAGCGCCAGGCGGGCGCGATCAATCCCAAATTGCCGACGGGGGAAATCGAGATTTACGCCGATGAAATTGAACTGCTGAATGCCGTGCGCAAGCAGTTACCCTTTCAGGTGTCGACTGCCGATGCTGAGACGGTAAAAGAGGAACTGCGATTGCGGTATCGCTATCTGGACCTGCGACGCGAGCGCATGGCCCACAATATGCGGGTGCGCCACGAGGTGGTGAAAGCCATTCGCCGTTTCTTAGAAGACGAAGAGCATTTCATGGAAGTGGAGACGCCGATTTTGACCCGCTCCACACCGGAAGGTGCCCGCGACTTCATCCTGCCTTCCCGCGTTAACGAAGGGGAATGGTTTGCCCTACCCCAGTCGCCGCAGTTGTTTAAACAAATTTTGATGGTGTCGGGGGTCGATCGCTACTACCAGATTGCCCGCTGTTTTCGCGATGAAGATTTGCGGGCCGATCGCCAGCCCGAGTTTACCCAACTCGATATGGAGATGAGCTTCCTGAGCCAGGACGAAATCCTGGAGCTGAACGAGCGGCTGGTGTGCCACATTTTCAAAAGCGTGAAGGACATTGACGTGTCGCGTCCGTTTCCGCGATTGACCTATGCCGAAGCCATGGACCGCTATGGCACCGACAAGCCCGATACCCGTTACGGGCTGGAACTGGTGGAGGTGTCTGACCTGGTGGCGGACTCTGGCTTCAAAGTCTTCTCTGGCGCAGTGAAATCTGGTGGCATGGTCAAGGTGCTGCCGATTCCGAACGGCAATGACGTCATTTCGAACGTGCGGATCAAACCGGGCGGCGACCTGTTCAAAGTGGCGGCAGAGGCCGGTGCCAAGGGGTTGGCCTATATCCGCGTGCGGGAAAACCAGGAAATTGACACCATTGGCGCGATTAAAGACAACCTGAACGCCGATCAGGTGCAGGAATTACTGCGTCGCACCGGGGCCGCCGCTGGCACGTTGCTGCTGTTTGGCGCGGGCCCGAGCGAAGTGGTGAATCCCACGCTGGATCGAGTGCGGCAGGCGATCGCCAAAGAGATGAACCTGATTCCCGACGGTCAGATCAATCTGCTGTGGGTGACGGATTTCCCCATGTTTGAGTGGAATGCGGAGGAAAACCGTTTGGAAGCCCTGCATCACCCGTTCACCGCCCCCCGTCCTGATGAAATGGATGATCTCAAAACGGCTCGGGCTCAGGCCTATGATTTGGTGCTGAACGGTTATGAAATTGGCGGCGGCAGCTTGCGGATTTATCAGCCGGAGGTGCAGCGTCAGGTGTTTGCCACCATCGGCCTGTCGGATGCAGAGGCCCAGGAAAAGTTTGGCTTTTTGTTGGAAGCCTTTGAATACGGTACGCCGCCCCATGGGGGCATCGCCTACGGACTCGATCGCCTGGTGATGCTGATGGTGGGTGAAGAGTCCATTCGGGATGCGATCGCCTTTCCCAAAACCCAACAGGCCCGTTGCTTGCTGACAGACGCCCCCTCCAGCGTCGACGCCAAACAGTTAAAAGAACTTCATGTGGCCTCGACCTACCGTCCGAAGCCGAAAGAAACGCCGGTAGACGCCTGAGAATAAGCCTCTCAGCTCGTAATAAAAACGGTGACGGCGGCTTTTTCTGCCGTCAAGTTTTCATAACTTTACGAGAAGTCATACAGATTACTACAAATACATAAAGGTGAGACCAGGCGCTCTCAACATCACGATAGGATTTTATCAATCGATACTTGATACGACCCCGATAGAGCCCCTATGCTGATTGTTTTGTTGATTTTTGGCCTGAGTTTGGTGCCTGCCCTGATCTCGACGTGGATTAGCCTCCGTTCTCGGGAACGGGTGCAGGCTGAGTTTGGTCGAGCCATGGAGGCCGCCACTCGTAGAGGTCTCAAAGCGACCATTCAGCGCGATCGCGACTTGAATTATGTTGAAGGCATCGGGTATGTGCTTGGCGACTTTAGTTGCGAGATGAATGCGCGATCGCCCTATCTGCGGTGTGCGATGAATCCCTGTGGCCCTTGCGAAGGGTGCCAGTTTTACGAAGCCAAAGTGACGCGAGAAGTCGTCAAAACGGTTCCCGAGACGACTAATTCTTGCCCGATTCCGCCGATGCCCGATACCTGCCCTCTACCCGTCTTTTCAAGTGTGGCGTAGGGCATCGCAGATGTGCCTAGCTCGATGAGTGCTCCCCCTTAAACGCTCGTTCCATATCCCATCAAAACCACACCAGCCCAGGGTTTTCCTGGGCTTTTTCATCGGTGTATGTTTCTCCATCTCTGAACTCTGGGCTGCTCCTAGCTAGAACGCAGATCGGGGTTGGCTATGATTTGGCAAGGGGCTGTGAACCAGCCCAGGCTGATTCGCCAGAGAGAGCAATTATTCCATGGATCCTATCAGTATCATGCTCGCGCTGAGCTTAGGCTTGGGCCTGAGTGCAGCCTGTGGCTTTCGCGTGTTTATTCCGCCCTTTGTGATGAGTGTGGCCACCATGCAGGGGGTGATTGTGCCCGCGCCTGAGTGGCAGTGGTTAGGTAGCCAAACCGCTGTCATCACTTTGGGGATCGCCACCTTGATCGAAGTGTTGGCCTATTTCATTCCCTGGGTGAGCAATGCGCTGGATTCGCTGGAACTGGTGGCGGCCCCCATCGCGGGGATGTTGGTCACCGCCGGTAGCCTGTCGATGGTCGGTGAGATGAATCCAGTGTTGATGTGGACGACGGCAGCGATCGCGGGGGGCGGCACCGCCGAACTGGTGGAGAGCGCCACTACGGTTACCCGGTTTGCCACTGCCAGCGCGACGGGCGGTCTGGCTAATCCTGTGATGGCCTTGATTGAACTGCTCTCATCGCTGCTGTTGACGATACTGGCAATTTTTGCGCCAGTTTTAACCATCGTCCTGGTGGTGGGACTGATCATTTACTGCTGGCGGCGACTACGGCGCTTGCGCCGGCGACGGCAACGCGCTCAAGATGCTTTCTCAAAATGACCGGGCACTGTTGATGATTGAGCCGCGTCAGTAGGTGGACATCAATAGACATCAATAAACGATGTTGTCGAGTGCTGTTAGGCGAAGCCGTAACGCACCATTCCATAAAGATTTGATGCGTTATGCTGGCGCTAACACATCTTACAAATAATCAAGCCCATCTACTTAGGAATGAGGATCAAATAACATCCAGATTGTTAGGGCAGGCATCTTGCCTGCCTGGGGACAGCCGAGACGGCTATCCCAACTGATTCAATTCTCATTCCTTACGTCCATCATGCGGCAGCTGAATTGCTGAGGTTTACGGCTTTCTCCTGATAACGTAATGAGGCGTCAAACAACGTTGTGTACCATGTACTTGGACAATTGATGGAAAGGCAAAAGATTGCAACGATCCAAACTATCTTCAGTTCTCGGCTGGATAACTTAAGTCACTTTCTCAACATTGCGGAAGCGCATGGTGCAGAAGAGGTCGAGTCTCTGCTACAACGTCGCATTGCGCCTGACATGTTTCCGTTCGGCACGCAAATCGTCTTCACGTGCAATCAGCCTCGCAACTTTGCCTTGTGGTGTGCGGAGCAGCCCGCGAATAATTTGCAGGCCGATGTCGCTACTCTAGCCGAGGCTCGCGACCAGATTGCCGCCACGCAAGCGCTATTGGCGGAGATTGACGCCGTTGATGCCAAGTTGGAAAAAATCACTCGCATTGACCTGGGCGCTCTCTATTTAGAACTCTCCGGCCAATCCTACGTAGACGATTTTCTGATGCCAAACTTTTATTTTCATTTGACGACGGCGTACGACATCATCCGGATGGCCGGAGTGCCCATCGGCAAACGCGATTTTATGAAACATTTGGTGCCCTTCATTCGGCACAAAGGTGAGGGGCAGCAGTGATGGGTAAAAGCCTCTGGAAAGGTCCGTATTAAGCTGTTGTAGGCGGCTGTCGCCGCCGGTTGCGGCAGTGGTCGAAACCAGACTGCTTTAACCAATCAGGGAACGCCGCATTCCGCCTGTGAGCCAGGGGACAAGGCACTGCTGAGGAAATCGTCGCGGGTGGCGAAAAGGTTGATCGAGAAGACGGCCAGAAAGAAACGCCACCTGCCAAAATTGAGAGTGGCGTGAGGCGGAGGCTCAATGTTTCTCTTTTTATCCAAACTGTTGCCGTTGTTGGTGTATCCCCTGGGGCTGGCGTCTCTGTTGCTAGTAGTAACGGTGTGGGGCATCTGGCGCAAGCGGCGACAGTTGGCCATGGGAGCGGCGATCGCCGCCCTGATCGTGCTCTGGGCAGGTAGCAATGCCTGGGTGGCCACCCGGTTGGTGCAATCTTTGGAATGGCAAAATCTGCCCCCCGACCCGCTGCCTAACGCGGAGGCCATCGTCGTGTTGGGGGGCAGCACCCGCCCGGCAGACTTTCCGCGACCGTGGGTAGATGTGACAGAGGCGGGCGATCGCGTGCTGCACGGTGCCCAGCTCTACAAAGCGGGCAAAGCGCCCAAGTTGATCCTGAGTGGCGGTCGCATCGAGTGGCGGGGTGGGGGACCCCCTGAGTCCGATGATATGGCCCAGATTGCCGAAGCGATGGGCGTGCCGCGGGCTGATATCCTCGAAGACCCTACTTCCCTGAATACCTATCAAAATGCCGTGAACGTGAAGGCAATTTTGCAGCGGGAAGGCATTGACCGGATTTTGCTAGTCACTTCAGCCATGCACATGCCGCGATCGCTGGCAATTTTCCAAAAGCAGGGCATGGACGCGATCGCCGCCCCTACGGATTTCCTCATTTCGGCTCGCCGTGTGGCGGAAGTCAGCGGTAGCCGTCAGGCCATCCTCCTCAGCCTGTTACCCGATGCCGAGCATCTCGATAATGTCAGCCGCGCCATGAAAGAATACATTGGGCTATTGGTCTACCGCCTGCGGGGCTGGCTCTAGGCCACCGCTATCAGGTTAAAAAGGGCCGCAGGCGATCGGCCATTTGGGCGCTGGCACTATCAGCAGTGACTAACTCAACGGCGTCGGCGCTGACGGCCCCCAGACCCAGGTCGGCAGCCCGACGAATCTGGGCTTGACTCCAGATCGAGCCAGCGGCGACCGTCTCAGTCGTGCCCAGCAGCCGCAAAATGGCAATGCCCACCGCGTCGATCGCGATGCGATCAGTGCTTGCCAGCATCACCTCAGCCCTGACCTTTTCGCCCTGGGCCGGTCCCCCCCGCACAAACGCATCGACCCCATCCAACACGATTAGGGAGGGGCGATAGGTGCGGTTGACCTCCGCAATCATCGGGCGCTGGTTGGCCGAACTATGCAACTCGCGCATGTAGTCGTGTTCGTCGCCGGGCACCCGCTTGGCCACCATGCCGATGGTATTTTTCAGCGATAGGGTGAAGTGGCCGCCGAAGCGGTGTGTCTTCAGGCAACAAGCATTGACGATCGCATCAGCATCTAAAACGGGTTTGGCGATCGCAAAGCCCCGTGACCAGTTCGTGCCCTCGCCGGCAAAATACTGCCAGCCATCGCGCCCCAATTCGTCAAATACGAGCGGCGTGAAGCCGTAGCGATCGGCTAAAGCAAACACCTGAGCCTGCTCCATGGCCGACCGGGTCGCCGCCATGCCAGAGCGATCGCCCACCGTTAGCTGGCTGGCTCCAGAATTTTGCACTTCTTGCACCAGCGTTTCCAACACTGCGGGGTCAGTGGCCGCCGGAGCCGGATCACCCGTGTTGTAATTGGGCTTGATGAACACTCGCTTGCCGTTGAATCCCGGTGGCTGGAGCAGATCGAGGGCCTGACGCACGCCAGCAGCGCGATCGCTCGTGCTGACCAGGGCCACCCGGTGCGGATTGAGACTGGCGGCAGCAAGGGGCGTGGCGGCTGGCAACTCGCTCAAGGATAAGGCCGCAGAGGTGGGGGTTACTGGAGATGACGACGCACAAGCGTTAAGCCAGGGCGGCAGCAATGCCGCGCCTCCCGCTAATCCCACAAGTTGCAACAGCTTGCGGCGGGTTGAATTGAGAGGCGAAAAATTAGCCATAGAAAAATTTGGAGAGAATGCAACAGTTAGCGATCGCTCCCTTTTATTATGCCAAGGTCAAAATTACAGGGACAGCCGAGACGGCTATCCCAACTGATTGAATTGCCATTCCTAAGGAGATTTCCAGGAACAAAAATACCGGGCCTTGGCGCATTACGCTGCACTCATGACACCGTAGGAATGGAAATTCTTGGCCAGAAATCTCCTTAGCTCACCGACCCTTACCGCCTCCCCCGGCCCCTCACGTCGTGCCCTGCCGGATGGGAATCTTGATCTGAAAGGTGGTGCCTTTGCCGGGTTGTGAGTCACATTCCAAAGTGCCCTGATGCTGATCGTTGACAATTTGATAACTGATAGAGAGGCCGATGCCGGTCCCTTTGCCGATGGGTTTGGTGGTGTAAAAGGGTTCAAAAATCCGCCGCCGCTGATCTTCAGGAATGCCCGGCCCGTTGTCAGTAATGGTAATGAGCACTTCGTCAGAGGTGAGGGTTTGCGTCGCGATCGTGATCGTCGGCGGGTGGGTCTGATGGCCAGCGGCTAGTTGCTCATCCAGGGCGTCGATCGCGTTGCTCAGCAAATTCATAAAGACTTGATTGAGCTTACCGGCATAACATTCCACCGGGGGCAGGTCGCCATAGTGACGCTCCAGTTGAATTTGGGGGCGATCGCCGTGGGCCTTGAGCCGATGCTGCAAAATCATGACGGTGCTATCGAGACCGTCGTGCAAATTAACTGCTTTGATTTCGGCCTCATCCATGCGGGAGAAGGTGCGCAGCGATGCCACAATGCTCTTGATGCGCTCGGCTCCCACCCGCATCGATGCCAAAAGCTTCGGAAAGTCTTCCGCGAGAAAGTCCAGATCGATTTCTTCTATGACTCGTTGCAGCGAGTCTGGCGGATGGGGATAGGTGGCGCGATAGTGCGCCATCAGGGTCAGCAGATCTTCGGCATATTCCGCAGCGTGCAAAATGTTGCCATCGATGAAACTGACGGGATTGTTGATTTCGTGGGCGACCCCCGCCACCAGTTGCCCCAGGCTGGACATTTTCTCTGTCTGCACCAGTTGCGACTGGGTGCGTTGCAGTTCCGCCAGGGTCGCCTTTAAGTCAGCGGCCTGTTGGCTGGCACGCATGGCGTTATCGGTAGCTTGTTGATAGAGATCAGCCTGGCCGATCGCGATGCCCACCTGGTCAGCCAGCGCCGTTAAGAGTTCGGTTTCACCGTTAGTCCAGTGGCGCGGACCGCGACATTCATGGGCAATCAGCAGTCCCCACAGGTGCTTTTTGATCAAGATCGGCACAATCAGGTTAGCCCGCACCTGCAATTGTTGCAGATAGTCGACATGGCAAGTATCCAGATCGGCCTCGTGAATGTCGTGAATCGCTCGAATCCGGCCCTGAGCATAGCGCTCCGCTAATCCTGCCGGGAAGCAGTTGTCGGTGCCAATTTCTCCTAACGTTGAGCACCAGGTGGGTTCGACATCTTCGACGATGACTTCCCCCGTCCAATCTGGTCTGAAGCGGTAGACGACGACGCGATCGGTCATGAGTTGACTCCGCACGGCCTGCACGGTGGTTTGCAAGAGGGGCATCAGCTCTAAGGAGTCGCGAATTTGGGTCGAAATGCGGTTGATCAAACCCTGACGGCGAGCCAGGTCTTGGAGGCGGGTTTCCGATTCTTTGCGGCGGGTGATGTCGGTCAGGACGCCGTCGATGATTTGCACAGTGCCGGTGGCGTCGGCAATGGGTTGGCCGGTTTCCAGCACCCAGCGAATGCTGCCGTCGGCGTGCAGCAGGCGATATTCAGATTCAAAGGAGCGGCGGCGGGCGATCGCGGCGGTAATTTCGCGATCTACGCGCTCGCGATCATCGGGGTGAATGAGTCGCCAATCTTCCTGGTGAATGGGGTGATCGACGGGGTAACCGGTGATTTCGGCGATCGCTTCACTTTGGAAGAGGAGGGTCCAGGTTTGGTCGGCTTTGCAGCGATACACCGCACCGGGAATGTTGTTGATGAGGGTGCGATTGCGTTCTTCGCTTTCTTTGAGGGCGGCCTCGGCCTGCATGCGATCGGTAATGTCAACCACGGTGCCCATCAACCCTAGGACCAGGTCATCGGGGTCACGCCAGAGCCCCCCCCGCTCCTCCACCCAGCGAATGGTGCTGTCGCCCAGCAGCAGCCGATAGTCAATTTGATATTCCTGTCCGGCACTCACCGCCTGACTCACGGCTTGCTTAAGCCGAGGGCGATCGCTGGGATGCACATTTTGCAAATAGGACTCAAAAGTGTCACAAAAACTCACCGCCGACGACTCGAACAGGCTACCGGGCTCAGTCGTCCAAGTCATTTGATCGGAGGCCATATCCCAGGTCCAGACGCCCATGCCGGACACTTTTAAGGCCATGCGTAACTGGCGATCGTTTTCTCGGTAGGCTTCTTCGATGGTTTTGCGATCGGTGACATCCAGCAAAACGCCACAAAAAACGACTTCCCCCAGTTCCTGCGGCACGGGCATGGCATCCATGCGCCACCAGCGGGTTTCGCCCTTTGTCGTAATGATGCGACCCTCAAATTGCCAGGGACTCAACGTTTGCGCCGCTGCATTCATCGTGGTTTGAAACCGCCGACAATCGAGGGGATGAATCTGGTCGAGAAAGATTTGCGCATCGGCCATTAAGGCCGCTGGGGTTAAGCCGGTGAGGATGTGAATGCGATCGCTGACAAAATCGATCGCGTAGCCTGCATCCAGCACCCGCAACTGCATCAGCGCGCCGGGAATGGTCTCAGTAATGGTGCGAAAGCGGGTTTCATTGTCAGCGATCGCCTGTTCCATCACGGCCTGTTCGATGGTGGCGGCTTCAACCTGCTTGCGGCTGGTGACATCCATCATCAAGCCGTCCCAGATCACGTCCCCCTCAGGCAAAATCTGCGGACGCGCCACCGTTTGCAGCCAACCCACCTTGCCATTAGGTTTGTAATATCGCCCTTCCCACCGCCACGACACTAGCGTCGCCGCCGACTCGGCCAGGGTTTGGTCAAAGGAAGGGCGATCGAGGGGATGGATCAAACTTAGAATCTGCTCAGCGTTGACCAAAATGGCGTTGGACGTGATCCCAAAGATCTCAAACGCCCCTGGACTCACAAAGGCAAACTGAATGTGTCCCTCGGGTTGACGCCGGAGCTGGTAAATCACTGCCGGGACATTCGCCAGGAGGGCCTGCAACTGGGGCATCTTCCATGGCCCCTGGGGCATCGGTTCAAAATTGGGGGCCACCGTTGGGGTGACCGATTCGAGATAGCAGATCAATGATTGCCCATCGGCAGCGAGCTGAGTGCGGCGGGTCACGGTGCAACCAGCTGACGACGGCTGACGAATCATGACGGTGGCCGTCGCGCCGCTCTCTGGCTGTCCTTGCCAGACGCCGACATCCAGGGTACGCAATTGCTGGGCAACGGCCTCTGACACAATGTCGGCTTCCGTCGTGGGGATGAGCTCATCCCCCGATTGCCCCAGCAGTTGACAACAGGCTTTATTGACGAACCACACTCGTTGTTCACGGTCTTTGATGTAAAGAGCTGTGGGCACTTCATTAAGCGCCAGATAAAGCAGTTCCGGCGTGATCACAGGGGGCATCTGACGATTATCTGGCATCGACTTGGAAAGATGATTCACCATGACCTGTTGTACCCCAGTTCAACGGAGGTGGGCAGAGCGATCGCAACTGAACGCCGTTGAATACGCACTGCACGTCCGTTTGCTGAGCGACCGCAAATGATTGTAGGCACTGCCCATCTCAAATGATGACAAGTTGTGTTTAATATCCCCAGCTGGTGGAAAAAATACACGCGATCGCTTAGCAATCTTTAGGGATGAGGATTATTTAAAGTCCAATTTTGGTGAGAGATGTCCCTTGTCTGTCCGGGGACAGCCGAGACGGCTATCCCAACTGATTCAATTCTCATTCCTTAGCCCCTGAAGAAATTCCTACAGGCAGCAAATTCGCATTCCCCAGCCAAGCTGATTGACGGTTAAATGGCATGATTGAGTCCCGCCGCCAGCACCGTTCAACCACCCAAATACGCAAAGCAGAGATGAGTGTTAGCCTTGTACTCCGTAAGTAGATGGGCTTAATTATTTATAGGATGTGTTAGCACCAGAGCGTAACGCCTCAAATCCCTGTGGCATGGTGCGTTACGGCTTCGCCTAACAGCACCCTACGACATCGTTTCTTTATGTCCACCGACTTAGCGGAAGTCTCCCTACCCTTGTCAAGGGTTTCACCTTAGACCCTAAACCTGGCACCCTGCCTCCCCATCATCGCTAATAGTGAGCATATTTACGCTGAGCGGTACTAGTCAGCGCCTAGCTACCAACCTCAGGCGCTCCTTTACTGCCCAGAAAAAGACGTGATCAAATCGTCCACATAAGGCCCGACGAGGGCAGCACAAGCCGCTGGCATCGTTTTGAGGATTTCTGCTTTCAGACAAGTGTAAGCTCGCGCCGCCGAATCGCCCCGATGCACTGCTCTGGTGATGTTCTCCATCCACAAGGCAAACCCTTGACGGAAGACTTCCTCATCAGCGAGCAGTACGGCTTTCGCGATCTCCTTTAAGGCATAGTCCATATCGCGTTTGCATTTAGCGCTATGAGTTTTCACCTCTTGACGGTGAGTTGTCGCCAGCTGTTGAAGCGCCGCAATGACTAAGGCATCCCCCTTTTGGCTCAGGATTTGATAAGCCTGTCGACGAGCCTGAAATGACTGAATGTAAGCTTGCAGCCCTTGCAATTCTTGATCGCTTAGAAAACGGCCATCGGCTTGGGCAGAAGCTTGATAAAGAGTAGCTAACATAGATGACAAGTTTCTCCGGAAAAAGACGTTTCTACCTTCAATGGCTCCAGCTCGGTTAATGACGCTTTTTCCGTTGACATGCTTTGAGCCTGCCAAGTAAATCAGCTGTTTGCCGTTGCATTGGTCAGCCAATCCATGACTTTGCAAAGCAGTAAATCAACCAATTAAGAGCTCGCCCGACAGTTTGCCCCCTCAGACTTCATACTTCTCAACATCTTTTCGAATTTCATGAAAGTTTACATTTTGGAGCGGTAATTTTGCCCTCCCCTCGCTGTGAGAAATCTGAAGTTTTTCCCAAACCGTCCCAATGCAGGACTTAAATGCTCAACCAGGTTAAGTCGACGGTGTAATTCATTAAGAAATTTGTCCCAAGTTTAATCTTGGTTTCAGCTATCGACCTTTGGGCCAAGTCGTCAGCGGTGAGGTGATAAGTTGAGGACTGTTTAGAACACGTTTTATCAAACGCCCATGTACCAAAAGCAAGAAAAGGACTGGCTTGGCTCTTTCGTCACAGCAGCGCTTGGCGCAGGAATTATTACTTCAATCGCTGTAGCTCAGGGGCAAAGTCCTTGGTTGGCTATGGGCATTACAGGCTTTGCGGCGGCGGTCGCGGTCGCCTTTGACCAATTGCTGTAATTGCCCCTTTGGCAAAAGCCTCGACTTTGTCGCACCAAACTTAGGCAGGGAAATCTCCTAACTTCCAAAGCTACACACCAGGGGCGCACAGCTGTGCGCCCCTGGTGTGTGTAGCTTTGTTAATTAATTTATCCCGGTTACTGAGTTCTTGGGGCAGTCCCTTCATTGCGCTTTAAAGGTGAGCCGGGACTCGACTTCTGAATTGTGGCAGCATCATTCTGATGTCGCCGCGATCGCTCCTGAGCATCCCCCGAAGGAATTAATCGAAGCATACTTCCAAGAGGGATAAGTCATCGGATAGCGTCCGATCTTGGGTCCGCCGGTTAACCTTGTCTAAAATGTCATCGATCGAGCGGTCTAGGTCATGGGTTGAGAGGATGTTGATAAAGTCATCCAGTCCCATGATGGTGTTATCCCACTGCTTGATTTCATAAACGCCGTCGCTAAACAAATATAAGCGGCTGTCCGGGGGGATTTGGCAGCGCTGCCAACGATATTGAATTTCGGGCAACATGCCGATGGGCAGACCGGGCGTTTTTAACGACTCCACGGCATGGGGTTGATCGGGTTGTCGCGAGACTAGCACCGCTGGTGGGTGGCCCGCACTGGCATACATCAGTTGGCGGTTGGCGCGATTGTAGACGCCGTACCACATGGTGAAATATTTTTCGTTTTGAGCATTCATCTGAAACGTGTCGTTCAGCGCTTGCAGCACTTTTTCCGGGCGGTAAAAGTTGACGTCGGGGAGGGATTGCGATCGCAACATATTCAGCACCGACGTCGACAGCAGCGCCGAGCCGAGGCCATGCCCGGACACGTCGAGCAAATAAATCACTAGATAATCGGGGTCGAGCCAGTAAAAGTCGTAGCAGTCACCGCCTAGCGAACTCGAAGGAATGAACCGGGCATTAATCGGGACTTTTTGGGACAAGTCTTGGGGTAACAGCGATCGCACATAGGATTCTGCTTCTGACAGCTCCGTTTTGAGCTGTTCTTTTTGGTCCTGCAGCTCTTGCCGCAGCCGCAAAATTTGTTGCCCAGCCAACACCCTCGCCCGTAACTCTACGGGGTCAACTGGATATGTCAGCCAATCATCCGCACCCGCTTTCAGAGCTGGTAGAAAATCGGATAGGCCATCAGCAGGAATCAGCATGAGACAAAAAATGGGAGGAGTACCGGGCTTCGCCTTGAGCGCTTGCCAGGTGGATAGACAGCTCGTAGCGGCCACTTGTTTCCAATCCCCAATAATGAAGAGCGGCTCATTAAATTGAGCCAAGTCAAGCGCCTGGGGATCGGCCTCCCAGGGGGTGATGTCGAATGCGTCCGATTTTAGCCAGCGACAAAGGTGATGACGGGTTTCAGCCTCTGAGTTGACCACCAGAATATGCATCATCAAGTGAGATCCTATCCAAATCCATGAACTGCCCGTTGCCAACAACTGGTCGAGCGTCGGCCATCGCCTCTGGGCCAGCGCCGATCCCCGCTTTGAGATTAGCCGCACCGCTAATAATGTGGACCGCGTTGCGCGGTTCTCACAGCGTAATCTGATTCTGCGCTAACTCGCCCCCCTTAGGGTGCCCACGGTTCAATTTAGAGTACTCCAATTAATAGCCGCCCCCTCGCCTCAAGGCTGCACCCAAACTTTGAATCTTACTGGTCACAAGTTGAGCCAAAGGGGCAATTAGCAGGCAAGATGCCCTGATTTTTCCCGATTTTGAGGTTATCTGCAGAGTAGGTTTAAAGAGCACCGTTAGGGAACTGCGTTCAAATAACACATTCAACCCAGAAATGCGTTTTGTTAGGAGTTGGGCAGGGAGCATCCCACTTTTGCGAATCGCCCTCATCCCCCAGCTCCTTCTCCCAATTCGGGGAGAAGGGGGGCAAGACTTCAAAGTCCCTCTCCCTTTCTTGAATGCCCCTTGGGCTATAGCTTGGGAGAGGGATTTAGGGTGAGGGCAACAGCGTCAAATACACACTTAGGAATGGGAATTTAATTAAATGTGGACAGCCGAGACGGCTGTCCAAGAGCAGGCAAGATGCCTGCCCCACAAAACTTGGATTTTATAAAATCCTGATTCCTTACAAAACTGGGATGTACTCGTTGGGCATTGCCCCCCCCTAAGATCGGGAACGCTATCTTTGAGCAACGGCTTAGGGATGAGGATCATTTAACATCCAAATTTTCGCGAAGAATAGACCTTACTGGACAAGGGACAGCCGGGACGGCTATCCCAACTGATTGAATTTCCATTCCTTAGCAGTCAGGAGAAAAATTGTTCCACCCTGTAAAGATTGGGTGATGCCAGGGGCGATTACCCCGCTGCCCAACCGCAAACTCAGTCATAAACTGTAGACTCACACAGCTTTTGTGGATTGGTCCCGAGGAATTTGTGACTCCAAGATATCCGGTTTTGCCTAAAGAAAGTGTGTCGATTTTGACCCGTGATTGCGTGCGTCTGGATGCTGATCTTTATCGCCCTGATGCCGCCGGAGACTTTCCTGTGTTGCTGATGCGACAACCCTATGGTCGGGCGATCGCCTCCACCGTCGTCTATGCTCACCCCATCTGGTACGCCTCCCACGGATTCATGGTCGTCATTCAAGATGTGCGCGGACGGGGCACCTCTGAGGGTGATTTTCGGTTGTTTGAGCATGAGGTTAATGACGGCTTAGATACTGTGGAATGGGCGGCTCGGTTACCCCATAGCAATGGCCGGGTGGGCATGTACGGGTTTTCGTATCAGGGCATGACTCAGTTGTTTGCGGCCCAAGCCGCCCCGAAAGCCTTGCGGGCGATCGCTCCGGCGATGGTGGGCTACCACCCCGACGACGACTGGGCCTATGAAAATGGGGCTCTCTTGCTGCAAGCGGGGGTGGGCTGGGCAATCCAACTCGCCGCTGAAACGGCTCGTCTCAAGGGGGATACCGCAGCCTTTCAAGCGCTTTACCGAGCTTCGCGACAACTGCCCCTCCATGATCCAACTCCCGTTTGCCCGGAGGTGCTGAAGCAATACGCACCGGACTCTTTTTGGCACGATTGGTGGCAGCGTCCGCCGACTGATCCTTACTGGCAAAGCATCACGCCGCAACTGCACGCAGTCGACTTGCCCATGTTCCACATTGGGGGCTGGTTTGATCCCTACTTGCGGGGCGACGTGCGCCTTTATCAGGAACTGGCCGCCCGCAGCCAGTTTCCGCAGCCTTTTTGGGTGGGTCCCTGGGGGCATCTACCCTGGAGTCGCTGGGCGGGGAGCCGCGATTTTGGACCGGCGGCCAACAGTCCGATCGATCGCTTGCAGGTGCAGTGGTTTAGCCATTGGCTCAAAGATGAACCGGCCCCTTTTCTAGACCAGCCATTAATCAACTGGTTTGAGATGGGGCGCGATCGCTGGCGGGCTTTTAAGACTTGGCCTACGGGCGATCGGCAACGGTGGCAACTAACTAGCAGTGGGCTCGCGGCGATGCACCCCGGCGACGGCAAATTGTTGCAGGCCCACGCCCCTTTGACCATGGTGCAACCGTCCGGCGGGGCAGCAGGCGGCGGCATCGATACCTGGGTGCATGATCCCTGGCGTCCGGTGCCTTCTGTGGGCGGACATGCCGCTCTGCCCTCTGGGTCCTGCGATCGCGCCGCCATTGATAGCCGCAGTGATGTGCTGACGTATACCTCCGACCCGCTAGAACAGGCTCTCGCCATCGCCGGACACATTGAAGTCAGTTTGAGCTGCCAGAGCGATCGGTCCACTTTTGATCTCAGCGTCACCCTGTCTGAAGTGCGCACCGATGGCAGCGTTTACAACCTCACCCAGGGCTACAAACGGTTTGTCCATCCCCCTAATGTCTGGCAGTCCTGCCGCATCCCCTTACAGCCCACCTGCTTTGTCTGCCCTCAGGGGAGCGCCCTACGGCTCAGCCTCAGCGCCGCCAATTTTCCGGCATACAGCGTTAACCCCGGCACTCCCACCCATGATGGCAGCCACCTCATGGAGGCTGCCATTATCACGATCAGCCTGAACTGTCACAGCCCAGACTCTTACCTGCTGCTGCCGGTGACCGATCCCTAATCGGCCTGCTCCGGTTAGGGCGGATGCGCCAAAGTCAGACCATACCGAGATTGCCCAGGGCCTTGTGCCACTTCCCTCTGTAGTTGCGGGAGCTAGGCGGCGGTGAGTTGAGACGCCGACGAGCGAGCCTGCAGACGGGATAGGACGGTGCCACAGTCTCGCATGATCGGCTCGCGGTTGTACTCGTTGAGCGGGGGCACATGCACAAATAAACACTGAATATTGAGATCGTGCTTTTGAACGTGGCCCAAGAGTTGATAGTAAAGGGCGTTGCAGACAAAGTCGCCCGCATCATGGCTGATCTGGGTCCACTGTAAGCCTGCCGTGAGGGTTGCGAGGTCAATAGGCGTTTCATGGCGATCGCGATGCCCATGGCCATAACGCTCTAGGTTGAGCAGCGATCGCGTCTCGGCCATGCCACAACAGACGACGGTGCTAGGGCGATGTTGGTACAACGCCGAAATCACCTGTCCGGGGGCTAATTGAAAGTGCACGGGTAAGTGTCGGAGTAACCGAGTGCGGGCCGGCAGGCAGCGGCGATCGCGCAATAGCATGACTAAGTCATCAGACGAATTGGTGGTTTGATGGGCTTTCCAGGGGGCAAACGAAGTTAAAAGTAACGTCATTGGAAAATACCAGGTGCAAGGTTTTTATAAACAAATGGCGCACATGGTAGTCACTGATTCCTGATTCCAAAGGTGGCAAACGTTTCGATGTTATCAACACACCGATTGACGGGCAGTTTTCGCACTGCTTTGGTCGGCTGAAATTGCGAAAATTGATAATTGCCACAGCAGATTGATTCTAGCCTGTGTAGGATAAGGATGGATTTTTCCGATTAATGGGAGGTTAACCGTGACTCGCATTGCTGTTATTGATTACGACATGGGCAACCTCCATTCCGCCTGCAAAGGGTTAGAAAAAGCGGGTGCAACAACGGTGATTAGCGATCGCGTGGCCGATTGGCAAGCCGCCGATGGCGTTCTCCTGCCCGGCGTCGGAGCCTTTGACCCCGCCATGCAGCACCTCAAAGAGCGGGATTTGATCGGCCCCATTCAGGACATTGTGGCGACTGGCAAACCCTTTTTGGGCATTTGTGTCGGCTTGCAGGTTTTATTTGAGGGCAGCGAAGAGGGCCAGGAACCAGGCTTAGGGATCATTCCGGGGATGATCCGCCGGTTCCAGTCAGAACCAGGCATCACGATTCCCCACATGGGCTGGAATCAACTCACGCTGACGCAACCCCAATCGCCCCTGTGGCAAGACGTGCAAACGGGGGATTGGGTGTACTTTGTGCATTCGTTTTATCCTGAGCCCGCGGATGCCACGATGACCGTCGCGACAGTGACCCACGGTAGCCAAACCGTGGCCGCCGCTGTCGCCAAGGATAATGTCATGGCGGTACAGTTTCACCCCGAAAAGTCGTCCACGATCGGCATGCGGATCCTGTCGAATTTTGTGTCGATGATTCAGCAGGGTACGCCCGTTTTAAGTCGCTGATGGCCCTCCGCATTTACGGCAATCGTCAGCTCAAAACGCTGCCCGGTCAGGCTACCCGACCGACTGCCGGACGGGTTCGTGAGGCCCTGTTTAATATCTGGCAAGGCTCAATCAGCGGGTGCCACTGGCTAGATTTGTGTGCGGGTAACGGGGTCATGGGCGCTGAAGCGCTGTGTCGCGGGGCCGCCGCCGTCACCGGCATCGAAGCAGCCGGGGTAGCCTGTCGCACCATACAGCACAACTGGCAGCAAGTCGCTCGCCCTGGGCAAACTTTCACCGTGATTCGGGGCGATGTCTTGACCCGTCTGCCGAAGCTGGCTGGTCAAACCTTTCGCCATATCTATTTCGATCCGCCCTATGATGCCGGTTTGTATGATTCGGTGTTGGCGGCGATCGCACACTACCACCTCCTCACTCCCGATGGCGAGCTGGCAGTCGAGCATGATCACCAGTGGACCGCAATCGCCCTCCCTTCCCTGACTTTACGAACTCAAAAGCACTATGGTCGCACCTGGCTTTCGTTTTATACGATGACCGATGACAGTCCACCTAACGCCTCGTCGGAGGAGGGTTGATGAATTCAGCAACCGCAACAATGCCCACTCCGCTGGTCGATGTTTACTGGCTACAAGCTCACCTCAATGCTCCCCATGTCAATGTCGTAGTGGTGGACTGCCGTTTTGCTTTGGGTGATCCTCACCAGGGCCACCAGGAATATTTGGCAGGGCATATTCCGGGCGCTGACTATCTTGACCTCAATCGGGATTTGTCGAGCCCAGTACAGTCTCACGGGGGACGGCATCCCCTCCCAGATTTGGCAACGTTGGTGAGCCAGTTCGCCCAGTTGGGCATTGCGTCTCAACCGGCGACCCCAGTCGTGGCCTATGATGCGACCAAAGGAGCCTTTGCATCACGGTTGTGGTGGCTGCTGCGCTATCTGGGTCATGAGTCAGTGGCGGTTTTAGACGGGGGCTTCCCGGCCTGGCAAGCGGCGGGCTATCCCTTAGAAACTGCCGTCCCCGAGCCGCGATCGCCCCAGCCCTTCACGCCCCAGGTCCAAACTCACTGGGTGGTCGACCGGGACGCGGTGATGCAATGCCAGCAGCAGCCTGAAACTGGATTAGTCGATGCGCGATCGCCCGAACGCTATCGCGGTGAGCAGGAACCTATTGACCCCATCGCTGGGGCCATTCCCGGCGCTAAAAATTTCTTTTGGCAGTCCAATTTGGATGACCGTGGCAGGTTCCTGCCCCCCGCTGAGCTAGCTCAACGTTGGGCGACGATGCCAGCAGGAGCCGACACCATCTACTACTGTGGTTCAGGCGTGACGGCCTGTGTCAATTTGCTGGCCCAAGCCGTCATGGGCCAAGACCTGCCCAAACTTTACGTCGGCGGCTGGAGCGACTGGTGCTCTTACCATCACCCGCCCTCTTAAGCACTCACGCCGCGATGCGCCCTGGATGGGTTCACCCCATGCTTTTCTAATCGCCCGGTAGCTCCAGGCAGTAGCCAGCACCATATACGGTCTTGATATATTTTGGATGGCGGGGATCCGGCTCAATCTTAGTGCGCAAGTGACGCACATGCACGCGAATCGTTTCGATATCGTCGTTGGGGTCGTAACCCCAAACTTCTTTCAAAATCTCACTGGGCGATACCGTCTGACCATGCCGCTGCAGTAAACAATGCAGCAGTTCAAATTCCAGGTGAGTGAGCTTCACGGTTTGGTCAAACCACAGCGCCTCAAATCGCTCCGGAATGAGCGTGAGTGGCCCATAGTTGAGAATTTCGCTGTGCTTAGCTGCCTGGGGAATGCGATCGGTCCGGCGTAGCAGCGCGCGCACCCGTGCCAGCATTTCCTCCAGTTCAAACGGCTTGGTGAGATAGTCATCAGCCCCGGCGTTAAAGCCGTCAACTTTATCTTGCGTTTGCCCCAGTGCTGTCAACATCAAAACAGGAATCTCAGCGGTTCGGCTATCGCGGCGCAGGCGTTGGCAAACAGTCAGGCCATCGACCTTGGGCAGCATGAGATCGAGCATGATCAGGTCCGGCAACAACTGCACGGCCAGGGCCTGGCCTTTGATTCCGTCGCTAGCTTGGCTGACATCGTAGCCAGCCATCTCCAGGTTGACCGAAACCAGCTCCGAAATAGATGGGTCGTCGTCAATTACAAGTATGCGGGGCATCATTCAAACCAATCTCTTTGACACAAGAGTATTGCATTACGGCTTGAAAAGCATTAATGCAGACTGTTTAGAATCGCGAAGATTCCTTTACAGCATTATAAAGGGACAAAATTCCGCCGTTGTGATCACTCAACACAATTACTTGGTCTTTCAGTGAGGCTAATTCTACTTAATGGGGAAGCATTGAAGGCATTTTTCAATACTGAGAATTGAATTGAAGATGGGTAAGGTTGAGGGAAATTTTGCGCTTCTGCTTCGGGCCGCATCGCTGCCCAAGGGGGTATGGTTCCGCTGTTTTAAGGAGTTAATAGCTCATCGAGATACTGATAGAGCGCTTCATCACTCTGCCCTGCTAGACGTTTCGTTTTCAAATCAACCAAACCCGCCGACAAATTGTCAGCTCGTTTTTTGTAATCGCGATGGGTCGTGAGCAAATCGAGAAAAGCATTGCGCTCGATCGCATCACGACTGGCTTCCTCGGCGAGGGGGGAGTCAAATTCCCGCTCCTCAACGTCATATTTCAGCAAAAAAATGAGCGCCCCACTCAGCGCTTGCAGGTCTTTTTGCAGTTGCTTGGTGTCTAGCTCCAACCGTTCGAAGCCGATCTGACCTTCAATTCGTAGTTCGACAATGGGCTGTTGATCGGGCACGAGTTGGCTAGCCGCGATCGCCGCTGCTACCGTCTGCCTCGCCATCGCGGCGACATCGGCCTCACTTTCTTCACCCTTGGTTTGACATGCCAGTCGCACAATCGGGCGCTGGCGATAGTCTTGTTGCAATTGGGCATGCAGACCATCGGTGTCGAGCTCTACTAGATAAGCCCCTCGTTTAAAGCCTCCTTCTTCAACGTTATTGGCCTCTAACGAGCCAGGATTAAATACCCAACCGCCCTCGCTGTAGTTTTTATGAATGTGCCCCAGGGCTAAATAATCGACCCCCGCCTCGCGTAGTGGCAGCAGTTCGGAATACCGTAAAGCACCACTGTAGCGAGCAATCTGGCCTTCCAAACCGTGGTGAAACATCAGCACTGTGGTTTCGGGACCCGGCGGCAGCGTTTGAATGGCCTCGGCAATCTGGTGGATCGCCCGCACAGCGGCGGCCCCATACCAAGCCGAGCCGATGACTCGCACGCCACAGGGCAGGTCAATATAGCCACCCTTTTTGCGCTCCTCATCCCAAGGGGAATACAACGGTTCTCCGGCAGCCAGGTTGCCCGGTTCGAGCAGCTTCAACATGCCCCATTGCGACAGGTATTTGAGCCAACTGGTCGAGGTGCCGTACGGGGTGTTGTCGTGGTTGCCTTCGATCGCCAGCACGGGAATATCAGCAGCTTGCAATGGTTGAAAACACAGTTGCGCCTGATTCAATACCGCTGGTTGAATGACACGATGTTCAAAGAGGTCACCCGCAATGATGACAAAGTCTACCTCAGCGGCGATCGCATATTTTTGAATGACATCCGCTAGGGCAAAGAAAAAATCTTTCGTGCGCTCAGGGCTGTTGTAGCGATCGAACCCTAAGTGAATATCTGCCAGATGAAGAAAACGCGCCATGCCAATTCTACGTGTTTGCCCTTTCTAGTGTACTCAAGGCACCAAGGGTTGGGTGAGGATACAGCCCATCCTTAGATCCCCAAAAGCGTGATGAGCAAAGTCACCCGGCTGTGGGCGGATTCGGAGTCAAGCCAGGGAAAGCGTTCCCTAAATACGCCGAAGATACCGATGCACGATGACATTTACAGGGCCGGTTCAGAAGCGGCTAGCTCTTCGAGTTGCTTTTGCTGGTCCTGCGTAATGCAAGTCTGAATCATGTCTTCAATGTTGCCTTCTAGCACAGGCGCTAAGGAGAAGTTTTGATTCAACCGATGATCGGTGATGCGGTTGTCTTTGTAGTTGTAGGTGCGAATTTTTTCAGAGCGGGAGCCGGTGCCCACCTGCGATCGCCGCATCGAAGTGACTTCGGCCTGCTGCTCTTGGAGCTTCATTTCATAGAGCTTGGCACGCAAAATCTGCATCGCCCGCTCACGGTTTTGTAGCTGCGATCGCTCTTCCGTACAAAAGATCCGAATGCCCGTCGGTTTGTGAAACAGGTCAACTGCCGTTTCTACCTTGTTGACATTTTGACCGCCGGCCCCGCCCGAACGCGCCGTCGAGATCTCCACCTCTGTCGGATCGATATGGATTTCGACGTCGTCCACTTCAGGCATGATGGCGACCGTCGCAGTGGAGGTATGCACCCGTCCACCCGCCTCGGTTACCGGTACCCGCTGCACCCGATGTACGCCGGACTCGTACTTGAGCTTGCTATAAACGCTATCCCCTTGAATTTCGAGGATCGCCTCCTTAAAGCCCCCCATATCGGCAACTGACTCACTAAGCAGCTTAATCCTCCAGTTTTGGGATTCGGCATAGCGAGAATACATTCTCACTAGATCGCCAGCCCAAATACCGGCCTCATCGCCGCCCGTTCCGGCCCGGACCTCTAACATGATGTTCTTTTCATCATTAGGATCTTTAGGCAGCAGCAAAATTTTCAGGCGATCTTCCAGATTCGCTAGACGTTCCTCCAGATCAGCCACCTCTTGGGTCGCCATTTCCTTTAGATCGGGATCGCTACTCGACTCTCTTAGAATTTCCCGTGCACCTTTGAGTTCCTCTTGGAGAGACTTAAAGGTATCAAAGGTGTTCACGGTTTCCTCTAGAGAAGACCGAGCCTTGGCAATGCGCTGAAACTCATCCGGATCACTGGCCACATCCGGATCGGCCATACGCCGAGTCAACTCATGAAACGTCTGGTGAACTGAATTGAGTTTGTCAATGAGATAGGCTTCGGCCATGATTCGTTCCGTAATTCTGATCGTAACAACTATGGGCACCCAAAGGTACTTCCCAACAGTTGCTAAGACTCAGACTGGGAACTTTCGTTAGAACTTTCGTTGGAACTAGCGGTGGTGTCCGACATGCCATATTTCCGCATAAACCGTTCAACCCGACCCTCAGTGTCAATAATTTTCTGAGTTCCGGTGTAGAAAGGGTGGTTGCCAGACCACACGTCGACATGAAGCTCAGGTTTAGTTGACCCAACGGTCATCACCATTTTGCCATCACAGTAAACTTTGGCTTCGGGGTACCACTCAGGATGAATTTCAGATTTTGCCATGATTGCTTCCTACTTACCTTGCTGATGAAAAAAGAATGAGAAAACGAAAATTCAGGCAATCCCCGAAAGGGGACATCGCCAAATTTAACGTTTGGAGAACTGCGGTGCTTTACGGGCTTTTTTCAGACCGTACTTCTTCCGCTCCTTGCAGCGGGGATCACGGGTCAAATAACCTTCGACCTTTAGCGGCTTGCGATTGTCAGGATCAAGCTGACATAAGGCTCGAGCAACTCCCATTTTAATGGCATCGGCATGGCCGGTAAGGCCGCCACCCCGGACGTTCACGAGGACGTCATACTCATTTTCTAATCCCAGCGTTTCCAAGGGCGCTTTTACCGTTGCCAGATAAGCGGGGTTGCCTTGCAGGTGCTCGGCACCCGTGCGGCCATTAATCTTGATCGCGCCGCTACCGGGCACTAGGCGCACACGGGCGATCGCCGACTTCCGCCGACCAGTTCCCCAGTAAACTACGCGTTCAGTCGTATCAGTAGCTTGCATTAGGCTTTCTCTCCAGGAATCGTATTAATAACAAGAGTTTCAGGCTGCTGAGCCGCGTGAGGATGCTCTGGCCCGGCATATACCTTCAGCTTAGTAAAGAGCTTACGACCCAGGGCGTTTTTGGGCAGCATGCCTTTGACAGCTTTTTCGATAATACGTTCGGGAAGACGGTTCTGCAGCTGATTAAAGGTTTCAGTCTTCATCCCGCCGGGACGACCCGAGTGCCGCCGGTAAAGTTTCTGATTGGCTTTGTTGCCCGTGACAACCACTTTCTCAGCATTAACAACGACCACGAAATCGCCAGTATCCATATTGGGCGTAAAGGTTGGTTTGTTTTTACCCCGCAGCACAGTGGCAATTTCCGTCGCCAGTCGCCCGAGACGCTGGTCAGCGGCATCGACGACGTACCATTTACGTTCAATGGTATCGGTGGGTGGAATGTAAGTCTTAGTCATGGTTTTTCTAGAGCGAGTTAAGTCCAATTAGTCAGAATCAAGGGAGCAACTAAGGATCACTAAACAGCGATCGCCGGGGAGGCTTGCGGCAAGTGAAAATGCGGTTGCGCGTCGTACCAAACATCGGGGGAAAAAGGAAAATGTTCATAACCCACCCGCAGTAAGCAAAGCCCACTGGCAGGAGCCGCATATTTCACCCGTTCTCGCTGTCGGCTTTGCCAGAGGTGGGTAAATTCATCCACGCTAAGCAAGCCTCGCCCCACCTGCACCAAAATGCCCATCAATAGCCGCACCATGCCATACAAAAAGCCGTTGGCTTGCAGCTCCACCGTAATAAACGGCTCGCGATGTTGGCACTCAGCATTCTGCAAATCAACCCAGGCATGCGCCCGTTTTGACCCGGCCCGCTGAAATGCAGTGAGGTCGTGATACCCCACTAATGGCTCCAGAGCCGCTTGCATCTGTGCCGTGCTCAAGGGCTCATAGTAGTAGTGCCAGGCAAACGGGCGCACAAACAGGTTGGGTACGGGATGGGTATACACCGTATACCGATACCGTCGCCACTGAGCCGAAAATTGTGCATGCCAATCGTCCGGTACTGGGGCTGAGGCACGAATGGCAATATCTTCGGGCAGACGACTGTTCAAGATGCTGGCCCAGCGATAGGCCGGGATCAATGCTGGAGCTTGAAAATGCGCCACCTGAGCCGCTGCATGCACACCGGTATCAGTTCGTCCAGCTCCACAGAGGGTGACCGGAGTGCCTAAGACAGTGGCGATCGCGGCTTCAATGTCGCCCTGCACCGTGCGCTCTTTAGGTTGCCGCTGCCAGCCGTGAAAATGAGTGCCGACATACTGCACCACCAACGCTACCCGCTGACTTTCAACATCATGGGAGCAACGCTCGGCGTTCGACAGTTGTAAGGGCACACTCGTAGGCGACATGGCAAATGAACGAAATTCCTCAGGTCAACTCAATGATGGCCATTTCGGCATTGTCGCCACGGCGGCGTACGGTTCGCAGCACGCGGGTGTACCCCCCCTGGCGATCGCCATACCGCTCCGGCACTTGCTCAAACAAGGCATGCACGAGACCTGGGTCGTACAGGTATCCCAAAGCCCGACGACGAGCCGCTAAGGAGCCGTCTTTAGCGAGCGTAATCATGCGATCCGCTTCTGACCGCACAGCCTTCGCGCGCGCTTTAGTGGTGGTAATTTGCCCGTGGCGAATCAGCTCAGTGGTGAGCGATCGCAGTAAGGCCCGACGTTGATCCGCTGGTTTCCCCAGCTGTGGAACGCGACACCCGTGACGCATGGTTACTTTCCCCCTTCCATTGACACAACTCAACAATAAAAATCCGAAGCAAGACGCCTCGGAACAAGAAACCCAGATCGACTGGGCTAATTAGCTTCGCTAAGAAGTTTTGGCAGACTTTTCGGCGGGCAGAGTAATACCCAAACGCTGCTGGAGCGCTTCGATCACTTCATCGGCTGACTTCTGACCAAAATTCTTGATTTCGAGGAGATCTTCCTGCGTGAAATCTAGCAGGTCAGCAACCGAATTCACCTGAGCCCGCTTCAAGCAATTGTACGCTCTGACAGAAAGCTGAAGTTCCTCAATGGGAATATGGTTAGCGGGATCTTCTTCCTTCGGCTCTTCCTCAGATTTAGGCTCTAAGGTCACATCCTTCAGAGGATTGAACAGCGAAACCAAGATTGCAGCGGCTTCACTCATCGCCTGTTGTGGCGTCAAACTACCGTTGGTAGTCACTTCCATGATGAGACGATCCTTGGCTAAAGATCCTCCCTCCAGAACGTCTTCCACAGTGTAATTCACCTTTCTGACAGGCATAAAAATTGCGTCAATCTGCATGAAGTCCAAAGCTGCGGTTTCATCATGACTGCGATCGATAGCCCGATAGCCTTGGCCCCGCTCGATCCGAAATTCCATCTCGAGAGTATGCCCCTCGGCTACAGTAGCGATGTACTGTTCTGGATCAATCACTTCTACTTCAGAAGGCAAGTCAAAATGCCCCGCCGTCACCTTCGTCGGCCCCTGCACCAGCAAACGACCAATTTGAGGCTGAGCAGAATAGCTCTTCAGCACCACTTCCTTCATATTCAGGAGCACATCCAGAACGTCTTCACGAACGCCTGGCACGGTCGAAAACTCGTGGGTCGCTCCAGCGATTCGCACTGCCGTAACTGCGGTGCCATCTAAATTGGACAGCAAAACCCGCCGCAGGGCGTTACCGACGGTGATGCCCTGGCTGCGCTCTAACGGCTCGATCACAAACCGACTGAAATGACTCTGATCATCGCCAATCGATGACTCTACACACTCAACCTGAAACTGTGCCACTGATGTGCCCTCCCTTGCCTTGTCAGTATTCTGAAATGCCTCGAATTAAACGCGACGCCGCTTTGGTGGACGACAACCGTTGTGAGGAATTGGAGTCACATCACGAATCAATGTAATTTCCAACCCTGCGGCCTGTAGCGCACGAATGGCGGTTTCTCGTCCAGCACCGGGACCACTCACCATGACCTCAATTTGCCGCATCCCCTGATCCATTGCCCGCCGAGCGGCACTATCCGCAGCCGTTTGCGCTGCAAAAGGAGTCCCCTTCTTGGCCCCTTTAAAACCACTAGCCCCAGCCGAAGACCAAGAGACAGCGCCTCCGTTGGTATCGGTGATCGTGACGATAGTGTTGTTAAACGTTGACTGAATGTGGGCGACGCCATTTGGCACATTCTTCTTAGTCTTACGCCCACTCGATTTCTTGGTTGGTTTAGCCATTTACCTGTCTGCCAATTTTCTCTGCCAGCAAAAACAGGCGCATCTCGGCGCGCCGTCTAGCGAATAGACGCACGCTCAAGACACACCGGATCATTACGTTACTTCTTAGGCGGTTTCTTTTTGCCTGCTACAGTCCGCTTGCCCCCCCGGCGAGTCCGGGAGTTAGTACGAGTTCGTTGTCCCCGAACAGGAAGGCCTGCCCGATGACGACGACCGCGATAGCAGCCAATATCCATCAGGCGCTTGATGTTCATGCCTTCTAGACGGCGCAAATCCCCTTCGACTTGGTAGTCGTTTTCAACGGAATCACGCAGGCTAGCAACGTCTGAATCAGTCAAGTCCCGGACTCGAATATCAGGGTTAACCCCAGATTTTTCGAGAATGGCTTTTGACCGACTCAAGCCGATGCCGTAAATATATGTCAGACCAATTTCAACCCGCTTGTCTCTTGGCAGGTCTACGCCAGCAATCCGTGCCACTGACTATCCTCTCCCCATGAATCTCATTAGATCACGCAGCTTAGCCGTGAGTTCCTAAACTGCCAAGTGAATGACTGCTTCACCTATAATCGAATCCAATACTCAACAGCCCCAAGGCAGCATTATCCTTGGCGTTGCTTATGCTTTGGATTCGAACAGATCACCATCACTCGCCCATTACGGCGAATGACGCGACACTTATCACACATTCTTCGGACGGATGCGCGGACTTTCATGTCCTTTTTCTCAGCACTCCACTACAGAATTGCAATCCTAACAAAGCTAAGCCACGTCCGTCAAATATTTCTTGAATAAGCAATCCTCGATCGCATAAGTACTTGATTGTCGTCAAAGGCCCCACAAAAAAACCTCCTGTAGAAAGGAGGTTTCTGAATCTGATGTCGGTATCACTAAAGCGAGTTTGTGAAACCGGAGCTTGATGGGTTAAGCGCCTCGCTTGAGGGCAGCCTCAACCTGCTTGAACTCTTGTTCTAGGCGATTTTTAAGTTTGTCGGGAATGGGGCGATTGGGGTAGGAGCTGTAGTGGCCAGCTAATCCATTGAGCGCGGTGCGCAGGGTGGCAAATGAGCTCAGGCCATCGATCGCATTATCCCGTCGATAGTAGGAAAAGTAGTCGTTGATGAGGTTGCGAGCATCCACTTCAGCGACGTTTTTGTCGGGGTCGTTTTGATCGATGTTGATAGCCGTTCTGAGATTTTCAATCACAGTGAGGGTGTCTTGCTTATAGTCACCAGTCATTTGCCCGCTGACTCCGGCGTTGCTGCAGCCGGTCAAGCCGATGGCGGCGACCAAAATGAGGGCAAAAACACGAGTGATGAACTGTCTCATAATTTCCTACGCAAGTGAGCGACAACGATGCTAGATCCCTAGATCAGCATTTTTGTCATATTACCCTGTCGCGTTATTGCTATAGATGTTTTTTTGCAGTTTCTGCCTGTGGAGATAGGTCGCCAAGCGGCCATTCTATTAAGGGTCAGATCATGGGTTACACAGGGCATCAGTGCCCTCTGTATTTAGAAAGAAGATGGCTGCTCAAAACGGGGGATGGCCCAATAGGCGATCGCGAACACGCAATAATAGATTTTTCACTGGGAGTCATCGGCGATTTGGGACTGCTCCGATGGACTTCAGCGAAGATGCTTGATCATGTCGTTATCGTCTGAATTGTTGATGAATTATTTGATAGCTGTTTTAAGCGATCGCATCAAAGCCGAAGCTGCCTACTCGGCTTTGGAAGAGGCCAAATTCCCGATGGATGAAGTCACGATTTTGGGCAAAGGCTATAAGAGCGCGGATGAGTTTGGCTTAATTGACCCAGCGGACCAGGCCTGGAAACAGGTGCGCTTGATGATGTTTTGGCTCGTGCCCTTTGGCTTCATTGCGGGTTTTGGGTTTAACGCCATTACCGGACTGGATACGTTTTCGTGGGCGGGCACCATTGGCAATCGTCTGATTGGTGGTCTTTTGGGAGCGGGTTCCGGTGCTCTGGGGGCTTTTTTTGTCGGGGGGGGAGCAGGCGCAGCCTCTGGTAGTGGCGATGCCCTGTCCTATCGCAACCGTTTGAATGCGGGTAAATATTTGGTGGTAGTGCGTGGCTCCGACGCTGAGGTTCGCCAGGCAACGCCCATCATTCGCCGCTTTGGACCAGAGAATATTCAGGGATACCAGGCTCCGATCACGAGTGCCTCTTAGGGGGCGGGGGATTCGGGGTATAAGTGTTGAAGGGTGTGGAAAGGGATTGAGTAAAGGGCCTGATTGGGTTTGGCTGGGTTCTTTTGGTGCGAAATTGCGGTGCTCGCTGATGAACCGGCGCTCAGCCCCAGGAAGGTGGGGGCCTGGGTGCGACTAGGGAGATCGAAGGACCATGCTCCAGAGTTCTCCTCAAAGGGATGGGCGGGTCGGCAAGGATGATCCCTGGGGGAATCTGATTTAACTACAGTGGTGGGGCGAGATGACTCAAAAACGGTTAGTGATTGAGATGGGCATGGGGGTTGATCAGCATGGTCAAGATCCCACGGTGGCAGCCATGCGGGCTGTCCGCAATGCGATCTCCCACAATGCGTTACCGGGGGTGTGGGAGGTCGCGGGGCTCAACCATCCCAACGAAATGATGGTTGAGGTGCAGGTGGCGGTGCCATTTCCGGAGACCGTGCGCCAGGAGGAAGTGTTGGCGGCGCTGCCGTTTGGTCAAAAGACGTTGACCCTGAAAGAGGGGGGCATGGTCGTGGTGGGGAAAGCGATCGCTGAACTAGACGATAAAAACGATGATATGTACATCGCGATCGCGGCAGTGACGGTTTCTGTGCCCGCTTAAGCGATCAAGAACATTGCTGGAGGGAAATTTACTGACATCGGTAGATTTCCCTTGGGATCAGCGCTTAGTTTTGGGTCCAAAGCAAGCGCAAAACCGGAGAACATTCAACTGCCGACGGCGCTGCGAAAGCGATCGCAAGTAGTTAGAAACCGTTGCGCTAACGCTGGTTGCGCCCCCCAATGAACATGCACATAAGATGCGTGCAGGGAGCTATGACCCCAGCCTTCTTGACCCATTGACCACGATGTCTCGTGCAGGAGTGGATAGCTGTTGAGGGCGGCCAGAGGCTGGACCGGGGCGGGGGCGATCGCCGAGCGATGAAACTCATGGCCCCAATACTGTTGCCCCGAGGTCACAACGGGACTGTCTTGATGGGCCGTGACCTGCCGGTAACCCAGTGTCAGGTGGCCGGTCATCGTCGTTGTGGTGGCGATGCCCCCAGCCATGGGCCACGATCGCCCCTCAAAATCCACGATCGCCTCACAGAGGTACATCAAACCGCCACATTCGGCATAGGTAGGTAACCCCTGGGCGAGAGCTTGGGCGATCGCCTGTCGCATGGCCCCATTTTGAGACAGCTCTGGCGCAAACATTTCGGGAAAGCCGCCCCCCAGGAGCAACCCGTTCAGGTCGGGGGGTAAACGCTCGTCGGCCAGGGGGCTAAAGGACACGAGTTCGGCCCCTAGATGGGCCAACATCGCCAGGTTATCTTCGTAGTAGAAGTTGAAGGCGCGATCGCGAGCCACGCCGATGCGAATCGGTCGAGGTCGGGGAGGCCCCGTTTGAGCCGCTGCTGTCGCTGCTGCGTGACCTTGGGAGCTGGGCTCAGCCGGTGACGGTTCTGCGCCCCCCCGCCAGGGGGCGTGGGGAAATCCTGCCGTCCGCGCCAAAATCGGCTCTAAGCCTGCCCAGTCAAAACACCGTTGGCCCAGGGTCGCCAGGTGCCGAAACCGCTCTGGCAAATCGGGCAGTTCATCGGTGGGCACGAGGCCGAGATGGCGATCGGGCAACGTGACGGCATCATCGCGGCGCAGCACCCCCAATACTGGCATTTGAAGGGAGGCGATTGCGGCTTTGAGCATGGCCAGATGGCGATCGCTGCCCACCCGATTCAACACCACACCAGCGATCTGAACCTGGGAATCCAGGGTGTTGTAGCCGTGGACGATCGCCGCCAGCGATCGCGACAGTCGGGCACAATCCACGACCAGCACCACGGGACAGCCCAACAGCCGGGCAATGTGGGCAGTACTGGCCCAGTCGGTGCCCCCCGCCCCGTCAAACAGGCCCATCACCCCTTCGATCAGGGTGTAGGTGGCAGTTGTACGATGTCGCTGAAAGCACTGCTGGACATAGGATTCTGAGGTCAGCACGGGGTCGAGATTGTAGGCCGGTCGACCGGTGATGGCGCGATGAAACATGGGGTCGATGTAATCTGGCCCGACTTTGAACGCCTGCACCGTCTCGCCCCGTTGCCGCAGGGCTGAGAGCAGCGCCATCGTCACGGTCGTTTTACCCGACCCGCTGCGATCGCCCGCAATAATTAATCCACCCATGCCCCTGCCATCACTGCCGGATTTGAACACCCCTGAGGGGCGTCATCCGTTAATCTATTGACGTTGCCATTCGCGATCAGAAACCCGGTTTCTCAAATATTCATCATGCCTGATATTCAACTGTACAGTTCTGCCGTGTGTCCGTTTGCCCAGCGGGCTCGCATTTTGCTGCACGAAAAAGGCCTGGACTATCAGACCCACGAGATTGACCTGAAAAACAAGCCGGACAATTTTCTCCAGATTTCCCCCCAGGGAAAAGTGCCGGTGTTGATTTGCGGGGACGATCGCATCTGGGAATCCACCATTATCAATGAGTATCTGGAAGAAGTCTTTCCGTCGCCCGCGTTGATGCCCCATGAGCCGGGGCTGCGAGCCCTGATCAGAATCTGGATTGACTTTGCCAACAGCCGTTTCACCTCAGCGTTTTATAAGCTGTTGCTGGCGCAAACGCCCGCAGCTCAGGCCGATTGGCGCGAAGAAATGACCCATCATCTACGGTTTATTGACCAGCGGGGCTTGCAAGAACTGTCGGCGCAGGGGCCGTACTGGTTGGGCGATCGCTTTACCCTGCTAGACATCACCTATTATCCCTGGTTTGAACGGTGGTCAGCCTTAGCCCATTTTCGCGACCTGCAGATCCCCGATGACTGCCAGCGATTGAAAATTTGGTGGGCCGCAATGCGCGATCGCCCCTCCATTCAGGCGACTTCCCAATCTCCCGAATATCACATTGAGCAGTACGCCCGTTACGCTGACAACACCGCCGCCACCGCCAGCGCCAAGGAAATGAAGCGCTATTAGGGATGGACCTTGACATAAAGTACCCAACGTTTTGATGATCGTAGGTTGCATTGCTTCGCCAACGCGAAGCAATGCAACCAGGAAACAGGCGACAACGGGCACCTTATTTTCTTGCGAGTTCCTTAGTAGATGCGGGGCACAAAAAACTGCTCGTTGATAGGCGGGCGCACATAATCCTCGGGAGCCAGGTTGCGGGGGGGCAGTTGGACGGGGTCGGGCGTCATATCGATATAGGGGATCTTGCTCAGAATATGGCTGATGCAGTTGAGCCGTGCCCGCTTTTTGTCATCCGCATCGACGGTAAACCAGGGCGCTTCGGGAATGTTGGTGTGGGCAAACATGGCGTCCTTCGCTTTGGAATACTCGACCCAGCGATCGCGGGATTCCAAATCCATCGGGCTGAGTTTCCAGCGCCGAGCCGGATCCGTCAGGCGGGCCTGAAAGCGCCGCTCTTGCTCGTCGTCACTGACGGAAAACCAATATTTCAGCAAAATGATGCCTGACCGCACCAGCATTTGTTCGAACCGAGGGCAGGTTTGCATAAATTCGTGATACTGCTTCTCGGTGCAAAAGCCCATCACATGCTCGACCCCAGCCCGGTTATACCAGCTGCGATCGAAGCAAACGATCTCCCCTGCCGCAGGCAAATGAGCCACATACCGCTGAAAATACCATTCCGTTTTTTCGCGATCGCTCGGCGTACCCAGGGCCACGACCCGACAACCCCGAGGATTGAGGGGATCCGTGATGCGCTTGATCGTGCCGCCCTTGCCAGCCGCATCGCGCCCTTCAAACACAATGATGATGCGGGCTCCGGTATGCTTCGCCCAATACTGCATTTTGACTAATTCGACCTGCAGACGGGCCAGTTCACTTTCGTAAAACTTTTTCGGCAGCTTCGAACTGCCCTCAGACTCCGAAGAGTAATGAAACACTTCGCGCTCTGCCTCAGCCCGCGATTTCTTGGCTGCTTTTGCCGACTTTTTTGAGTCGCCCTGGGGACGGCTGGCTGATTTTTTCGACTTCTTTTTCTTCTGATCTTTCACGTTTGCCAACTCTGAGGAGTCGGGCGACAATGGGGACGACTTTTTAGGCATCGCATCTTCCGCTTTCAGGCCGTTTTTGGTCATTACTGCAATAGGGGCGAACTGTTCTTACGTTGTAAATGATTTCAGGGAACCGCTGGAGAACGATCAACAAATCGTAGAAAAGGGGCAGAGCGATCGCTCCGAGGGTCGCCCTTGATGGGGACTCGCTCCGGCGGCGGCCCCTCCTGACCGCTGAACACTGGCCCCATCATGGATGATGTCCCCCGTTAGGGAGCGTTGGCCAGGGGGATCAAGGCTCGCCGAGCAGCTGCTCAAACTCATGCCGCAGGTTGGAGAAGTTGGCTACTCGCCCCACGATCAGGCTGGTTTCTTCTGCATTGCGCAATTCTTGCTGCCATTGAGAGACGCGATCGCCGTCCTGCATCCAGAAATTGATCATTTGGGCGACGATGGCGTCCCAGTCCCAGGCGGGTCGGTGCTGAATGGTCTCGGTCGCCTCAATGAACCCATCCAAGGTGCATTGGTAGCTGCCCAAGTAGGCACAGCCGCGTTCTGGCGATTGTTCCACCTGTTGCTGGTGGCGAAAGAAGTCCCACACAGTCGTTACGCCAATGATGTCAAAGTGATATTTCATAAATCGATCAACGCTTTTGTCAGCCACTGAACTAAAAGAACAAGAAAAGGATGAAAAAAGGTGTTAACAAAAAAGGCACGGGAACATCCCGTGCCTGAACAGCGTGTTTAGAGTTTGAGTCTGCAAGAGCATACGAAACAGAAGATGGCTGTTAAGCTGCAGTGTGAAAATCTTGAATGACCGACGGCCCACTGCTGAGGTTAATGCACCCAACCGCGATCGCTGGCCTCCAAGCTGCCCTTTTGATCAGGGTTGTCACCTATATTAGCGACCCGCTTCTAAAAGATTGTTCAGAATTAACCAGATTTAAAGGCAATTGCAAAAAAAACTTAAAGACTCCGAAGCTCCGAATCATGCGGCTGTCGGTTTGATCGGATGGCGGCAGTCTTGCCTGGCCCAAGACCTTAACTCTACCTGCAACTCTACCTGCGGCGGTGGGGCCGCGATCGCCCCTGCCCCCCAAAAACGCCCCCGCTTCATGGCAGAAACGGGGGCATTGTCGGTGTCAAGGACACCCAGTCAAGGGCTGGATCGCCAGCTGTAGCGGGCGATGAGCGATCGCTTAAACCGTCGCGGGAATCTGGATGCCGCTCAGAATGCCATCCTTTTGCGCCATGTGCAGCATCAGATCAACCACCCGGCAAGAATAGCCCCACTCGTTGTCATACCACGAAACCACCTTAAAGAACTGATCATTCAGCTCCATGCCCGCCCCCGCATCAAAGGTGCTGGAGTGGGGATCCGTGATGAAGTCAGTCGACACCACCGCTTCATCGGTGTAGCCCAAAATGCCTCGCATGGGGCCTTCGGCAGCCGCTTTCATCGCCGCGCAAATGGCATCGTAGCTCGTCGCTTGATCTGTCTTGAACGTCAAGTCGACAACGGACACATTCGGGGTCGGCACCCGGAAAGCCATCCCAGTGAGTTTGCCCTTGAGTTCCGGCAGCACCAGCGTCACCGCTTTGGCCGCTCCGGTAGACGCCGGGATGATGTTTTGCCCGGCCCCGCGACCGCCCCGCATGTCCTTCTTGCTTGGGCCATCCACTGTGGGCTGGGTGGCAGTGGCTGAGTGCACCGTCGTCATCAAGCCTTCCGCCAGACCAAAGTTGTCTTGAATGACCTTGGCGATCGGGGCCAAGCAGTTGGTCGTACAGCTCGCATTGGAGACAATCTGATCTTTTGCCGGGTCATAGGTTTCGTGGTTGACCCCCACCAACAACGTCGAAATCTGGTCGGGATCCTTGGTGGGGGCGGAGAGGACTACCCGCTTGGCCCCCGCCTCAAGATGCCGCTTTGCGCCGTCATAATGGGTGAAAAACCCCGTCGATTCCACCACGTAGTCAGCCCCGAGGTCGCCCCAGGGGAGTTCTGTCGGGTTACGCACGGCCATCGTGGGAATGAATTTGCCATCGACTTCAATCCCATCCGCTTTGGCTACGACGGTTCCGCTGTAGCGTCCGTGGGTCGAGTCGTATTTGAGCAGATAAGCCAAATTCTCTGCCGGGACCAAATCATTGATGCCGACGAACTCAATGTTGGGGTTCTTAATCGCCGCTCGAAAAACCAGGCGTCCGATCCGGCCAAAGCCGTTAATACCTACTTTGAGGGTTGCCATAACTTCCAGGTGTCCTTTGAATGAGTGAGCACAGGTCAATCCGATTGAGGCGGACAGGCCCAAATCGGGCTGCAATGCCCCTATGAAATCATGCCTCCTTCAAAGACGGTGATCCCTTTGGTTTCCCTCAAGGTTGTGATTTGGTTTTGTTATGAAATGTAAACACCCGCTGCGGTGGGGGGCAGCGAACGCTTGGGCGAAAAGGCGCGATCGCTCCCGCCTGCCCCACCGTTCCCCCTCATTCAAAACGTAAACGTCGGACTGACTTGATTGAAATTGGGATTGTAATAAGGATCGCCCCCCAGCGCATCGAGATACGGCTGCCAGCGGGCCTTAAAGGTCGCTAGCTCTGCGGGTAACACGGTGCAGTCTCGCGACACCGACTCATAGTGAATCAGCTCAACAAAAGGCGTGTAGACGTTCCGATAGCCGGCCTGATGGAGCTTGAGGCAAAAATCAACATCGTTGTAACTTAAGGGGAAAATTTCATCCAGGCCATTTACCTGATCGAAGACAGCGCGGCGGACCATCATGCAGGCTCCGGTCACACACAGGTAATTACGATTGCTGAGATGCGCTAGCAAAGCATTGGAGTCGTCGCGGTGCAGATTGTAGAAAACGTGCCCTGGCCCCGCGTCTAAAATGATGACGCCCGCATGTTGGATGTGGGCGTTGGGAAATAGCAGCTTGGCACCCACGGCCCCGATTTCGGCTTGCTGGCAGAGTTCCAACATCGATTCCAGCCAGTCGGGGGTGGTGATCTCGATGTCGTCGTTGAGGATCATCACCACCTCCCCCTGGCTGTGCTGCACCCCCGCATTGATGCGCCGCGAAAAGTTGAAGGGTTCATCGCAGCGCACCAGTTCAATGCCAAAAGCTTTGACCCGATCGAGGGTGTCGGGGGGCAGGTCGAAGCCGTCGACCACGACCAGCTCGATATGGGGATAGGTGCTGTGAGTGACAATGCTGTCCAGGCAATTTTCCAGGTGCGATCGCTGACCATCGGCCATGAGCGCCCCCGCACTGGGAATCACAATGCTGATTAGGGGCTTTTGCCCCAACTCGCGGCGGACCCGAAAGTAACCCGGTTCGCTGGTTTCCTCGGCCTGGCCGGGATAGGGACTGCGTTGAGCCATCGCCGTGAGCGCCCGCTGCCCGGCTTGATAGGCCCAGGGTTTCACGTCCGCCCCCGCTGTAACCGAGGTAGCGGTGACGCGCCAGTGGTACAGCACTTTGGGAATGTGGTAGATCTGCTGGGAGGCTTCCACTGCCCGTAACATCAAATCCCAGTCTTGCGCGCCGTCAAACTCCGACCGAAAGCCGCCAATCTGCCGCACTAACGCTGTGCGGTACACCCCCAGATGGCAGGTATACATACAGCCATGAAAGTACTCAGGGGACCAATGGGGTTTGAAGAAAAAGCCAAACCGTTCCTCGGCTTCACTGATCTTGTCTTCGTCGCTGTAGAGAATGTCGATCGCGGGGTGTTGGCGAATGACTTGGGCGTTTTCGTACAGGGCATCGTTGGTCAGCGCATCGTCATGATCCAACAGCGCAATGAAGTCGCCGGTGGCCACTGCTAATGCCAGGTTGGTGGCCGCCGAGATGCCGCCATTAGTGGGGGCAAAGATGACTTTGATGGGCTCATCGGTGTCGGCATATTGCTCCAGCACCTGACGGGTTGCGGCTGAGGTCGAGCAGTCATCCACCAAGATTAACTCCCAATGGGGATAGACCTGCGATCGCACCGACGCGATCGCTTTTTTGAGTAATACGGGTTTGGTGTTGTAAACCGGCACCAACACTGAGAAGGTGGGCGGATCTGACCATTGTTGCGTTTCTGCCCGAATGGCTGCTGCCTGCTCGGGCGTGAGGGTGTTGTCTGCCAGCCACTGTTCAAACTTCAGGCGGGCCTGACGACGGGGGCCAAACCATACGAGGTACTGCAAGGATTCGTACATGGCTCGGCGAAAACCTCGCTGTTGCCACACTTTGACAAACGCCGCTGGTTTATTCAGCCAAAACTTAAGGGACATACAGAAGGGCAAAAATTTCTAGCAGATATTAGCATGGCACGGCGGCGTCAAGGGTCGCTGGCGATCGCGCCAGTTCGCTAAGGAATGAGGATCAAATTACATCCAAATTGTTAGGGCAGATATCTTGCCTGCCTATCCAAATTGTTAGGGCAGGCATCTTGCCTGCCTTGGGACAGCCGAGACGGCTATCCCAACTGATTCAATTCTCATTCCTAAGAGTCCGCTGACCTACCAACAATGAAAAGTTGGGTCGATTGCCACCGGACGGTCTGATTTTGCACCTGTCGCCGCAGAGCTTTTTCGATCGCGGTTAAATCCCGACTGGATAGGGCCGGAGCTAAACGGGAACGGTAACTTTGGGCATTCGTGGCGTCGAACCAGCGATCGCACAACTTTTCACTGACGAACAGATCGCTCTGCACCCGCTCCTGTGACCAGGTGATGGAGAGTCCCGCTTTTTCTAGCATCTGGGCCAACTGCTCGCCATCCCAGGCAAAGCGAGCATCCTGATCCTCGCGGTAGAGGGCGGCTTCAGCTTTGCGCCAGCGCTCCGCGAGTTTGCCGGTCAACTTGTCGGCGGGCACCAGTGACCAGAGCCGCTGACTGTCGCGGGGCAAGGTTTCCGCCAGGGCCAACTGGCCCGAGGACCGCAGCCCGGCTACGATCGCCCGAATCAGGTCAGGGGTCGGCGCGATCGCCCCAAACACATTGCGCCCCACCAGGCGATCGAACTGCACCCCGGTGGCCACTTCACTCAACGCCGCCTCTAGTGCCCCCAGTGCGGCTGAAAAAATCACGGGGCGATCCAACTCGGGCAACAGCGCCGCCTGTTCCGTCAACGCTGCCCGATCCTGCTCCGTCTCCACCCGCGTGTAGACGCCGCCTTCCGGCACTCGCCGCACCGCTTCCCAGGTGAGCAGCCCACTGCGGGCATTCAGGTCGAGAAGGGTGTGGTGGCGCTGGATGTCCAGGGCGGCAAAGAGGCGATCTCGTACCTGCCCCAACCTTTCCCCCGTTTGGCTCACCGTACGCTGTAGCCAGCGATCGCGGGCCGGGTCATCCGGGCTATAGGTCAACGCCTCGGTCGTGGGGGTGCTGGTGCCCTCCACCATCGCCGCCAGTTGGGCCTCTCGCCGCCGCACCACCTGCTGCTGAATCGAGCGCTCATACCCCTGATCGGACGGTTGATAAAACACCTGCCCCTGCAATCCCGACGGCAAATACTGCTGCGCTACCCAATGCTCCCGATAGGAATGGGGATAGAGATAACCCTGACCGTGGCCGAACCCTGCCTTGTCGCGACTGGGGTCCCGCAGGGGATTGGGCACATCCCGCTGTTGCTCTTTTTCCACTGCCGACAGCGCATCAAAAAACGCCATCGTACTGTTCGACTTCGCCGCCGTTGCCAGATATAGCGTTGCCTGCGCTAGCGGATAGCGACCCTCGGGCATACCGACGCGATCGAACGCCTCGGCGCAACTCATCGCTACCGCCACGGCCTGGGGATCCGCCAGGCCGATATCTTCACTCGCCAAAATCACCAGCCGCCGAAAAATGTAGCGGGGATCTTCGCCCGCGTAGATCATCCGCGCCAGCCAGTACAGCGCCGCATCGGGATCCGAGCCACGCAGACTTTTAATAAAGGCACTGATAGTGTCGAAGTGGGCATCCCCTTCTTTGTCGTACAGCACCGCCCGCTGCTGAATCGACTCCTCTGCCACCGCCAGCGGGATGCGAATGGTGCCGTCCGGCTCTGGTGCCGTCGTCTCCACCGCCAGTTCCAACGCATTGAGCAGCGCCCGCGCATCGCCATTCGCTACATTCACCAGATGATCCAGGGCGGCTTCGTCCAGGTGCACCGATCGCCCCCCAAAGCCCCGTGCTTTGTCCGCCAACGCCTGCTCCACCACCCGATACAGGTCATCCCGCTCCAGCGACTTGAGTTGAAAAACCCGCGATCGGCTGACCAGCGCTTTGTTTACCTCAAAAAACGGGTTCTCTGTCGTCGCCCCGATGAGAATCACGGTGCCGTTTTCCACCCAGGGCAGTAGCGCGTCCTGCTGGGCCTTGTTGAAGCGATGCACCTCGTCGACAAACAAAATGGTGCGACGACCGAACTGACCGCGTAAGTCTTGGGCCTGAGCGATCGCCTCCCGAATATCCTTCACCCCCGCCAGCACTGCATTCAGCGCAATGAACTGGGCACTGGTGGTATTGGCAATAATTCGCGCCAGGGTGGTCTTGCCCGTCCCCGGTGGCCCATAAAAGATCAGCGACGAGAGCTGATCGGCCTGAATCGCCCGCCGCAGTAACCGCCCTGGCCCCACCACCGCATCCTGCCCGATGAACTCATCCAACGTACGCGGACGCAATCGCGCCGCCAAAGGCGCTTCGGCGTCAATCTGGGCTTCCCGATGGTGGTCAAACAAGTCCATGCTGTCATGCTATATGCCAATGTTCGATCAGAGCACGTCGGCCCCAAAATTCACGGATCTGAGTGGGGAGTTGTTCAACTTCCAGAGCAGTTCGAAGCAGTCAACTTGGGAATCTCAGCCCTAATGAGAACTCAGGCTTTAGCATGAGCCGGAACGTGGGCTTCAAAGGTGAGGTTAGCCCTACTTTGCTTTTTTCTGATGGGCTTTGCTCCAACCCGTCTTCTTTCAGGTTGGGTGCCTCTGCTTGTATAGCAATCCTATTGGATTCATGAACGGCAAGGGGCTTAAGCCCCTTGTTCGCCGGGGTCGAGTCTTCATAATTCATGCGGGGTCGCTATATCAAAAATTAGACTCACAAAAAGACGTTTTTTCTGAACATTGAATTGTTTCTAACACCTGTGAATAATGAGCGATCGCTATGGATTTGACGAGACTCTATGACAACGCTTAAGTATTTTTACGGTTAAGCTTAAGGCGTGCTTATTTAATTTATTAGGAGCGTTTTCTTAATCAAGGATATTGCTTTTCCTTAAAGTTTTGATGGGATCTTACGGAAGGAATCAAGAAGGGCAATAGAAATATAACCTTGATGCGCTGATAGTTCCACGTATGCAAACTCAGCACCTATAATCTTCCTCCTGTCTTTATTATGCTTTCAATCGGGAGGGAAATCTGTTTTGCTGGCCAAGCAAAGAAAGCGATTTCTTGTAGTCCTAAAAACTGTGAACTCAGTCCCCTGTCATCAAGGTGATGTTGCCTGTTTTTCTGCATTTGTTCGGAATCTGGTTATGCATCTGTAAGGAGACAGTTTGATGGCTAATAATCACGTTATCTTTATCCACCCTGACGGGTCTAGCCCCTCTGACTTTACCTTTGCCCGGTTAGCCCTTGAAGGCCCCGACGGTCGGCTGAATTGGGACACCCTGGACGAGGCCCGCGTCTATCTCGGGCACATGGAAGATCAGCTCACGGGCACCTCGAACGGTGGAGCCGTGACCCACGCCACCGGCGTTAAGGTTTACGCCGAATCCTTTGGGTTTGAAGTGCAGCGCGACGCCGACGGCAACGCCATCGTAGATGAAGAGACGGGCCGCTTCGTGGAAGAAGAGCTGATCGCCCTCTCTGGCACCAATCAAACCATCATGCAAGAGGCCGTCGCCGCTGGCAAAGTGACGGCCCTAATCAACTCCGGCGTGATTGCCGAACCCGGTACCGGAGCCTTTGCCGCTGAAGTGGGTCAGACCGATGTCCCGGCGGATGCGACTGGGTTTGGCGTGTTTCCTCGGGCGCAATTTGCTGAGATCACTCGCCAGGTCGTCGAGTCTGGAATTGACATCATCCTGGGGGGCGGTTTGGTCAACTATCTGCCCGCTGGCACTGAACCCCCGGCGGATGCGGTGTATGCCGAGTCAGCAGAACAGTTGGATGCGATTTCTACTGCCTCCAACATTCGCCCGGAAACTAACTTGATTGAGCTGGCTGAGAGCCTGGGCTACACCGTGGTTTACACGGCTGACCAGTTGGCCGCCGTCGCTGCCGACGAATCTGTGACCAAGGTATTGGGTGTTTTTGCCAACGAAGATACTTTTAACGATACGATTCGGAGTCCTGAAGGTAGCTTACCCGGCTATGACGAAAACCTGGCCAATACCGGAACGCCTCCTTTCGTGCCCTCAGCCCCGACAGTGGGCGAGATGCTGGCCGCCGCCCAGTCGATCATGGAGCGTCACCCTAACTTTGAGAATGGCTCCTTGACGGTCCTGGAAGAAGAAGGGGTGGATAACTTTGGCAACATCAACAGCGCTTCCGGCAAGCTAGAGGCGATGATTCGCACCGACGAGGCGATCGGGGTAGCCCTGGATTTCTATGGGCGCAACCCTAACACGCTGATCATTACAGCGGCTGACAGTGAAGCGGGCGGTCTACAAATTGATGATACTGGGGAAACCGCAGGAACGTTCCGCACTAACCCCACGGGACTCAATTTGACCGCAGCGCCTGACTTTTTCAATCCAGGAGATGGGCAGCAAGGGGTCGGCACCGAGGCCTTTGTGGCCCAGCCTGCCGCCAACGGTAACGTCTACACCTTTGACGTGGCTTGGGCGGGTACCCCTGACTTTGCGGGGGCGATCGTCACTAAGGCCCACGGCCTGAATGCTGACAAGCTGCCAGCAACGGTCGATAATACCGACATTTATCGGGCCATGTACGAAACCTTGTTTGAGGTGGACCTGCCCGATCGCGAGGTGCCCGCATTCATCCCCGCTCCTGAACCGACCCAGGACACGGGTAACGTCATTTTCTTCCACCCCGATGGTACCAGCCCCACCATGTATGGCTTTGGTCGCTTTGTCAGCCAAGGTCCCGATGGTCGCCTGAACTATGACCTGATGTCTGACTCAGGGGTTTACCTGGGGCATATGGAAGACCAGATTGTCGGCACCTCTAACTCCGGTGCCGTGACCCACGCCTTTGGGGTGAAGGCTCCGGCGGGCTCCTTTGGTCTGGATGCTGACGGTAACCCCGTCACTTCGGCCTCGGGCAAACCAGGGGTGACGATTTTGGAAGAGGCGATCGCTGCCGGTAAAGCCACTGCCGTCATCAACTCGGGCTTCATCGCTGAACCAGGTACAGGCGCTTTCTTGGCAGAGGTCGAGAATCGGGGTGACGTGGCCGAGATTACGCTTCAGGTTGTAGAGTCTGGGGTTGATATCATTCTGGGCGGTGGTGAAATTCACTATTTGCCGGTGGGTACGGTAGGCCGCTTTGGTCAGGAGGGTATTCGAGAAGATGGCCGCAACCTGATCGAAGAAGCTGAAGCGATGGGTTACACCGTCGTCTACACCCGAGAAGAGCTGCAAAGCATTCCCGATGACACGACCAAGCTACTGGGCATTTTTGCTGCCGAAGATACCTACAACGACAACCCGGAGGAGCTAAATCAGTCCCTTGGATTAGACAACTACGGCCAACCCGGCAACGAAAATCCGCCTACGGTGGCCGAAATGCTGGCAGCGGCTCTGCCCATCCTATCTAAGGATCCAGATGGCTTTTTTGTAGTGGCCGAAGAAGAAGCCACCGACAACCTGGGCAACGACAACAACTCACGGGGGGTTTTGGAAGCTGTGCTCCGGGCCGATGACACCCTGGGCGTGGCGATGGACTTCATCCGCAATGAAGACCCCAACACCCTGCTGGTGACCGCCGCCGACAGCGAGGCGGGCGGCATTCAGGTGTGGCAACCCACCCCCTTTGGTCCGGCCTTGCCCGCAGTCATCGACACGGTAGCAGCTCTCCCCGTCAACCCCACCGATACCGAGACCTTCCGGAATCCGGTGGATGGCACCGAAGGGCGGCTGTTCCCCCTGACGACCTTTGAGGCGCAGCCCAGCCTGGATGGCGAGATGGGGAACTTCGTCACCGTTTGGTCTGGTCTGACGGATTTCTCCGGTAACGTGGTGGCCAAAGCCTACGGCATGAATGCTGACTTGCTGCCCTCCACTCTGGACAATACCTTCATCTACGAGATGATGTATCGTACCCTGTTTGGAGATGATGCCCTAGCCGGGGTGGCCTTCGACGAAATCATTGACCTGACGGGCTTTGATGGCGACGTGGCGATCAACCTCACTGTCGAGCGAGAAGCCGCCTTCAACAATATCCTGCGGTTCTACGAAACCGATGCTCAGGGGCGGGTTGATGGCCTGCGACCGGGCGATGCGGGGTATGAAGCAGCGGTTGCCGATAATCTGCTGGCCCCCGAATTGTTTGTCGAGAACAACCTGATGGCAGAGGTTAACCTGACCTTGGCAGGCGGCACGTACTATGCTCCCGCCTTGCTCATTGATGGCGTTTTGACTGACCTGGCAACCATCGAAGATGGCGTTTTGGGGAACGTTCGCGTGCAGCGTGATGGCAACGTCTGGGGCTTTGAAGACCTCAACGATAACGACTTCAATGATTTGGTAATTACCCTCAACTCCGTTGAAGTAGCGGCTTAACCGCGTCTTGCGAGACTCTCAAAGTCATTTTTCCCTTAAAGATAGCCTCAGTACTTCGGTGCCGGGGCTTTTTTGCTCAATGCTGACTCCCTATCAACGGCGGCTGGACAAGATGGCAGCGGTCATCGCCTCGCGGAACTAGATGCGCCGCACCACTGCCGCACTCAACCCCTGGTTTTGCTGGTCGGCCTGGTTGCCCTGCTGGGTTTGGGTCAGGTCGTCCTCTGCCTGCCCCTGCTGGATTTGGGCACCGTTGATCTGGCTCCCGCTAATCGACTGAGACTGGTTCGGTTTACGTTTAAACAGCATTGCCTTCTTGACCACAATTGTTGCCATTATCACCCAGCCATGTTGCCGTAATGCTAAGCTAATCGACCTTTAATTTGCCTGGTTGAGTCTTGCCGACAGCGGAGTTCAACCACCAAAAGCGGAGTTCAACTACCAAAATACGCAAAGTAGGTGAGCTTTAGCTTACACAGCTCACTCGACTTGTTTAAAGGTTTAGGGCGATTGCTCCTTTTGAATGCGAAGATGGCTGGCAAGAGCACCCCTCGCCAAATTGCCCTCAGCAATACCGTGACCACCCCACAACCCTGGAATTGTTGCGCGATCGCGCCCAAAATGACAACGACGAACAGCTCAGAGATTGGGCAGCGAAGCAAATAGAGCAATTAAAAATGCAAAATTAAAAATGCAAAATTGGGAAGCCCTTTGAGCAAGTTTAGTGTTAAGCAATTGGAGCAAGCGATGTCAACCTTATTGGAACAGGCGTTTAGAGAAGCCCAAAAGTTGCCGAGTGAACTACAAGACGAGATTGCTCAGCAACTGCTGAACGATATTGAGAATGAACTGAAGTGGCAAGAAACCTTTTCTGATTCAGATGCCGATATGGGCGGTTTTGCAGCAATGGCTCAGGCGGCACTGGCCGAAGATGATGCAGGCGAAACGGAAGAAAAGGGGTTTGGCGAAGTGTAATGAAGTCTTCTAGAACTCAAGATTTTCGCAAGCTGTTTTCTAAGTTGCCTAACCGAGTTCAGGAAACGGCTAAGAAGAACTACCAGCTTTGGCGAGAAAACCCCTCTCATCCCAGTCTGGAGTTCAAAAAGGTCAATAAATAAGTTAAACATTTGGTCAGTCCAGTTGGTATCGGTTGGCGAGCTTTAGGTGTTATGAAAACGCAGGAGAACAAGATTGTCTGGTTCTGGATTGGTTCTCACGCTGAATACGATCGCATTCTCAAAACACAGTGATACATAGTTATGTTTCTCAGCTTATGTTCCTCAGCCCAATTGCCCTCAACCTGTTGGTATAGCTGTCAAGAGACCATATCGCAATGGATAAGTTAGAGTCCTACCGCAAAATCATTCAGCAGCTTTTAAAAGAGTACGCTCAGTTCGGTTCTGGAGACGCAGTGGTCGAAATCCAGCTACTGGCTGACACCGTCCGCGATCACTACCAGCTCATGCACATTGGCTGGCAAAATGAGCGGCGCATTTACGGCTGTATCTTGCATCTGGACATTAAAGACGGCAAAATCTGGTTGCAACACAACGGTACCGAAGACGACATTCCTGCCGAGTTGGTCAAAATGGGAGTGTCTAACATGGATATTGTGGTGGGCTTCCATTCGCCCTTCAAACGTCAATTTACTGAGTATGCCGTGAGTTGAGCGATCGCGTTAGTCGTATGGGCGGGGACAGGGATGGCAAAATGCCGGTTTCACTCGCGATCGCCGATGATGTCGAGATCACGCCTCAGCACTGCATCATTCCCTACTGAGGGGAAGGGTGCCCAAGCGGTAGAATCAAACTCCGGGCAAAATTGTGCCCACGGCTTTTTCAACGAGAGAGGAGAGCGATCGCCGTGACCAACAGCTTCAATGCTAAATCCAGCCTTAGTGTGAACGGCAAGGAATACACCTACTACAGCTTGCCCGAGGCGGCGAAAGAATTGGGGGATATTAATCGCTTGCCCTTTAGCCTCAAGGTCTTACTGGAAAATTTGCTGCGCTACGAAGACGGGCGCACGGTGACGGCGGAGCATGTGCGGGCGATCGCCACATGGCTCCAAACCCAGACCTCCGATCAAGAAATCGCCTATCGTCCCGCTCGGGTGCTGATGCAGGACTTTACCGGCGTGCCTGCCGTGGTGGACTTAGCGGCCATGCGCGACGCGATGGTCAACCTGGGGGGCAATCCCGCCCAGATTAATCCCCTCTCCCCGGTGGATTTGGTGATCGATCACTCCGTCATGGTGGACAGCTTCGGCAGCGACAGCGCCTTTGGCGACAACGTGCAGCGCGAGTTTGAGCGCAATGGCGAGCGATATGCGTTCCTCAGTTGGGGCCAAAAAGCTTTTGACAACTTCCGGGTGGTGCCGCCGGGTACGGGCATTTGCCACCAGGTCAACCTGGAGTACCTGGCCCAAACCGTGTGGACCAAGGAAGAGAACGGCGAAACGGTGGCCTACCCCGATACGCTGGTGGGCACCGACAGCCACACCACCATGATCAACGGTCTAGCGGTGCTCGGCTGGGGCGTCGGCGGCATTGAGGCGGAAGCAGCGATGCTGGGGCAGCCCATTTCCATGCTGATTCCCGAAGTCGTAGGCTTTAAGCTGACGGGCAAGCTGCCCGAGGGGGCCACCGCGACGGACCTAGTGCTAACGGTGGTGCAAATGCTGCGGCAAAAGGGCGTGGTCAGCAAGTTTGTGGAATTTTACGGCGACGGCCTCTCGCACCTGACCCTAGCCGATCGCGCCACCATCTCCAACATGGCTCCCGAGTACGGCGCGACCTGTGGCTTCTTCCCCATCGACCCCGAGACGCTGCACTACCTGGAGTTCTCCGGTCGCGACCCCGATCGCGTTGCCCTGGTGGCAGCCTACGCCAAAGCCCAGGGCCTCTGGCGCGAAGACGACACCCCCGACCCCGTTTTCACCGACACCCTGGAACTGGATCTGGCTACTGTGGAACCGTCCCTGGCGGGGCCAAAACGCCCCCAAGATCGGGTGTTGCTGTCGGATCTGGCGGAGCAATTCACGACCTCGGACTTTCCGACCTTCAGCGGTCTGGAGTCCTATGCGGAGAAGCGATCCGTCCCGGTGGCGGGAGCGGACTACGAGCTGACGGATGGGGCCGTAGCGATCGCCGCGATCACCAGTTGCACCAATACCTCCAACCCCTCCGTTATGATTGGCTCCGGTTTGGTCGCCCGCAAAGCTCGCGCCAAGGGGCTGACAGTGAAGCCCTGGGTGAAAACTTCCCTGGCTCCTGGCAGTCAGGTAGTGTCGGACTATCTGGAAAAAGCGGGGCTGCAAGACGACCTGGATGCCCTGGGCTTTAACCTGGTGGGCTATGGCTGCACCACTTGCATCGGCAACTCCGGTCCCCTGCCGGAGCCGATTGTGGACGCCATCAACGAAAAAGAGCTGGTGGTGGGTGCGGTGCTCTCGGGCAACCGTAACTTTGAGGGGCGCGTCAGTCCCCACACCAAGGCGAACTACCTGGCCTCGCCGCCACTGGTGGTGGCCTACGCGATCGCAGGTAACCTGGCGATCGACCTGAAAACCGACCCCATCGGTCAGGATCAGGACGGTCGCCCCGTTTACCTCAAGGACATCTGGCCGACGACGGAGGAAATCAAAGCGGTGATGGCGGAAGCGCTGACCCCCGAGATGTTCCGCAGTCGCTACAGCAACGTGTTTACGGGGACGAAAGATTGGCAGGCGATCGCGGCGGCAGAGAGCCAGACCTACCCCTGGCAAGACGACAGCACCTACGTGCAGAATCCTCCCTTCTTTGACGACATGACCGCAACGGTGAGCGGCAGCGGCGCGGCAGATGTCACCGGGGCGCGACTCCTGGCGCTGCTAGGCGACAGCATCACCACCGACCACATCTCTCCCGCCGGAGCGATCAAAACCGACAGTCCTGCTGGGGACTACCTCAAGGATCACGACGTGCCCGTCAGTGAGTTCAACTCCTACGGGTCGCGGCGGGGCAACCATGAGGTGATGATGCGGGGCACCTTCGCCAATATCCGCTTGCAAAATGAGCTGGTGCCGGGATCTTCCGGCGGCGTCACCAAGTACATGCCCGACGGCCCGGAAATGTCCATCTACGATGCCGCCATGCAGTATCAGGCAAACGACGTACCGCTGGTGGTGATTGCGGGCAAGGAGTACGGCACCGGCTCCTCACGGGACTGGGCCGCGAAGGGCACGCGACTGCTGGGGGTCAAAGCGGTGATTGCCGAAAGCTATGAGCGTATCCACCGCTCGAACCTGGTAGGCATGGGCGTATTGCCATTGCAGTTCCCGTCCGGCACCAACCGCGAAACCCTAAAGCTGGACGGTAGCGAGACCTTTGACCTGACCGGCCTGGGCGACGGCATTCAGCCGGGGATGACGGTGACGCTGACGGTGCATCGCGCCGACGGTTCCACAGCGACCGCCCCGCTGCTGTGCCGCATCGACACCCTTGACGAGGTGGAGTACTACCGCAACGGCGGCATTCTGCACTACGTGCTGCGGCAACTGCTGGCGGCGTAGCCCACATAGATTGCTTTGGAACTTCCCAATCTTCAGTTAGAGTTTTTGCCGACCTACGGCCCAGACTATAACTTGATCGAACTAGTCTGGCATTCGGCCAAGGAATCTATTGCAGGACGATTATTTGAAAACATTGAATCAGTTAAATGACTTGCTGGATAGATTGCTGAACCAGGGCGAATTAGAGATTCGATGGAGTAGAAAGCTGAAAAACAAAGGAAATCTTGTCAACGCAATTTGAAAGTCTATCAGCTTAGCAGCTCCCCCGCCGAGCCTAGCTGAGTCCACCCCGCCGCCACTCTGCTGTCGGAGTGTAGTGATCCCATTCAGGCCTCAAGGCAGTGGCATCCGCCCCGATGTTTAGGGGCAGAACCGTTCCGCAGGCGGCAAGGTGGACTGGACTATCCGCCGGGAGTGACTGA
>Ga0081535_100104_pt1 | contig 74089 bp, 70 predicted proteins | sample HotLakmasection3_FD_71020 | JGI IMG/M metagenome (GOLD analysis project Ga0081535, IMG submission 71020) | Hypersaline microbial mat communities from Hot Lake, Washington, USA - Section #3 (SPADES assembly) (version 2) | ecosystem: Environmental > Aquatic > Non-marine Saline and Alkaline >... | reverse complement strand
GTGAACGGGCGCGTGGCAAAGCCGCCGTTCATTCGCGCGACGCCGTAATTGCCGGCACCGAGAAAACCGCCGGTGGTCTGCAACAGCACCAATGCAGCGGCCCAAGCAGCCGGTGTCGCCTCACAGACGAGCCCCTGCTTCACGCCATGGTTCTTGGCCGTGACCAGCACATCGAGATCGTCGGGCGTCGCAATCGGCGTCTTGTGCGGATCGGCCGAGCCCTCGGGCACCGGCGGCTGCATGAAGGCGGGCTTAGTGACGTCCTCGACGACGAGGCACCAGGGCTCGTCCGCAGGCCATTTCTCCGTCAGCCCGCGCAGCAGCTGTCGCCACGTTTCGGGATCGTCGGCAATGCCGTCGAACCCGCCGCGATGCAAGGCGAATGCCGCCAGCTGTACCGTAAAGCTGTGCCAGGGTGAATGCTGGTGGGGGCGGAGAAACGGCAGGTCGAGAACGGTGTCGGTAGCGTAAACGGCGAGAAGACTTGGCAAATCCATAGAGACAGAGTTGCCAGTCGTTGTGATACCCGAAAATAAGCCATCGCAGAGAATGTTCATGGCCAAAATCCTCCAGCGCACAAAACTTCCCCACTCGCGCGGGGGATGATCTCCTTATCGTGCAGCTGCTGGTCGATCCCCGCGCGAGCGGGGGAGCCAAGCCTATCTGGAGCCGCGGAACACGATGAAGATTCGATCGGTGCCAGTCGGCCTGGACTGACTGGCGTAGACCCAGGCCATCGAGCTGCCTTGGCCACCAGGGCCGAGAAGGCGGGCGAGAACGGCCTTCGCGGCGGCGAGAAGAACAAAGTGATCGGGCATGGTGTTATCTCCATATCTTGCAGCTGCGTTCAGCATATGGGCATAGAGCGTCTTACGTCAATACGGTTCGACAGCCCGAGGCGGCTGTAGGTGTACGACGCCTCTCCGAACAGAAGCCGACCGTTGGAATCGACCAAGATCAGATGCTCCTCTGGCGACTGCTTCGGCAACATCCATGCCGGCACCTTCAGCGCCTTCAGTGTATTCCCGAACGGCGAGACAATGGGCGGGTCGACAGGCAACAGGAGGTCGGCCGCACCGAGGCGCGTGGCGAGCTTCTCGGCGGCGGGCGGCCAGACCGTCTCGCGGAAGGGTTTGGCGTAGTCGATGCTGTTGTCCCTCGCTTGGCTGCGCGCCGCAGTCTTGCCGCCGAAATAGTCGCCCCAGTGCTTCGACCAACTCGATCCGAGCTGGTTCGCCAACCCGCGCAACCGCTGCTCATGCGTCCCCTCCTCGACCAGCCGGCGGTTGTCGGCGGGTATGGTCCAGCTGGCGCCGTCCACCACCATCCGCCGCGTCGACTCGACGGCGAGCACGTTGTCGTAGGCGCGCTCCGGGCCGATGCCGTGGCGGGCATGGTGGAGGAGCCCGGCGAGGTCCGTGGCATCCGGCAGCAGTACGACGCAACGGGCAATTTCGAATCCCGCCGGTCGGTCCTTGCGATCATGCCGATGCAGCCGACCGATACGCTGCAGCAGCACGTCGACGGGGGCGAGGTCGGTGATCAGGAGATCGGCGTCGACGTCGAGCGACTGCTCGAGCGTCTGGGTCGCGACGATCACGGCCGGCCCGGCCGGGGCATTCTTCCCGAAGCGGCCCTCGACCGCCTCGTCCAGCAACTTCCGGTCCTCGGCTGCAAAGCGGCCGTGGTGCAGGGCGACCACGCCATTCACCCGGAAGAACGCCTTATGATCGCCCGGCAGCAGGGCTTCGAGCGCCTCCTGCGTCTCGATTGCCGCCTTGACGGTATTGCGCAGCACGAGGACGCGCGCCCTGCCCGCCACCGCCTCGGCGGCAAGCGCAGCCACGGCACCTGGATCGTCCGCGACCGTGCGCGGCTCGATCCGGACGGTCTTGCCGGCGCCTTCGGCCGCCATGTCGACGGCTGGCGTGTGGTTCGCCGTGATCCTTGGATAGGCGGTGGCGATGGCGGCATCGAGCGGTGGTACTGTCTTGCAACCGAACACGAGCCGCTCGCGTGTCCCGGCACCCACGGTCGCCGACATGAGCAGGACGTGGCCGCCCGAAGCCTTGAACAGCGCAATCAACCGCTCGGCGAGCGTCGTCATGTAGGCGTCGCTCGAATGCACCTCGTCGATGACGAGCAGGTGGCGAACGAGGCAGGCGGCGCGCAAATGCGCGTGCTTGACCGCGAGCGCCCCCAAGAGCGCCTGATCGATCGTGCCGACCGCAAAGGCGGCCGCCATGTAGCGCTTGGGCTGCTCGGCGGCCCAGCGCTCGGCGTTGCGGTCGGTGGTCTCCGCATCGCTCCACTGCACCCGATGACCGGGCAGCCGCCAGCCCTCGGCCTGACCCATGCGAAAGTAGCCGGGAACGGCCAGCAGCGGCTCCGGCACATCGTCGCCATAAGTCGCCTCGAGCCAGCGATGCATCCGCCCGTGCAACTGCACGGCCGCCGAGCGCAACGGCACGGCGAAGTAGCAGCCGTCGACCAGCCCGGCCTCGATCAGCCGCGAGGCCCAGCGCAGCGCCGCCTCGGTCTTGCCCGAGCCGGTCTCGCTTTCCAGGAGCACAATGGAGCCCTGCTCGTCGGGAAGCGGAAGCTGGTCGATGACGCCTTGCGCCGCCCGGGGTGAAAAGTCGAATTGCGCGTCGAACGGCGGAAGCCCGCTGGAAAGGGATGGTGGCGCAAAACGGATTGCCGCGAGAGCTCGTGTCGCCATGACTCTCGCGGCGGCGAGCCGCGGCGGGTCCCCGGGCTCGGCAAAATGGAACCAGTCGCTGCTCGAGCCGATCCAATCGGCGAGCATCAAGAGGCCGGCGAAGAGATGCTGGAAGACTGGGTTGTTCGGCAGGCCCGCAGAAGTCGGCACAAAGGCGTCGGCAAAGCTCGTCCGCCCGGTCTCGATCAGCTCCGCGAGTCGCCTGAGCGGCTCACCCTCCCGCGCCTGCCAGCTGCGAAGCAGTGGACGGTCGCTGCCGGGATTGTAGTCGAGTTCAGGCGTTTTGCCGTGATGCGCGAAGACGGCGAGCAGGTAATCGTGGATCGTCTCACCCCCCCAACCGCGCAACGCTGGCGCATCGATAAGCCTCAGAAACTCGAGGCCGAGCGGCTCCGCCGAGAACGGCTTCAGGGCCGCGAGGTGACCGACCACGCGTTCACTGCCCGGTCGGGCCTTCGCCTGAAAACCGGCCGCACATTTGCCCAGGTCGTGGATGAAGGCGAGGAAGGCGAGCCTTGCGATCGTCGTTTCATCGAGGCCGGTGCGACCAGCTGCCCGAGCGAGCCGACGCTGTAAGGTCGGCTGATGGAGCAGGATCTCCAGAACTGCGGCGAAACACTCAGCCAGCGGGTGCCAAGCCGGACCGCCGTGGGCGGCGTCTTGTAGTTTGCCCCAGAGTTCGGCCTCGGTCGGCACGCCCCGCATCGTCATGCGTCTCCGAGGTATCGGCGGTTGTCAGCCGACCGCAGCCTGGAGACGACAATGGATGCCATCATCCTACAACCCATCGAGCCATCTCCCAGCGTCGCCCAGAGCTGCATTCAGCGCAGCAATCGGCACCAAGGTCCGTCTCATGCTCGAGGGCGTCGTTTCAATCAGAATGCGTCAAGTATCATGGGAGAACAATCAACAATTTATGACTTGCGAGGCTCCGGGCCGAAACGGTCTTTTGAGCTGTCGGGATGAACTCGGCCGATTTCCTGGTCCTGGTACCGGGTGAGCCGGGGGCTCGCCGTGGGCCGCCGTCGTGCGCCGACACAGAGCCGATTCTCGGAGCCAGCCTCATGCAGTCCGACCTGCTGATGAACATCCACAGCTCAGCCAGCCGCTGGGCGCGAGCGAAATAGCCGGGCCGCCGAATTTCCCCCAGCCGGTCGAAAGATGCACAGGTCTAGGCGAAAAATCCGATATCACCCTGCCCCGCGAAGGCATCCAGCAACCTGTTCGCCAAAAAAGCCACGATCATTTTCCTCCAGAAAGCGAAAAAGGGAGGCAAACAACGGATCCTACTCCGCATGACAAGACGAGTTTCCGAAACTCCCGTACCGGCACCCACCCCGCCCGCGACCGTCCGCCCAACTCTTTGAAATCACCGAGACTCTTTTTTCCCCAGCGTCCCGGAAAATGACCCCGCCACCGCCCGCCGACACCACCGCCGAACAACCGTGGGGGTCGTAGGGGGCGATCATCGCCCCCTGCATTCCTTGCTTTTCCTGTTTTCCCGACGCAGCAGCGACGAAATTGCCGCCGGCCGGCCGCATAATCCGGTCCGGCGCGTTGAAGTCGAGAATCTGTCGGCAGAAAATCGCCCGAATAACGCAAAAATTCGCTTTTTGTACAATAATTAGGTGATCCGAGCTATAAGCAATGCTTATGATAAATCCTTTTTCTGCGGTGATCTCTCGAATCGGTGTTCGTCTGATGCGCCATAACCCGAGAAATGCGCCGCTATATGCGCCATGAACCCGAGCGGTGTGTCGTATAGAGTCGCATTTGTCATAATCTTCGTCGCTTTATGCGCCATTAGCGATGCTTATGGTTCATATACCGTCACATTTCGGCCGAAAAACCTGCGAACGAACCCGATGAATCGACGATCGAACCCGGGAACGGCCACCGATTTCGACGATCGAACCCGAGAATTCGACGAGCGAACCCGGGATCCCGCGAACGAACCCGGGCTGACAGGATGTCGCACAGGACGGCGAGAAAGTGCATTGGATCAAGGGGTTGATTTTTGCACTTCATGGCTGGCGTGCGGCTGATACGGCAACGGGAGGCGGGTGGTCGGTCGGTTTGCCGAGCGAACCCGCCGGGATCTTGACGACGGGCACCGCGTCGGTTATTATTCCTATGTCTGCAGGTGCCGACGATATGTCTGCAGGTGCCGACGATGCGCCATTTGACAGGCTCGGGCCCTTGGTGAACCTTGGGTGTTGCTGTCCTCGGGATCGACCGCACGCCTTCGACGGACGGTCGATGCCGCCGGCTCTACGTTGCCCAACTGATCGGAGTCCGCTCGTGCGGGCCCCCAATGATCCGGGAGACCGTTCATGTCGTTGACGCTCTGGCACCGCACTCTTCTGGCTTCGGCCTTGGCCGGGTTCTTGGCCTCGCCCTTGGCGCTGCCCGCCGCGCACGCGCAGGTGCCGCCCGATGTCCTGGTCGTGGGGCAGGTGGCGGAGCCTGCCACCATGGACCCGCACGTGGCCACCGCGGTCAACGACTTCCGCATCCTGGTCAATCTCTACGAGGGTCTGGTCCGCTATGCGCCCGGCACGCTCGAGGTCGAGCCCGCCTTGGCCGAGAGCTGGGAGATCAGCGAGGACGGCACGGTCTATACCTTCCAGCTCAGGGACGGTGTGAGCTTCCACGACGGTACCCCCTTCGACGCCGAGGCGGTGAAGTTCAACTTCGATCGCATGCTGAACGAGGACCATCCGCTGCACGGCACCGGCCCCTTCCCGCTCTCGTTCTTCTTCAGTGCGATCGAGGCGACCGAGGTCGTGGACGACCTCACCGTCCGCTTCCACCTGAACGAGCCCTACGCCCCCTTCCTCTCCAACCTCGCCTACCCCACGGGCCTGATCGTCTCGCCGACCGCGGTCGAGACGCATGTCGACGACTTCGCCCGCAATCCGGCCGGCACCGGGCCCTTCGTCTTTCGCGTCTGGGAGTCGAACCGGCAGGTGGCGCTCGAGCGCAACGAGGACTACTGGAACGGCGAGCCACCCTTGGCCGGCGTGGTCTTCCGCCCGATCACCGATGCCAACGCCCGGGTCTCCGAGATGCTCTCGGGCGGCATCGATCTCATGGTCGAGGTCCCGCCGGACAACGTCCGGCTCTTCGCCGAGGACCCGCAATTCGTCCTGCACGAAGAGGCCGGCCCGCATCTCTGGTTCTTGATCCTGAATACCAAGGAGCCGCCGTTCGACGACGTCCGCGTGCGGCAAGCCGCGAACTACGCGATCGACAAGGAGAGCCTGGTCACCAACGTGCTCCAAGGCACCGCCACCGTGGCGGCCGGGCCGACGCCCGAGGCCTTCGGCTGGGCCCACAACGACGACCTGGAGCCCTACCCCTATGATCCCGACCGGGCGAAGGAACTCCTCGCCGAGGCCGGCTACGAAGGGGGCGCCGAGACCGTCTTCCTCGTCACCGAGGGCGGCTCCGGCATGCTCGACCCGGTGCCGATGGGCACCGCCATCCAGGCCGATCTCGCCGCGGTCGGCATCGATGCCGAGATCCGGACCTACGAGTGGAACACCTTCCTCGACCAGGTGAATCCGGGGCTCGAGGGGAAGGCCGGCATGGCGCAGATGGCCTGGATGACCAACGACCCCGACACCCTGCCCTTCCTGGCGCTGCGGACCGAGGCGATGCCGGAGAACGGTGGCTTCAATTCCGGCTACTACTCCAACCCCGAGGTCGATGCACTCCTCGAAGAGGCGCGCCGCGCCACCGACCAGGACGAGCGGGCGCGGCTCTACCAGGAGATGCAGGTGATCGTCCAAGAGGATGCACCCTGGGTCTTCGTCGCCAACTGGAAGCAGAACGCGGTGACCACGGCCAATGTCGAGAACTTCCGGCTCGAGCCGAGCTTTCTCTTGATCCTGAAGGAGGTTGCCAAGAATTGAGGAGCCAGGAATCGCGGGCCGAGACCTAGCCCGGCCATGCTCGGCTACGCGCTCCGGCGCCTGGCGCTTACCGTCCCGGTTCTCTTCGGGATCTCGGTGATCGTCTTTCTGGTGATCTCGCTGATCCCGGGCGACCCGGCAACGGCGATCCTCGGCGCCTTCGCGACGCCCGAGAATGTCGAGCGGATCCGCCGCGAACTCGGCCTCGACCAGCCCTTGCCGCTGCAATACCTGATCTGGCTCACAGGAGTCCTCGAGGGCGATCTCGGCCGCTCCTATTCTCTCAACCGCCCGGTCGCCGACGAGGTGCTGGAACGCTTCGGCCCGACCCTGATCCTCGCAGGGGCCGCCCTTTTCCTCTGCACCGTCTTCGGCCTTCTGGCCGGCGTCGTTTCCGCCATCCGCCAATACGGCTGGACCGACAAGATCGTCACCGTGGCCGTCCTCGTCGGCATCTCCACGCCCTCGTTCTTTCTCGGCATCATGCTGATCTTGTGGTTCTCGGTCGGGCTCGGCTGGTTCCCGACGGGCGGCATGTCTTCGCTCTTCGGCGACGGCGGCCTCGGCGACCTCCTCTGGCACCTCACCCTGCCGGCCACCGCCCTCGCCGTGGTCGCCACCGGTGTCGTCGCCAGGCTCACCCGCGCCAACATGCTCGAAGTGCTGCGCCAGGACTACGTCAGGACGGCCCGGGCCAAGGGGCTGCGCGAGGGCCGCGTCATCCTCCGCCACGCCTTTCTCAATGCGCTGGTCAACATCGTGCCGATCATCGGCATCCAGGCGGGCTTCGTGCTGGGCGGTGCCGTCTATATCGAATCGGTCTTCCAGTGGCCCGGCATCGGCCGGATGCTGGTCACCGCCATCTCCACCCGCGACATCCTCCTGGTCCAGGGTGGGGTCCTGGTGGTGGCCGCCAGTTTCGTTTTGATCAACCTCGTCACCGACCTCATCCAGGTCGCCCTCGACCCTCGCTTGCGGCGCGGCTGATGGCGGCCGTAGGCGATACCGCAGCCGAACCCCTGCCCGAGCGCGGCACCACCGCCTGGGGCCGGCTGAGCCGCAACAGCCTCGCGGTCGTCGGCCTCACCATCGTCGTGCTGATCGTCGCCGTCGCCCTTGCCGCCCCGATCCTGCCGCTCGCCGATCCCGACATCACCGCCCCCGCCGACCGCCTGCAGCCGCCCTTCAGCGAGGGGGCCTGGCTCGGCACCGACCAGCTCGGCCGCGACATGCTCTCGCGGCTGATCTGGGGGGCCAGGGTCAGCATCGCCGTCGGTGTCGCTGCGACGCTCGTGGCAGCGCTGATCGGCAGCACCATCGGCCTCGTCGCCGCCTATTTCGGTCGGATCACCGACAATGTGCTGATGCGCGGCGTCGACATGCTGATGGCCTTTCCCTACCTGCTTCTGGCGCTCGCCATCGTCGCCGCCCTCGGGCCGGGGCTGATGAACGCGCTCCTGGCGATTGCCGTCGTCAACATCCCCTTCTTCGCGCGGTCGGTCAGAGGCGCCACGCTCGGTCTGGTCAATCGCGAGTTCATCGAGGCGGCCCGGCTTTCCGGCTTCTCCGATACCCGGATCATCCTCTCCGAACTGCTGCCCAACGTGCTCCCGGTCATCGTCATCACCATGTCCACCACGGTGGGCTGGATGATCCTCGAGACCGCCGGCCTCTCCTTCCTCGGCCTCGGGGCGCAGCCGCCGCAGGCCGATCTCGGCTCGATGCTCGGCGACGGCCGCGGCCTGATCATCAATGCCCCGCACGTCTCGGTGGTGCCGGGCGTGCTCATCCTGATCCTGGTGATCGGTATCAATCTTTTGGGCGACGGGCTCAGGGACGTTCTCGACCCGCGCCTCAAATCGGGCGCCCTCTCTCGCCCCGTCGCGCGCACTGAGGTCGCCGAACGCCCCCCTTCCGGGGCCGGCGGCAAGGGGGCGCTGCTCGAGGTGCAGGGCCTCGAGACCGAGTTCCGGGTCGGCAAGCGCGTGCTCAAGGCGGTGAACGGCGTCGACTTCACGCTGCAGCCGGGCGAGAGCCTCGGCATCGTCGGCGAGAGCGGTTCCGGCAAGTCGGTTACCGCCCTCTCGATCCTCGGCCTCGTCCCGACCCCGCCCGGCATCATCGCCAAGGGTGCGATCCGCTTCAACGGCACCGACCTTCTGCGCCTGCCCTTGAAGGACCTCCAGGACATCCGCGGCAACCGCATTTCCTATATCTTCCAGGACCCGCTCACCACGCTCAACCCGCTGATCCGGGTCGGCGACCAGGTCGAGGAGAGCCTGATCCGCCACCAGGGCCTGGGCAGCCGTGCCGCCATGAACCAGGCGGTCGAGCTCCTGAACGCCGTGGGCCTGCCCGATCCGAAGAGCAAGGCCCGGGCCTTCCCGCACGAGCTCTCCGGCGGCCAGCGCCAGCGCGTCGTCATCGCCATGGCACTCGCCAACCGCCCCGACCTGATCATCGCCGACGAGCCGACCACCGCTCTCGACGTCACCACTCAGGCCCGCGTCCTCGATCTTCTGAACGATCTGCGCCGGCAGACCGGGGCCGCCTTGATCTTCATCACCCACGACCTCGGTGTCGTCTCCGAACTCTGCGAGCGGGTGCTGGTCATGTATGCCGGCAAGGTCGTCGAGAGTGGTGCGGTCGATGCCGTCTTCGCCCAGCCGCGCCACCCCTATACCGCAGCCCTGCTGGCCTGCGTGCCGGTATTGGGCGAGCCCGACCGCTCGCTCGCCGCCATCCCGGGCCTGCCGCCGCCGGTCGACGACCTGCCCCGTGGCTGTGCCTTCGCCGACCGCTGCCCGCTTGTCGTCCCCGACTGCCGAACCGGTGAGATCCTCTTGGCCCGTTCCGGCGACGGCCGGCGCAGCCGCTGCATCCGCTGGCAGGACGTCGAGCAGGAGATGGGCGCATCGGAGGTGGGGCATGCCTGAACCCATCATCGAAGCCCGGCATCTGGTGCGCGTCTTCGGCGGCGGTCGCACCTGGTACGGCGCCGGGAAGCCCGAGTTGCGCGCCGTGGACGATGTCACGCTCGGTGTGCAGCCCGGCACCACGCTCGGCATCGTCGGCGAGAGCGGCTGCGGCAAGTCCACGCTCGCCCGAATGCTCACCGGCCTCCTCGTCCCCACCTCCGGCACCATCCGGCTCGAGGGCCGGCCGATCACCAGGCTCGACCGGGCAGCAAAGCGCCGCTTCCACCAGACCGTCCAGCTGGTCTTCCAGGACCCGATCGCCTCGCTCAACCCGAGGAAGACCGTGCGGCAGATCCTGGAGGGTCCGCTCGAAGCCCTCACCGACCTCGATCGTAGCGCCCGGCGCGCGCGGGTCGCAGCCCTCATGGACGAGGTGGGCCTCAGGCCCGAGTTCATCGACCGCTACCCGCACGAGTTCTCGGGCGGCCAGGCACAGCGGATCGGCATCGCCCGAGCCCTCGCCGTCGAGCCCCGGCTGATCGTGCTCGACGAGCCGGTCTCCGCCCTCGACGTCTCCGTCCAGGCACAAGTGCTCAAGCTGTTCAAGGACTTGCAGGAGCGCCGCCGTCTCACCTACCTGTTCATCAGCCACGACCTCGCGGTGGTCGAAGCACTCTCCAGCGACGTCATGGTGATGCTCGACGGCAAGGTCGTCGAGGCCGGTCCGCGTGACCGGGTGTTCCGCGATCCCCGCCACGACTACACCCGCACCCTGCTCGCCGCCGTCCCGGTGCCGGGGCGAAAACGGGCGGCCCGAGTTCACCTTGCTGTCGGCTTTTGATCGGCCGAACAAAGGCGTATAGCCGTACAGGAACCAAGCCCCAACCGAAAGGGAGAGCCGATGAACACCCGAACTATTGCCTTGCAACTTTTCGCTGTGTTGCTCTTGACCATGACCCTCGCCGCCTGCGGCGATACCTGGTCAGGCATACGCCAGGACACTGGTGAGAACCTGGAGGCCACCGGTCGGGCGATCGAAGGTGCGGGCGACGCGGCCAAGCCCGACGAGGAAGAGTAATCCCTTGCCGCTGGTGGTCGATCTCGCCAGGCTGCGGGCCGACATCGAAGCCCTGGCCGAGATCGGTACCATCAGCGGCCGACCGGGCATCAACCGGCCGAGCTTCTCCGCCGAGGACATGGCCGGCCGCCGCTTTTTCATGGAGCGCTGTGTCGAAGCCGGCCTCGCCACCGCGCTGGACGCGGTGGGCAACGTCGTCGCCCGCTGGGAGGCCGGCAGCGGTCCTCCCGTCATGGCCGGCTCGCATCTCGACACGGTTCCCGACGGCGGCGTCTATGACGGCCCGCTCGGCTGCTGCGCGGCGCTGGAGGCCGTCCGCGTGATGCAGTCGGCCGGCATCAGCCCCGCCCGGCCGATCGAGGTGGTGGCCACCGCCGACGAGGAGGGCCGCTTCGGCGGCATGCTCGGCAGCCAGGCGCTCACCGGCCAGGTCGATCCCGCCTGGCTGCAGCGCGCCGTCGATGCCGAGGGCATCCGCCTGGTCGATGCGATGCGCGCCCGGGGCCTGGCACCCGAGCGCCATGCCGAGGTGGCACGACCTCCCGGCAGTGTTCACGCCTTTCTGGAACTGCATATCGAGCAGGGCCCGATCCTGGAGAAGGCCGGCCTCGAGATCGGCATCGCCACCGGTGTGTCCGGCTGCTTCAACTGGACCGTGACGCTCACCGGGGTCGCCAACCACTCGGGCACCACACCCATGCAGCTGCGCCGCGACGCCTTCGCCGGCCTCGCCGCCTTCGCCGGCCGGATCCCCTCGATCATCGCGGACATGGGCGGCGACCAGGCCCGGCTCACCATCGGCAAGGTCGAGCTCGAACCCAACTTTCCGCACACCATCCCCGGCCGGGCCACCTTCTCGATCATCGGTCGCGATACCGACGAGACCGTGATGCGCGCCATGGCCGAAGCCTGCCGCCGCGAGCTCGACAGTGCCGTCCGCGCGCACGGCCTCGACCTCACCATCCGCGAGGAAAGCTGGCTCGGCCCCGTCGCCCTCGACCCCGAGGTCGCCCGGACCCTCGAGGCCGAAAGTCGGAAGCTCGGCTACCGTACCACGACCATGCCGTCGGGCGCCGGCCACGACGCCCAGACCATGCAGCACCTCGCCCCCTCGGGGCTGATCTTCGTCCCCTCGGTCGGCGGCATCAGCCACGCGCCGGAGGAGTACACCCCCTGGCCCGACGTCGAGCGCGGCGCCAATCTCCTGCTCCACGGGATCATGGCCCTCGCCACCCTGTCATCGAAATGACACGCAACTGTCATCCCGTTGTTGTCGTCTTGCAGAACTCATAAACTAAGCAGCAGGCGGGGACGGCGCCCTTGCCACGGCTGCCGTCGGCTACCGCAGAACCTATAGGGATGGGATCATGAGCCAGCGCACCAACGAGAGCGAGGCGCCCTGCCTGCCGGGTGGCCTCAGCCGCCGCCGCATGCTGGGCACGACCGCGGCCGCCGGAATCGGCATCGCGGCCCCGGCGATCATCAGCCGAAAGGCCCTGTCGTCCTCGGGCGAACTCAACCTCTACACCTGGTCCGACTACGTCTATCCCGACATGATCGAATCGTTCGAGAGCACGACCGGGATCAAGCTCAATCTCTCGACCTACGGCTCGAACGACGAGGTCCTGAACCGCCTTCGGGCCGCCGGCGGTGCCGGTTTCGACGTCGTCATGCCGTCGATCACCTACACGCCGGCCTGGGTCTCCCAGGAGCTGCTGCAGCCGCTCGACGAGAGCCGGATCAACGTCGACGGCATCATCCCGGCGATGTGGGAAAGCTCGAAGGAGCTCGGTGGCGTGATCGACGGCAACCGCTACACCACGCCCTTCAACTGGGGGACCGAAGCCCTCTGCATCGATACCGAGGCCATGCAGCCGGCCTACGGCGAGGTCGGCTTCGGCACGCTCTGGCTGCCCGAGAACGAGGGCAAGGTCACGGTACGCGCCCACTCGTCGATGCTCGGCATCGGCCTCTATCTCGATTCGATCGGCCAGCTGCCGTCGAACCGGATGCGCGACACCTACACCGACGAAGCGCGGATGCGCGAGGTGTACGAGGAGATCCTGGCGTTCGCCGTCGAGCACAAGCCGTGGATCGTCCAGTTCTGGTCGAATGCCCAGGAGACCGAGGCGGCGTTCTTGCAGAACGGGGCGGTGATCGGCCAGACCTGGGACGGCCCGGCCATGCGCCTGCGCGCCGATTCGGGCGGCCGCTACACCTATATCGCCCCCAAGGAAGGGGCGATGACCTGGATGGACTCGATGGGCATCCCGGTGGGGGCGGAGAACGTCGAGCAGGCCTATGCCTGGATGAACTGGTACTACCAGCCCGAGCACGCCGCCCTGCACGTCCGCGATTCCGGCTACAACTCGACCGCCCTGGGTGCGGCCGAACTCGCAGGCGAGGAATATGCCGCAGCCTTCGCCGCCGCCTATCCGGACGATGCGATCGAGCGCCTCTGGTGGTACCCGCCGGAGCCGACCTGGTTCATCGCGGTCCGCAACGAGTTCCGCGACCGGTTCCTCTCCGCCTGACCTCCGGCCGGCCCGGGCGGCTAGCACCGCCCGGGCCGGGTCCCGTTCTCCTGGTCGATCCGGAGCGAAAAAGAGAACATGCTGGCCGGCAAGAGTGTCAGCCTCGAGAACGTCAGCATGGCGTTCGGCGATTTCGTGGCCGTCAGGGACGCCACGCTGGAGATCGAGGCCGGTGAGTTCTTCTCCTTCCTCGGCCCCTCGGGCTGCGGCAAGACGACGATCCTCCGGCTGATCTCGGGCTTCAACGAGCCGACGACCGGGATCGTCAAGATCGGCGGCCGGGTCATGGCCGGCATCCCGGCGAACCGCCGCCCGACCGCGCTGATCTTCCAGAACCTCGCCCTCTTCCCGCTGATGAAGGTCTGGGAGAACGTCGCCTTCGGTCTCGAGGCCAGAGGTGTCGACAAGGCGACCCGCCGCAAGCGCGCGGGCGAACTGCTCGAGCTCGTCGCCCTCGAGGGCCAGGGCGAAAAGCTGGTGACCCAGCTTTCGGGCGGCCAGCGCCAGCGTGTGGCCATCGCCCGCGGCCTCGCGGTCGAACCCGCCGTCCTGTTGCTCGACGAGCCGCTCTCCGCCCTCGACCTCAAGCTGCGCCAGAAGATGCGCGCCGAACTCCGCTCGATTCAGAAGGAAACCGGTGTCACCTTCATCTACATCACTCACGACCAGGGCGAAGCGCTCACCATGAGCGACCGGATCGCGGTGATGAGCCAGGGCCGGATCGAGCAGGTGGGCTCACCCGATGCCATCTACCGCGACCCCGCCACCGCCTTCGTCGCCACCTTCGTCGGCGAGAGCAACGTCTTCCTGGGCCGGATCGTCGAGGCCGCCAATGGTGTGGCCACCATCGAGACCCGCTTCGGCCGGCTCAGCGGGCGCAACCCCGAGGGGCTCGCCACCGGGGCCGAAGCGCAGTTGGTCGTGCGCCCCGAACGCTGCCGGCTCGCGACCGATCAAGACCCGCTCAACCGCCTTACCGGCCAGAGCCGGCGGGTCGATTTCGAGGGCTCCTTCATCAATCTCGTGCTCGAGCTCGACGATGGCCGGGAGATCGTGGCCCAGCTCACCAATCACGGCGAGGCGCTGCACATCACCCCGGGCGAGGCCGTGAGCATCGGCTTTCCGACCGAGGCCGCCCTCTTGCTCGAGCCCGGGGCATCGACCGGTGCGTGACGTGCTCCACCGCTTCGGCCCGGCCACGGGTGCCCTCGTGCTCGGCACCGTGGCGCTTTGGGTGATCCTGCTGGTCGTGCTGCCGCAGCTCTTCATGATCGACATGTCGCTCCGGCCGAACCTGCCGCCCGCGGCGCGCGGCGGGCCGGACGACGTCTGGTCGATGAGCAACTACGTCACGCTTTTCACCAACGACCTGCACCGGGCGATCTTCTGGCGAACCATCGTCTCGGCCGCCGCGGTCACGATCCTCGCCCTCGTCGTCTGCTACCCCGTCGCCTACTACCTGGCACAGGAAGTCAGGGGCCCGACCGCCGCCATCTTCGTCCTCGGCCTGATCATCCCCTTTTGGGTCAACGAGATCCTCCGCACCTTCTCCTGGTTCTTGATCCTCTCGCGCAACGGCCTGTTCAACCAGGTCCTGATGGGCCTCGGGATCACCGCCGAGCCGCTCAATCTGGGCGGGGTCGGTGCCGTCATGCTGGGGATGGTCTACGCGTATATTCTCTTCATGGTCTTTCCGCTCTACAATGCGATCGAGAGCCTGGACAAGAACCAGATCGAGGCGGCGCGTGACCTCGGCGCCTCCTGGCCGCGCATCCACGCCCGCGTCGTCATCCCGCACGCCAAGCCCGGCATCGCGGTGGGGTGCATCATGACCTTCATGCTGGCCGCCGGCACGGTCGCCGTACCGCAGCTGATGCAGGCGCTGCCCGGTGGCACGAATGCCCGCTGGTTCACCCAGATCATCTACAGCCTGTTCTTCGACGGCGGCGACTGGAACGCCGGCTCGGCCTACGCCTTTGCCCTGCTCGCCGCCTGCATCGTCTTCATCTTCGTGATGATGCGGCTGTTCAAGGTCGGCATCGCGGATGTCGCCAAATGACGGCGAACCGGGTGCTCGGCTTCTTCATCGGCCTCTATCTCTGCGTCTTCTTCGCCTATCTCTTCCTGCCGCTCGTCTTCATGGTCGCCGCCGCCTTCAACGACAGCCGCTTTCCGACCATGCTGCCCTGGCAGGGCTTCACCCTCGACTGGTTTTATGGCTTCGACAGTCGCGGCCGGGCGATCGGCCTCTTCCAGGACGCGCGGATGGGCCAGGCGATCTGGAACTCGATCATCATCGGCCTCGGCGTGATCGCCATCTCGCTGCCAGTGGGGCTCGCCGGAGCCCTCTACCTGCAGACCATCCGCAGCCGGGCCAAGCCCCTGATCTACGGCATCATGGTCTCGCCGATCCTGACTCCGGGCGTGATCCTCGGCATCTCCACGCTCGTCTTCTGGCGCTACAGCTTCGGTGTCGGCGGCGGGCTCCTGCTCGCGATGATCGCCCAGAGCACCTTCATTGCCGCCTATTGCATGCTGCTCTTCATGGCCAGACTCGAGCGCTTCGATCGCACCCAGGAGGAGGCCGCGCTCGATCTGGGTGCGAGCCAGACCCTGGTGCTGCGCCGCATCCTGCTCCCCTATCTGATGCCGGCCATTCTGTCGGCGGCGTTCATCGCCTTTCTGCAGTCCTTCGAGAACTACAACACGACGCTCTTCGTCATCGGCACCCAGGATACGCTGACGCTCAACATCGCATCGCGCGTCCGCCTCGGCCTGACGCCCGCGGTCAACGCCATCGGGGTCATCATGATCGTGCTGACCATCGTGGGTGCCGTCGTCTACGAAATCCTCCGCCGCCGCGAGGCCCGGCGCAGCGCGGCCCTCGCCGGCTGAGCCGTCAATCGGGCATCGGGATGCCGTGCCCCATGGCCGGCACGTCGTAGCCGCGCTGCAGCCCCGGCCGGCCGGCGAGCTCCGTGTACCAGCGCTTCACATTGAGGAACTGGCCGAGATCGATGTTTTGCCATTCGAAGCGCGAGAACCAGGGCCAGGTCGCAAAATCGGCGATCGAGAGGAAGTCGCCCGCCAGATAACGGACCTCGGCCAGGCGCTTGTCGGCGACGCCATAGAGCCGCTTCGTCTCGTTGAAGTAACGCTCCTCGGCATAAGGCGCCTTGCCCGGGTTGAAGCGGAGGAAGTGGTGCGCCTGGCCGAGCATCGGCCCCACGCCCCCCATCTGCCACATCAGCCATTCGAGCACCGGCCAGCGATCATCGGCGGTGTCGCCGATGAAGCGGCCCGTCTTCTCGGCGAGATAGATCAGGATCGCTCCCGATTCGAACAGCGCGCGGCCGGTGTCGTGATCGACGATCGCCGGGATCTTGTTGTTCGGACTGATCTTCAAGAAGTCGGGCCGGAACTGCTCGTCCTTGCCGATGTCGATCGGATGGACCGTGTAGGACAGCCCGCACTCCTCCAGCATGATGGAGATCTTGCGGCCGTTGGGGGTGCTCCAGGTGTAGAGATCGATCAAGACGGCACTCCGGGCTGCGGTTGCAACGCCGACTCTGAGCACCCGGCGAGCCGCTTGGCAACCGATCGGCTCAGGCCTCGCCGTCGCCGACGCGCCGGTAGTACCAGTCCACCGCACCTTCGGCGCCGCGCGCCGCCTCGATCTCGGCCATGCTGACGGGTGTAGGGGCGATGCCCGGGTCGCCCGGCTGCCAGTCGGCGGGGGTCTGGACAGCCTTGGCATCGGCTTCCTGCAGCGCCGCCACGAGGCGCAGGATCTCGTCGATGCTCCGCCCGGTGCTCACCGGGTACCAGGTCAGGGCGCGGATGATGCCGGCAGGGTCGATGACGAAGGTCGCCCGGACCGTCGCACTGGTCGTGTCGTCGGCGCCGAGCATGCCGTAGGCCCTGGCGATCAGCATCGACGGGTCTTCGACGATGGGAAAGCCGATCTCGACGCCGAACCGCTCGCGCAGGCTCTCGACCCAGGCGAGATGGCTGTAGAGGCTGTCCACCGAAAGCCCCAAGAGCTCGCAGTCCAGCGCCGCGAAGCGCCCTCGGGCCCGGGCGAAGGCGACGATCTCGCTGGTGCAGACGGCGGTGAAATCGGCCGGATGGGCGAAGAAGACGAGCCAGCGGCCGCGATAGTTCAGGAGGCTGCGCTCGCCCATGGTGGTCCGGGCGACGAAAACCGGCGCCGGGCTGCCCAGTGCCGGCAATGCCACGACCCGGCGTTGCGTCTCCACCGTCATCGGCGGCACCATCCTCGGTGCGTCGTCGGGCCTCGGTGCGTCGTCGGGTCCCGCTGCATCGTCGGCCATCATCTGCGTCCCGCTTGATTCATAATTGCGTAAAATATATAACTATGCGCTAGGAGCAAGCTCGACGCCACCCAGCCCGACGACAACGCGGAGTCCCCATGAACGCGCCGGCCCAGCACTTCCTGCCCGAGGTCGACCTCTCGGTGAAGCCCGAGATCACCGCCTTCTTCGACGAGGCCACCAACACCATCAGCTACGTGGTCAAGGACCCGCAGTCCAATGCCTGTGCCGTGGTCGACTCGGTGATGGACATCGACTATGCCGCGGGCCGCATCGCCTACGACCATGCCGATGCGATGATCGCCTTCGTCCGGCAGCACGGCCTCGACTGCCAGTGGCTGATCGAAACCCATGTCCATGCCGACCACCTCTCGGCGGCCCCCTACATCCAGGGCAAGCTCGGCGGCAAGCTCGGCATCGGCGAAAAGATCACCGTGGTGCAGGAGACTTTCGGCAAGGTCTTCAACGAAGGCACCGAGTTCCAGCGCGACGGCTCGCAATTCGATCGGCTGTTCGAGGACGGCGACAGCTACGAGATCGGGACGATGCTGGCCCGGGTCATCCACACCCCCGGCCATACCCCGGCCTGCATGACCCACATCATCGGCGACGCGGCCTTCGTCGGCGACACGCTTTTCATGCCCGACGGTGGCACCGCGCGTGCCGACTTCCCGGGCGGGGACGCCCGTGCGCTCTACCGCTCCAGCCGCCGCATCCTCCAGCTGCCGGACCAGATGCCGCTGTTCATGTGCCACGACTACGGGCCGAACGGCCGTGCGATCCAGTGGGAGACCACCGTGGCCGAGGAACGGCAGCACAACATCCACGTCAAGGACGGCACCAGCGAGGACCAGTTCGTCGCCATGCGCGAGGCGCGCGACGCCACGCTGGCCATGCCGCGGCTGATCATCCCGTCGCTCCAGGTCAACATGAAGGCCGGCCGCCTGCCCGACCCCGACCCGACCGGCAAACGCTTCCTCAAGGTGCCGCTCGACACGCTTTGACACCGAGCGTGCCACGGCGGCGGGGGTACGCCGGCGGGGCGCGCATCAGGGTCAAAGGAAGGCGCGATTGCGCAGCTGCTTCTCGGCCTCGCGGATCTGTACGGGCTGCATCGTCCGGCGCAGCTTGAACAGCATGTCACCCGCCTGCAGGTCGCCGATCGCCACCGCCTCGCTGAAGAAGATGAAGGCGAGCCGCACATCCTGGCGCACGCCCCGCCCGGTGGCATAGAGATAGCCGATGCTGGTCTTCGCCTTGGCGTGCCCGCGCTTGCTCGCCTCGTGAAACCAGCGCGCCGCCTCGGTCAGGTTCTTCGCCACACCGCGACCCTGCGCGTGCGCGGCACCCAATTGATACATCGCCTCGGCCTTGCCCTCGCCTGCTGCCTGCTGCAACCGCGCGATCTGCGCCGCCAATTCGGGTGTCGCGCCATCACTCGCGACGACAATGCTGTCGGACATGAAAAACACTCCCGCTGTCGACCGAGAACAGCGGTCGGCGCGGGAACGCTAGACCCAGAATCCGAAGATTCGGTTAACGCGCGCGTTTTCAGACGACCTGCGAGGCGACGATGAGGGCGACGGCAGCCGCGATGCCGGCAGCGAAGATGATGAAGCCGAAATCATAGAGACGCACGGTTCTGCTCCCTTCTATCTTGTTGCGATGGGACAGCGCCTAGGGACTCGGCCCGTCCTTGTCCACCGATTCCGCCGGTCGCCCGTGCGACGCGGGCGCCATCTTGCAGCAGCGTGCCACAGGCGCCACATCGTGCTGCAGCGCAGCAAGGTGATAAAGCGATCGAGCGGGGTGACACATGGCGAAGCGTAGCGCAGCCGCGACTCGGGGTGGCAGAGCTCGAAGTGCCGGCAGCGACCGCCCGAGCGACGGCCGGCCGCGCCTGCTGCCCCGCTATACCCAGTTCGATCGGCTCTGGCACGCCGGCCAGGCCAAGCTCACCTTCGGCATCTCGCTGCCGGCCGTCGCTGCCGCGTGGAGCGAGTGGGCCTCGCACCTCGCCAACGCGCCGGGCCGCCGCCTCGAGCTCACGCAAGCCGCTCTCCACGACGGCTGGCGGCTCGGGCTGTTTACCGCCCGCGCCTGGAGCGATGCGACGAGCGAACCCTTCCCGCCGGAAGGCGACGACCCGCGCTTCGAGAACGAGGCCTGGCACCGCTTTCCCTTCAATGTCTGGGCGCAGAGCTTCCTCGCCACGCAAGCCTGGTGGGACGCGGCGACCACCGGCCTGCGCGGGATGACCGCCCAGCACCAGCGCCAAGTGCGGTTCATGGCCAGAAACGCGCTCGATCACTGGGCACCCTCCAACCTGCCGCTGACCAATCCGGAGGTGCTGGAGCGGACGCTTGCCGAGCAAGGCCGCAATCTCGTCCGCGGCGGCCAGTACCTCGCCGAGGACATCGAGCGCCGGGCGGCAGGACAACGGCCGGTCGGCACCGAGGCGTTCGCGGTCGGCGAGAACATGGCGATGACCCCGGGTCGGGTCGTCTACCGCAACGACCTGATCGAGCTCATCCAGTACACGCCGACGACCGAGACGGTCTATCCCGAGCCCGTGCTGATCGTGCCGGCCTGGATCATGAAATACTACGTCCTCGACCTCGAGCCCGACAATTCGCTGATCCAATACCTCGTGGACCAGGGGCACACCGTCTACTGCATCTCGTGGAAGAACCCGGGGGAAAGCGACGCCGATCTCGAGCTCGACGACTACCGCAGGCTCGGCGTGCTCGCCGCGCTCGATGCCGTCGAGACCATCCAGCCCGAGCGCAAGGTGCACAGCCTCGGCTACTGTCTGGGTGGGACCATCCTGGCGATCGCCGCCGCCGCCATGGCCCGTGACGGCGACGAGCGGCTGGCGTCGATGAGCCTGCTCGCGGCGCAAACCGACTTCAGCGAGGCCGGCGAGCTCATGCTCTTCATCAACGAGAGCCAGATCGCCTATCTCGAGGACATGATGTGGGAGCAGGGCTATCTCGACACCGAGCAGATGGCCGGTGCTTTTCGCCTCTTGCGCTCCAACGATCTCGTCTGGTCGCGGATGGTCCGGCAATACCTGATGGGCGAGCGCGACAAGATGAATGCGCTGATGGCCTGGAACGCCGACGGCACGCGCATGCCGGCGCGGATGCACGGCCAGTATCTGCGCGCGCTCTTTTTGGAGAACCGCCTGAGCCGCGGCCGCTATGCGGTCGACGGACGGGCCATCGCCCTCACCGACATTCGCGTCCCGATCTTCGCCGTCGGGACCGAGAAGGACCACATCGCCCCCTGGGAATCGGTCTACAAGATTCGTCTGCTCACCGACGTGCCGGTGACCTTCGCGCTCACCAATGGCGGCCACAATGCCGGCATCGTCAGCCACCCGGGCCGCCCCAACCGGCACTACCGGCTGGAGACCATGCCCGAAGACGCCGCCTACCAGCCGCCCGAGCAGTGGTACGCCGGCCGCACCCCCGAGCCCGGCTCCTGGTGGGAAGCGTTCGCGGCCTGGCTCGCCGAACGCAGCGGTGAGCGCACCACCCCGCCGCCCATGGGCGCACCGGACAACGGCCTGCCGCCTCTCGAGCCCGCACCGGGAACCTACGTGCTCGAACGTTGAGGCGTCCCATCGAACAGCGGTCGTCCGACGGACAACAGCCCGACCCGTCGGCGGGACGAGTTGCCGCAGTGGCGACGTCGGGTTGACCGCGGCCGCGGCATGGCGTAGCTCGATGCTGATCAATTTTGCACTGCAACAGGTAACGATTCCATGAAGCCCGCCGATATCGTCGAGATGCCGGTCAAGCCGCAGAATCACGAAGTCTACAAACGGCTGATCGCGGCGACCCATGGGTTGCCGCCCGCCCGGACGATCGTCGCCCACCCGTGTGACGCGTCGTCGCTCGAGGGCGTGTTCGAGGCGGCCGACGCGAAGATCATCGAGCCCGTCCTGGTCGGCCCCCGCGCCAAGATCGAGGCCGCCGCCGATGCCATCGAACGCTCGCTCGACGGCATCGAGATCGTCGACGTCGAGCACAGCCACGCCGCCGCCGAAAAAGCGGTGGCGATGATCCGCGAGGGTGCGGGGGCCTTCCTGATGAAGGGCAGCCTGCACAGCGACGAGATCCTCGGCGCCGTCGCCGATCGGGCGAAGGGGCTCAGGACCGAGCGGCGGTTCAGCCACATCTTCGCCATGGCGGTGCCGACCTACGATCAGCCGCTGTTCATCACCGATGCGGCGGTCAACATCTTCCCCGACCTCGACGCCAAGCGCGACATCGTCCAGAACGTCATCGACTTGGCACTTGCCCTCAACCAGGACCCGAAGGTGGCGATCCTCTCGGCGGTCGAGACGGTGACCACGAAGATCCCCTCGACCATCGATGCCGCCGCCTTGTGCAAAATGGCCGATCGCGGCCAGATCACCGGCGGCAAGCTCGACGGGCCCTTGGCCCTGGACAACGCGATCAGTCCCGAGGCCGCGAAGATCAAAGGGATCGTCTCGCCCGTGGCGGGCCAGGCCAACATCCTGGTCGTCCCCGACCTCGAAGCCGGGAACATGCTGGCGAAGAACCTCACCTTCCTCGGCAATGCGGATGCCGCCGGCATCGTCATCGGTGCTCGCGTACCGGTGGTGTTGACCAGCCGCGCCGACACGCCGCGCGCCCGGATGGCGTCCTGCGCCGTCGCCGCCCTGTTCGCCGACTACCGGGCGAAGAACAAGCCGCTCTAGCGCCGCCCCGGCGCCGGCAGCCGCCGCCCGAACCGCCAGCGATAGGGCCGCGCCCGCTCCTCGTCGGTGGGTGCCGCGATCGCGTCCACCGTCATGCGCCGCGGATCGAGGGCGAAGACCAGGCGGCGAGTCCAGCCACTCGTCGAGGCGCAACCGCAACGGCCCCTTGCCCGCCCCGTCCGGCCCCGCGAGGACGATCGGGACGACGACGTCGGCGGCTTGCGCGAGCTGCAGCGGCGCCTGGATCAGCCCCCGTGCGCAGCGCGGGTTGCTCCCCCGCAGGCGTCGTGCCTGCGCGTTCGTAGGGCAAGAGGGTCGAGGCGAACATCGACAACGCCGGAGCGTTCGAGCGGGACAGGACGATCGGCATCCGGCTCCGTAGCGCGACAGGAATGGCGGCTCGAAGGCACAGCCGCTCAAGGCGGCGCCGGCACGGTCCGGATCGCGATGGTCGACGCCTCGGGCTTTGCCGGCTGTGCCGCCAGCGCTGCCTCCAGCGCGTCCAGATAGGCCGGCGCCGGCTCGATCATCGGGCGTGCGGTCGAAAACACCGGTGCTTCGCTGGCGATCACCAGGACGAGTTCGGGCCCGAACGGCGCCGAGATGGTCAACCGCTCGCCGTCCGCCGGGTCCCCGATCCAGACCTCCTCGGCGGGCGGCAGCGCTGCCGCCTCGGGTTGCGGGGTGGCGAGATGCACGACCATCCCGTCGGCGGTGAAATAATCGACGGCGAGATGGCGCGGCGCCGGCGGGGTCAGCACCTTGAGGACCAAGGGCTCGCCGGCGGTCAGGCGGTCATCCGGCCGGGTCGGGAAGTGATCGACGAGGCGTGGCACCCGCGGCTCGGTATGCGCCGCCAGCATGTCGTAGAGACGGCAGAACGCCCCCGTCTCGTCGAGGCTCAACGTCACCTTGTCGATATCCGGGAGCTCGGCGATCCGCGCCAGCAGCTCGGTCCGGGTCGTCGTGTCGGCGGTGCTCCCGACGAGCCTGAGACCGAGCGACGTCGGCTCCACCTCGAGCCGGGTGCAGGGCCGCGTCGTCAGCTCGGCCAAGAGGGCTCGGACCGCGGTGCTCGGCGGTGGCGGTGCCGCTGCGGCGGTCGTCGGCAGGTCCGGCAGGGCGGCGAGTACTTCTTCGAGCGGCAGCTCGCCGACCGTCTCCGGCGCCGCTGCCGCCGGATCATCGGTTGCCGTGTCTTCGGTCTCGGCGACGACCGCCGGCTGCGGCATCCGCGGCGGATCGCTGGCGACCACGGGTTGCTCGACCGCCACCTCGCCTTCCGGCCGAAGCCAGAGCACCGCCACTCCGCCGATCAAGAGCAGTGCCGCAAGGGCGAATACCAGCCGCGGCCGGCCCCGGCCGAGCGGCTTGCGATGCGGACGCGACGGCACAGGCGGGCTAGCCGGCATGGCCGGTGCCGCGACGACCGGCGGGCGGTCGGGCGAGGCCATATCGGCGAACGACGGTGGCTCCGACAGCGGTGCCCCCGGCACCGGCTGCGGAGGCGGCGGCTCGGGGGGCGCCGGCGGTTCGGCAAAGCCCTCGCTCGCCGCCATTCCGAGCTCGAGGGCCGCCGCGATCTCGTTGCCGGAGCGATAGCCCGCCATCGGCTCCGCGCCGACCAGCCGCTGCTGCACGGCCGCGAGCGGCGGTGGCAGTCGATCCGTCGCCGCCGCGTCCGGCACCGCCCCGACCATCGCCGCCATGACCCGACCGAGCGAATAAAAATCGCTCTGCCGATCGGGTGCGCCACCTTCGACGAGGCGCGGATCGACGAACGCCGCGTTCCGGCCCGCTTCGGGCAACGGATCGGCGAGCCGCACGGTGCCGCCGACGAACAACACCGTCAACGGCTCGATCCCGCCATGCGCCGGGCTCTGCGCGTGCAACCGATCGAGCACCCGGGCGAGCCGCGCCGTCAGCCGCGCCGCCTCGCGCCAACTCAGCGGGCCCGTCTGCTCGAGCCTTGCGGCCAGCGATGGTGGCTCGGTCGACAAGAGATGCCGGCTCCCGGAAAACTGAGGCGCGCTCGGCCCGCGACAGTGCAAGAGACTCGGCCGGTTGTCGAGAGCTTGCCGCAGCCATCGGCCGGGTAGAAGCTGCGGCAACCGGGACGGTTCGCACCTCTCGCCTGAAAGTGGTTACCGATCGGTGACACGGTTAACAATTCGGCATCCTCGATGCCCTATGGTGGCGCGTCGGGCTTGCTTCGGCCAGCCGGGCAAGCGACATTAGCGGTTGGTTGAGACGAGGTTAGGCATGATCGTCCGCTTGCGGATCCATGGCCGTGTGCAGGGGGTCTGGTACCGCGGTTGGCTGGTCGACGCGGCCCGCGCTTGCGGGGTCGACGGTTGGGTGCGCAACCGCGCGGACGGCACGGTCGAGGCGGTGCTCGCGGGTGATCCGACGGTCGTCCGGTCATTGATCGAGCGGTGTCACGAAGGGCCGCAACAAGCCCGGGTGACGTCGATCGAGGAGTTGCCCGCGACGGATCGGCCGCCGCCGGGCTTCGTGCAGTTGCCGACAGTCTAGCCGCGAGGGCGAGGCGGGCGTGAGATTGGAAGTGAATGGTGACCTGCGATCGAGGAGCAACGGGAATGGGTGAAGGCGGCTGGTCGCGGCGCGGTTTCGCGCTGGCATGTGTCGCCGGTGCCGGCGCGCTCTGGCTCGCCCCCGGGCGGACGACGGCGACGCCGATCCTGCCGCTCGACCGCAGCTTCGCCATCTTGCGCGACGGCAACGAGATCGGCCGCCACGACGTCCGGTTTCGCGCCGCCGCAACCGGGCTGGAGGTGAGCACCGACATCGATATCGCGATCAAGGTCGCCTTCATCACCGCCTTTCGCTTCGCGCAGGAGGCGCGTGACCACTGGCAGGACGGCCTCTTGATCGAGAGCCGGGCGGTGACGAACGACAACGGCACGAACAGCGAGACCAGGCTGGTTGCCCGCGGCGACGACCTCAGCGTCGAGGGCGGCGTCCTGAACCGGACACTGCAGGTGCCGCTCGGCACGATGACCGACATCGCCGTCTGGAACCTCGATTTCGTGCGGCAGCGCGCCCTGCTCGATCTGCAGCGCGCCCAACTCACCGGCGTTCTCGCCCGGCACGCCGGCAGCGAGGAAATCGACGTCGGCGGCAGCCGTATCGCCGCCGAACGCTACACCATCAACGCCGAATCCGGTCGCAACGGCGATATCTGGTACGATGCCGCCGGCAACTGGGTGAAAGGCACCATGGTGATCCGCGGCGAACGGCTGGACTACCGGCTCATCGTCTGACCGTCCGGCTCAGCCCTCCCGCGCCGCAATCGCTTCGGCCAGCGCCACCAGGCGCTTCGCTTCCACCACGTGCAGGTTCTCGACCAGCTTGCCGTCGAGCACCGCCACACCCTGCCCCGCGGCGAGCGCCTGCTCGTAGGCGTCGATCTGCCGCCGTGCCAGGGCCACCGCCTCGGCAGACGGACCGAAGGCGTCGTTGGCGGCGGCGATCTGCTTGGGGTGAATCAGGGTCTTGCCGTCGAAGCCCAGATCGCGACCCTGCTCACAACTTGCTGCGAACCCCTCGGCATCATCGAGATCGAGATAGACCCCGTCGACGATGGCGATCTCGGCGGCACGCGCCGCGAGCAGGCAGATGCCCAGGGACGGCAGCATCGGCAGCCGCTGGGCGGTGTGCCGGGCGAGCAGGTCCTTGGTCAGATCGGAAGTGCCCATCACGAAACAGCCGACCCGCGGATGATCGGCGATTGCCTCGGCGTGCAGCACACCGCGCGGGGTCTCCATCATGCACCAGATCGGCAGCGTCGCCGGGGCACCCGCGGCATCGAGCACGGCCACCGCCCGGCGGACGATGTCGGCACTTTCCACCTTGGGCAGCAGCACCGCATCGGCCCCTGCGGTCGCCATCGCGGCGAGATCGGCATGCCCCCAGGCCGTATCGAGGCCGTTGACCCGCACCGCGAGTTCGCGATGACCGTAAGACGCCTTGTCGGCCAAGGCGGCCCTGATCGCCTCGCGCCCCGCCGCCTTGGCGTCCGGGGCCACCGCGTCCTCGAGGTCGAGGATCAGGGCATCGGCCGGCAGCTCCTTGCCCTTGGCGAGCGCCCGCGGGTTGGAACCCGGCATGTAGAGAACGGAACGGCGCGGGCGAGCGATGGACGGCATCGACGGTCTCCGAGAGGCGGCTGACAGACGGATCACGCATGCTTAGCCCAGCGGCGCTGCGACTTGAAGTGCACAGGTGGGCGCGACGGCGAATCCAACCTATAGTTTGTCTTTTGCTTAGCGAAATACGCGCTTAAGCTGACCGCAGAACCGTCGTGTGCCGCCCGGCAACGGAGTGACCGCCATGCGCCCTGCCCTCGTCCGGCGCCTTCGCTCGAGCCGACGCCGCCTGTTCGCCGCCGGGGCGGCGGGCCTCGGCGTCATCGCCGCAGCAGGCCTGGTCGCGGCCGACCAGGCGGTGAGCGAGCCGGTGTCGTTCGGTGTCTTTCCCTACCTGCCGACCCTGGAGATCGGCCGGCAGTTCGGCCCGATGGCAACGGCACTTTCAGCCGTCCTCGATCGACCGGTCGAGCTGCGGACCAAGGGCGACTTTGCCGCCTTCGGCACGGCCCTGCACGCCGCTCGCTACGACATCGCGCTGCTCCACCCGTTCCTTTACGGCGAGATCGCACACGTGCAGGACTACCGCCCGCTCGCCCGGCTCGAGGACGACCTCACCGCCGTCGTCGTGGCACCGGCGGAGCGTACGCTGCGAGGCTTCGACGACCTGCGCGGTGATATCCTGGCCGTCCCGCCGGCGCTCTCGGCGGTGGCCAAGTTGGTCGAGTTGGAATTGCGGCGAGCCGGGCTCGACGGTCCGGACGGGGTTCCCCTCGCCTACTATCGCACCAAGACCGCCTGCCTGCATGCCGTCGCCACCGGCCAGGCGACCGCCTGCGCGATACCGAGCTTCTTGCTCGGCCAGATCAATGGCGCAGCAGGGGTGACGCTCGAAGCGAAGTTCAGCACCGCGAGCATCCCGGGCCTGCTCTTCGTCGGCCACGGCCGTCTCGGCGGACGCAAGCTCGACCGCCTGCAGCAAACGCTGGTCGGCTGGAAGCACGAGCCGGACGGGCGCCGGCTCCTCGCCGTCCTCGGCTGGAGCGGGCTCGCTCCGAGCAGTTCGGACGACTACGACCTGGCCGAGTTGCGGCTCCTGGTGGAGTGACGATGCGCTTCGGGGTCTCGCTCCGCTGGCGTATCGTTCTCGTGCTGTTCGTGCTGCAGCTGGCACTCTGCGCCGCCCTGCTCACCTTGACGCTGCGCGAGCACCTCGCGAGCCAGGTCGAGCTCTGGCAACGCTCGGATCAGCATTTCGTGACGCTCTTGGCCGATCTCGGTCGGGCGGCGCTGTTGACCGACGACTACACCGAGCTGCAGACCTTCATCGCCCGCACCGAAACCTCCCGCCGGTTCGCCGATCTCTTGCTCCTGGATCTCACCGGGCGGATCGTCGCCAGCAAGCGGCCGGCCCGGCTCGGGCAAATTCTGGAGACACCCGATGCCGGGGTCGCCGGCGGTCGCTGGGTCTCCGAGGTCAGTGCCGGCGGCCATCCGCTCGGCACCCTGATCGTGACCTTGAGCGATGCGGCACTGCACGACAGTTTCGAGGCGGCCTATCGGCGAGGCGCCCAGATCGCCGCTGTCGGCATCGTGCTGATCGCCCTTTCCGCCTACTGGTTCGGCCACCTCTTGACCCGCCGGCTCGCCCGGCTCGCCGACACCGCCGACCGGATCAGTGGCGGCGACGCCAACGCTCGCACCCGGATCACCGGCGACGACGAGATCGCCAGGGTCGCGCGGGCAGTCGACGGGATGCTCGACCGGCTGACCGACAATCTGGGCGCATTGCGGCTGGCGCACGACCGCCTGACCCTGCCGACCGAGGCGATGAGCGAGGGCTTCGCGCTCTGGGATGCCGAGGATCGGCTGGTCCTCTCCAACCGGCGCTTCGCCGAGTTCTTCGCGGGCGCCGACGAAGTCGCCCGAGCGCTGCCCTACGCCGAGTTGCTCGACAGGCATACCCGCCACCTGCTCGACCTCGACGATGCGGCCTTCGAGCGGTGGAAGGCCGAGCGACTCGTCTGTCGGCGCAACGGTGGCACCTACACCTTCCCGATGAGCGACGGCCGCCACCTCGCGGTCAGCGAGTCGCGGATGGGCGACGGCGGTACGGTCAGCATCTATACCGACATCACCGATGTCGTGAACCGCAAGGCCGCTCTCGATCGCAGCGAGGCGCGGCTCCGGATGATCATGGCCGCGGTCAGCGAGGCCATCGTCACCTTCGACGAAACGGGCCGGATCGAAAGCGCCAACCCGGCGGCCGAGCGACTCTTCGCCACCGATGCGAACACCTTGCGCGGGCGGTCGATGTGCAGCCTGCTGCTGACCCCCGACCACGAGCCTTGCGCCTCGGGCGAACTGTTGCTGCGCGCCCACGGGCGGGCCTTCGAGACGACCGGCCGGCGACTCGACGACAGCCGCTTTCCGCTCGAGGTCGCGATCAGCCGGACCGAGCTCGACGGGCAGAACTACTACGTCGCGTCGTTGCGCGATCTCACCCGGCAGAAGGAAGCGCAAGCGGTCATCCTGCACCAGGCGACCCACGATCCGTTGACCGGCCTGCCCAACCGGGCGCTGTTCAACGAGCGGCTCGACCAGATCCTGGAGCACGCCAAGCGCACCAACGAGGTGGTGGCCGTGGCCTTCCTCGATCTCGACCGCTTCAAGGCGATCAACGACAGCCTCGGCCACGCCATGGGCGACGCGCTGCTGACCCAGCTCGGCGAGCGGTTGCGCCGCGCGGTGCGGGCCGAGGATACGGTGGCGCGCATGGGCGGCGACGAGTTCATCATGATCCTGCGCGGTCTCCGGCGGCCGCACGACGCTTCGGTACCGGCCCGCAAGATCATGGCCTCGCTCGAAAAACCGATGCAGCTCGAAGGTCACGAGCTGCGCGTCACCGCGAGCCTCGGGATCAGCCTCTTTCCGATCGACGCCGAGGATCGCGATACCCTGCTGCAGCATGCCGACATGGCCCTCTACTGGGCCAAATCGCAGGGCCGCAACGCCTACCGGCTCTACGACGCAGCACTGCAGAGTGACGCCGCCGAACGGGTCCGCCTGGAGAACGACCTGCGGCGGGCCATGGGTGCGGCCCAGCTCGGCCTCGTCTACCAGCCGCAGCTCGAGGTCGGGTCGGGCAAGGTCGTCGGCTTCGAAGCGCTGATGCGTTGGTCACACCCTGAACGCGGCGCCGTCCCGCCCGACCGCTTTATCGGTCTCGCCGAGGATTGCGGACTGATCGGCGAACTGGGTGCCCTCCTCTTGAATCGCACGGCCGCCGATCTCGACGGCTGGCGTCGCCGGGACTTCGTGCCGGGCCGGCTGGCCATCAACATCTCGCCGCTGCAGCTGCACCGCGGCGACCTCGTCAACCAGATCCGCCGCTTTCTCGATGCCGTGCGGCTGCCGCCCGAAAATTTGGAGCTCGAGTTCACCGAAACCGCGCTCATCGATGCCGACCGGCGCACCCGGCGGGTCATCCTCAACCTGCACAAGCTCGGCGTCAGCCTCGCACTCGACGATTTCGGCACCGGCTTCTCGTCGCTCGGCAACCTGCAGCGCTTTCCGGTCCAGCGGGTGAAGATCGACCGCTCGTTCGTCCGCAACATGCCCACACGAGCGCGCGATGCGACGCTCGCCAAGGCGATCATCGGCCTCGCCCACGAACTCGGCATGCGGGTGGTGGCCGAAGGGGTCGAGAACGAGGTCCAGCTCGAGATGCTCGGCGATTTCGGCTGCGACGAGTGGCAGGGCTTCTTGAAGAGCCGGCCGGTGCCGCCGGCCGAGGTTCCGGCCTTCGCCCTCGAGGCCGCCTGATCGGACGACGAGCCGGATCAGGGCCCGGATCGGGATCCGCGGCGCCAGAGTAGATCGACACCCGCCAACAACACGACGAGCGCGATGACGACGCCGAGGTCGAGCCGCGGCACCTTCCAGATCAGGATGCCGAGAAAGCCACAGAGCACCGCCATGGCCAGGATACTGAGGATGCGCTCGAGCATCGCGTCAAGCCTCCGGGTTGTGCGCGGCGACGAAGGTCGCGAGCCAGCGGGCGCTGCGCAGCAGCCGGCCGTCGTCGCCACGCCGGCCGATCAGCTGTGCGCCCATCGGCAGCCCGGCCGGGGTCTCGAACACCGGCACCGTCACTGCGGGGGTCCGACAGAGCGTCCAAAGGCCGTTGAAGACGGGATCACCCGTCCCCTCGCCGATCGCCGGCGCCGGCCCGGTCGCGGCCGGGGTGAGGATCGCATCGCAGCGCTCGAAGATCTCGTCGAGCCCGGCGTTCAGCACATCCGCCCAGTCGAGGGCGGCGATGTAGTCGCGCGCCGGCGTCGCGTTGCCGCGCTCGATCGCCCCCTGCATCGCCGGCGAGAGCCGGTCGAAGCCGCGCCGCGCATAGCCGTAGTAGCACTTGGCGAGCTCGGCGAACTGAATGCGCTGGCGGATCGTGTCGGCCTCGGCAAAGATCGGCGGCAGCTCGACCGTAAAGCACTGCTCGCCCAGGAGCCCGACGAGCTCTTCGAAGGCGGCGTGCACCGCAGCGTCGGCCCGCTCCCAGTAGGGTGTGCGAACGAAGGCGAAGACCGGCGGCAGCGGCGGTGCGGCCAGGGCGGTCTCCAGGAGCCGCGGCGGCGGTGCCGGGGCGGTTGCCGGATCCGTCGGATCGTGGCCGAAGAGCACCTCGGCGAGCATCGCTGCACCCGCCACGTCGGCCGCCAGCACGCCCAGCGTATCCAGGCTCGGGGCCTGGGCGAGCACGCCACGCCGCGAAATGCAGCCGAAGGTGGGCTTGAAGCCGACCGTGCCGCAGAAGCTCGCCGGGCGAACGACCGAGCCCGCGGTCTGGCTGCCGATGGCGAAGGGGACCATGCCGGCGGCGACCGCGGCCGCCGAGCCCGCCGACGAGCCGCCCGGCGAGCGCTCGGGATCGACCGGGTTCCTGGTCTCGGCCGGCTGGAAAAGGGCGAGTTCGGTGGTCACCGTCTTGCCCATGATCACCGCACCCGCGGCCTTGAGTTTCTCGACCACCGCCGCATCGGCGATCGGCACCCGCCCCTGGTCGACGACCGTGCCGTTCTCGGTCGGGATGCGAGCGGTATCCACGATGTCCTTGATGCCGACAGGCAGCCCGTGCAGCGGGCCGATCGGCCGGCCGCTCGCCCGGTAGTCGTCGAGTGCTTTGGCCTGATGCCGGGCGAAATCGGGATCGTGCCAAGCCCAGGCCTCGACGCTGGGCTCGCGCTCGCCGATCCGCGCGAGGGCGGCCTCGGTCACCTCGACGGCGCGCAGGCTGCCGCGAACCAGCGCCTCGCGCAGGGCCACGGCATCGCCGAGTGGCACCGCCCGTTCAACGACCATAGAACAGCTCCGGCAGATAATAGACGGCCCCGGGGAAGATGTAGACGATCGCCATGGACACGAACACCATGAAGAGGAACGGCAGCACGCCCCAGAAAATCTGCGTCAGCCGCACCTCGGGCGGTGCTATTCCTTTCAGGTAGTACGCCGACATCGCCATCGGCGGGGTGAGGAACGAGGTCTGCAGGTTCAAGGCCACCAGGATGCCGAAAAAGAGCGGGTCGATGTTGAAGATGGCGAGCAGCGGCAGGAAGATCGGCACGAAGATGATGATGATCTCGGACCATTCGAGCGGCCAGCCGAGGGCGAAGATGATCAATTGCGCCAGGATGAGGAACTGCAAGGGCGTGATGTCGAGGCCGCTGACGAACTCCGAGATCAGGTGCTCGCCACCGAGATAGGAGAAGACCGAGGAGAAGGTGTAGGAGCCGACGAAGAGCCAGCAGACCATGGCCGTGGTGCGGACCGTCAGATAGACCGACTCGCGCAACCGGTCATAGGTCAAGGCGCCGTAGGCCGCCGCCAGAACGATACCACCGAGCGCCCCGATCGAAGCCGCCTCGGTCGGCGTGGCGAGGCCGAAGAGGATCGAGCCCAAGACCGCGAGGATGAGGAAGGCGAGCGGGAAGAACGAGGTCATCAGCATGACGACGAGCTCGCCCGTCGGCACGTCGGGCACCTCGTCACTGGTCGGCCGCGGGGCGACGCTCGGCTGCAGGATCGAGCGGCCGACGACATAGACCAGGTAGAGCCCGACCAGGATGAAGCCCGGCAGGAGAGCGCCGGCATAGAGGCGGACGATCGAGACGCCCGACGACGCCGCATAGACGATCAGCATGATCGAGGGCGGAATGAGGATGCCGAGCGTGCCGCCGGCGCAGATGATGCCCGAGGCGAAGGACGGCTCGTAGCGCGCCTTGAGCATCGCCGGCAATGCCAGCAGCCCCATCAGCGTGACCACCGCCCCGACGATGCCGGTGGCGGTGGCGAACAGCGCGCAGGTGACGAGGGCGGCAACGCCCATCGAGCCCGGCACGTTCTTCGACGCGATGTTCAGCGTCGCGAACAGCCGGTTCACGATGTTGGCGCGCTCGACGATATAGCCCATGAAGAGGAACAACGGCACCGCCGTCAGCACCTCGTTGGACATCACCGTATAGGTCTGGTTGATGAAGAGATCGAAGATCCGGTTGTTGAAGAAGCCCTCGAGCCAGAGGGTCGTGCTGTCCCACCAGCCGGCCGTCTCGTCCAGCCGGTTGTAGCTGCGCCACATCCGGCTGGGGTCGAAATAGGCATAATAGCCGAAGGCAATGCCCATCGCCATCAGCGTGAAGGCGATCGGAAAGCCGAGAAACACCATGAAGATGAACAGCCCCAGCATGAACAGGGCGACTTGCGGGTCGGTCATCCCCTGCCTCCCTGCCGGGTTTCCGCCTCGTTTGCCTTCTGCATCAACAAGTCTTCGGTCTCCTGCACGTCCTCGTCGGCCGGCAGCCAGACATTGGTCCGCATGCAGAGCAGGCAGCGGCAGACCTGGGCGATGCCCTGGATAATCAGGAGAATGCCGGCGGCGACGATCACCGTCTTGAACTGGAAGATCGGGATGCCGGCCGGGCTGTTGACGCTGACCTCGGCATAGCTCCAGGAGCGTGCCGCGTATTTCCAGCCGGCAAAGACCAGGGCGAGCACGCCGGGGAAGAAGAAGAGAACGTAGAGGACGAGGTCGACCTTGGCCTGGGTGCGCGGCTGCCAGAGGCGATAGAGAAAATCGCCGCGGACATGGCCACCGCGCGACAACGTGTAGGCACCGCCCATCATGAACAGCGTGCCGTACATGATGAACGACACGTCGAGCGCCCAGGGCGTCGGTCGGCCGACCACGTAGCGGACGAAGACCTCGTAGGCGGTGCCGAAGGTCATCAGGATGATAAGCCAGGCGAACGCCTTGCCGAACGCTGCCGACAGCGTGTCGGCGAAACGGATGAAACCTTCCATGACGGCGCTTTCAGCCCCTGTTCTCGTGCCCGCCCCGGCGGAACGGCATTGCCCGGTCCGCGACCGCCCGCCCTGCAAAGAAACCGGCGACCACGAGGCCGCCGGTTTCCTAGTCCATCAGGCGCTGGCCGCTAGAGCGAGAGCTTGCCCGGGAAGTAGTGCTCGTAGGCGAGCGCGTAGTCCGGCGCGTTCATCAGCTCGTAATAGGTCACGCGCTCCACCCAGGCGCGCTGGCTGTCCATCACGCGCTTGGAGAACTCGTCCTGCTCGAGTTCGGCGATCAGCGTGTCCCAGGCCTCCAGCTGGGCCTCGAGGATCTCCTTGGAGGTGCGATGCACAGTGACACCGAGCTCGTCGCGAATCTTCTGCAGGTCGCTCGAATAGTTTTCCATCGCGAGTGCCGTGTTCGAAGTCGAGGCGGCCTCGACCGCGTACTTCATGATCGCCTGCAGATCAGGATCGAGATCGTCGAAGAAGTCGCGATTGAACAGGAACTCGAAGCTCTCCGACGCCTGGTGGTAGGAGGAGAGGTAGTAGTGCTCGGCGACGTCGGGCGCGCCGAACCGGAGATCCGACGACGGGTTGTTGAACTCGAAGGCGTCGATCACGCCACGCTCCATGGCCGGCACGATCTCACCGCCCGGCAGCTGGGCGACGGACATCCCCATCTCCTGGAGCAGATCGGCGGCGAGCCCGACGGTCCGATACTTGAAGCCCTGCAGGTCGTCCGCGGTGCTGACTTCCTGCTTGAACCAGCCGAACGGCTGGGCCGGCATCGGGAAGCCCAAAAAGCCGTAGACGTTGAGGCCGAGCGTATCCTGGGTCAGCTCGCGGTAGAGCTCCGCACCGCCGCCCTGGTAGAACCAGCCGAGCATCGTCGTGGCCGAGCCGCCGAACACGGGGCCCGTGCCGAAGAACGACGCCGCCTTCGACTTGCCGTACCAGTAGACGGGCACGGTGTGCGCGGCATCGAGCACGCCGTCGTTGACCGCATCCATGACCTGGAACGCACCGACCACCGCACCGGCAGGCAAGAGGTCGACCGTCACCCGGCCGCCCGACATCTCTTCCACCCGGGTGGTGTACTCACGAGCGAAATCCATCCAGATGTCAGCCGCGGGCCATGACGTCTGCATCTTCACGACGAGTGGTGCTTGTCCGACCACCGCCGGCGCACCGATCACCGAGCCCGCCGCCACGCCACCGGCTACGGCACTTTTCCTGAGGAGCGAACGGCGGGTAACCGTCGTTGCTGTTGTCTTTTCCATGGCAGCCTCCCGAACCGATTGCACACATTGCACAATGAAGAATGGTGGTGTTAGCAGCAAAGGGTGCAGACTGGCAAGTGGCCTCCCTGAAGCAGGCGAGGCACCCGCGACACCGGGCTTCAGGACAGGTCGGGCGCAAAAAGAGGACCGCTCCCGGCTCTGCGGAAGCGGTCCCGAATGGGGCTCGTGAGGCGAGCACCGTTACGGTCTAGGCGAGAACAGCGCCGCCGACCGTGACCCGCCTCACATTGCGACGCTCTCGGCACACCGCTTTCAGCGCAGCCGATCGAGGAACCAGCCGACCAGGCGGCGCCAGACCTGGTCCTTCTCGGCCTGATCCTCCACACCGTGGTTGAGGTCCGGGTTGTCGTTGACCTCGATCACCACGATGCCGGCAGGCGTTTCCTTCAAATCGACCCCGTAGAGCCCGCTGCCCATGAGCCCTGCCGCCTTCACCCCGATTTCCAGCACGGCCGCCGGGGCATCGCCCAGGCGCAGGGTGGTGAACCGACCCTCGGTCGAGCGGCCGCTCGGATCGTGGCGAACGATCTGCCAGTGCTTTTTCGCCATGTGGTACTGGCTGACGAAGAGCGGCTGGCGATCGAGCACCCCGACCCGCCAGTCGAAGGTGGTGGGCATGAAGGCCTGCGCCAGGATCAGATCCGACCGCTCGAGCATCTCGGCGGCAAGCCGCTCGAGCGACGCCCGGTCGTCCGCCTTCTTGACCCCGCGCGAGAACGAGCCGTCGGGGATCTTCAGGACGAGGGGATAGCCGAGCGCCAGTGCCGCGGGCTCGATGTCGCGCTTGCCGGCGATGATCCGGGTCGGCGGCTGCGGCAGGCCGTGCGCTGCCAAGAGCTCGGCCAGATAGACTTTGTTGGTGCAGCGCATGATCGAGCGCGGATCGTCGATCACCGGCATCCCTTCCTGCTCGGCCCGCTGGGCGAAGCGGTAGGTGTGGTGGTCGATATTGGTGGTCTCGCGGATCCAGAGCGCGTCATAGGCGGCGAGCCGAGCCAGATCGCCCTTGCCGATCAGATCGATTCCGAGGCCCATGCCCTCGGCGATCCGGGCGAAGCGTTCGAGGGTGGCCACGTCCGAGGGCGGCATCGGGTCCTTCGGATCGAACAGCACGGCGAGGGTGAAGCGGGGCTCGGTGCGGGTCTTGGGCTCGAGCCAGCGCCGGCCGAGATACCGGGCGATGGCAGCATCCAGCGCCGGTCGCTCCTCGGCTGCCAGATCACCCAGCGAAAGGAGCCGCAGCCGCTTGATCCGCCACCAAGCCCCGGTCTGGATCGTCAGCTCCAAGAGCGGTGCACGAAACCAGTCGAACACCAGCAGGGCGAGGCGCTTGAAACGCGGATCGCTCGGCCGGCCGAGGAAGATGCGCAGGCGCAGGATACCGGTCGGCGGTTCGGCCAGGCGCCGCGCCGTCTTGTTCAGCGCCTCCTCGAGATCGGGAACCGCGAGCGCGTAGCCGGAGCGGCGCTGCAGTGCGAGGATGGTCTCGACCGAGGGCAGCACCTTCTCGCCGCGCGCCTCGGCCAGGAGCGAGACGTAGTAGCCGCGCGCCTGGTAGCTGGTGTCGCGCGCGAGATTGAGCACCTTGCCGCGCCGCCTTCGGCCATTGCCGGCCTTGCGCGCCGCCGGCGTCTCCCGGCCGGTGCGACCGGCGAGGTAGTCGCGCGTCGCGACCGGCAGCGCATTGGCCGGCAGCGCCGGGAAGTCGTCCTTGCGGTCGGCGACGATCGTCCAGGCGGCCATGGGCGCGTCCGTGTGAAAAGGCGGTCATTCGGCGAAGGCGAGCGCCATGCGCAGTGCCATGGCACCGTCCTCGTAATAGCCGTCGACGGTCGAAAAAAGGGTGAATCCGAGGCTGCGATAAAGGGCGATGGCGGACCTGTTGTCGCCCCGCACCTCGAGCCGCACGCCGGCGGCACCCGCCGCCTCGGCCGCCGCGAGTGCAGCCTCGAGCAGCCGCCTGCCGGTACCGGCCGGGGCCGACGGGCTGCGCACCAGTGAGTAGAGCCGCCACCAGCGGCTGTCGGCGCGTCGCAGCAGCAGGACATCGCCCAAGAGATCGCTGTTGCCGGCGGCAACCAGGCAGAGTGAGCGCGGGCTCGCGAGATGCCGGCGCCAGGCCCGGCGCGACAGCCGGTCGCCCGGAAACCGCGCCTCGAGGCCGACCAGCGCGTCGAGGTCGGCCGGCGTCGCCGGCCGGATCACCAATGCTTCGGACGGATTTTCAGCGGGCACGGCAGCCGATCCACTGATGCGCCGTGCGACATGGCGCATGATCCCGCACGGCAATGCTTGCCACGCTCGTTGACTTCGCTACGTAGGTGGTGGACCATACCGTCCCGCCTTTCCCGTCCGACGCGAGCACGGGAGTATGTGGAGAGCCCGTTTGGCCAGAAAACACCTCGCTGCGCTCGCGGCCGTCGTCTGTCTCGCCAGTGCCTGCCAGGGCAATGCCTGGCAGCACAGCCACGGCACCGACCACCCCCTCGCCGGCAGCATCGTCGATGTCGGCGCCCAGGCCGAAATCCAAAAGACCGACCTCTTCGCCGCGCTGCGTGCCGCCGACATCGTGCTGATCGGCGAGAGCCACGGCAATCGTGACCATCACCGCATCCAGGCCGAACTCGTCCGCGCCATGGGCGAGCCGGTCAACGGCGTGGTCTTCGAAATGATCGACACCGACCAGCAGGCAACCGTGGTGCTGCATTTCGGTGACCGGCCGGGCGATACGCCGGGCCTCGGGGCGGCCCTCGACTGGGCCGAGAGCGGCTGGCCCGAATGGGCGCTCTACGAGCCGATCGCCGCCGCCGCCATCGCGGTCGATGCCGAGATCGTCGGCGGCAATCTGCCGCGGGCCGAGGTGGACGTGCTGATGGCCGAGGGCGTGGCTGCCCTCGATCCGGGGCTCGTCGCTCGCACCGGCTTGGCAGAGCCCTTGGACCCCGACCTCGAGGGCCGCCTCGTGGCGACCATCGACGAAGAGCATTGCGGCTTCGCCCCGGACGACCTGTTGCCCGCCATGGCCGACGTGCAACGCGGCCGCGACGCGCTGATGGCCGATCGCCTCGCCGCCATCCGGGGTCGCGGCCAGAGCGTGCTGATCGCCGGCGGCGAGCATGTCCGCCGCGACTGGGGCGTGCCCTACTACCTGCAACGCCTCGCCCCGGAGGCGCGCGTCGTGAGCATCGCCCTGCGCGAGGTCGACGAGCGGCAGACCGGGTTGCCCGTCACCCTGCCCTTCGACTTCGTCTGGTTCACCCCGCGCCGCCAGCCCTTGGGCTTCGATCCGTGCGAGGCCTATCGCCAGCAATTGCAGCGGCTCGATGCCGCTCTGCCGCCCCTGACCGCGAATGGCCCGTCGCTCGGCTGAGCGAAAGCGCTTTTCAACCGGACCTCGAAGCGCCATTCTCGCCGCGATCCAGACCCGACGGGAGCGGCGACCATGACGAAGACCAGACGCGTTTTCAATCGGATGGCGATCGGCTGCACGGCAGCGTCGGCCTTGGCCCTGGCCGCCGGCACGGCCACGGCGGAACCGTTGAACGTCGCCGCGATCTATACCGTCCCGGTGGAACAGCAGTGGGTCAGCCGCATCCATAAGGCACTGAACGCCGCAGTCGAGCGGGGCGACATCACCTACACCTTCTCCGAGAACGTCGCGAATACCGACTACGAGCGGGTGATGCGCGAATATGCCGAGCAGGGTGTGGATCTCGTCTTCGGCGAGGTGTTCGGTGTCGAGAGTGCCGCCCGTGAGGTGGCCACGGACTATCCCGAGGTCGCCTGGGTCATGGGCTCGAGCTTCGGGCCCGAGGAGCCGAACTTCTCGGTCTTCGACAACTACATCCAGGAATGCTCCTATCTGACAGGTCTGGTTGCCGGATCCAAGACCGAGAGCAAGCTGATCGGGCTCGTCGGCGGCTACCCGATCCCCGAGGTCAACCGGCTGATGCACGCCTTCATGGAGGGGGCCAGAGAGATCGATCCCGAGATCCAGTTCGTCGTCACCTTCATCGGCTCCTGGTACGACCCGCCCAAGGCCAAGGAGGCGGCGTTCGCGATGATCGATGCCGGTGCGGACGTGATGTACGCCGAGCGCTACGGGGTGTCGGACGCAGCACAGGAGCGCGACGTCTATGCCATCGGCAACGTCATCGACACCCAGGACGAGTACCCGGGCACCATCCTGGCCTCGGCCATCTGGCACATGGAGCCGACCGTCGACCGGGCGATCGAGAAGGTGAAGGACGGCGACTACACGGCCGAGAACTACGGGCCCTTGAGCCACATGCCGGTCGGCGGCTGCAGCATCGCCGAGATGGACGACGATCTCGTGTCCGCCGAGGTCCAGGACCTGGTCCGCGCGCGCGAGGCCGAGATCATGGCAGGCTCGTTCGAGGTCGAGATCAACGACGACGAGCCCGTGTCGACACGGTGAGCGAACGCGGCACCGCACCACCGCTGCTGCGGCTGCGCGGCATCAGCAAGCGCTTCGGTGACCTGGTCGCCAACGACGCCATCGACCTCGACCTCCATGCCGGCGAGATCCTCGCCCTGCTGGGCGAGAACGGCGCCGGCAAAACGACGCTGATGAGCATCCTCTTCGGTCACTACGTGGCCGATGCCGGGAGCATCGAGGTCGCCGGCGAGGACGGCAGGCTCCGCCCGCTGCCCCCGGGCTCGTCCAGGGCGGCCCTCGATGCCGGCATCGGCATGGTCCACCAGCACTTCACCCTCGCCGCCAACCACTCGGTCCTCGACAACGTCGTCCTCGGCACCGAGCGCTTGTGGGCGTGGCGCCAGGACCGGGCGGCAGCGCGGCGCAAGCTTTCCGGCCTGATCGAGGCGACCGGCCTCGAGGTCCCGCTCGACATGCCCTGCGGCAGCCTCTCGATCGGCGAGCAGCAGCGGGTGGAGCTCTTGAAGGCCCTCTACCGCGACGCTCGGGTGTTGATCCTCGACGAGCCCACCGCCGTCCTCACCCCGCAACAAGCCGAACGTCTCTTCACCACGCTGCGCCGGCTGGCGGCCGACGGCCTCGGCATCATCTTCATCAGCCACAAGCTCGACGAGGTGCTGGCGCTTTGCCGCCACATCGCGGTCCTGCGCCACGGCAGGAAGGTCCTGGAGGTAGCGGCCGCCGGCATCGACAAGGCGCGGCTGGCGCACGCCATGGTCGACCGACCGGTCGAGCTGCCGAAGGCCGAACCGCGGCCCGCCGGCGAGCCCGTGCTGGAACTGGCATCGGTCGGCGTCATCGCCGGCCACGGCAGCGAAGGCCTGACCGATCTCTCGCTGACCGTCCATGCGGGCGAAATCCTCGGCATCGCCGGCGTTTCCGGCAACGGCCAGCGCAGCCTCGCCGGACTCGTCGCCGGCACCCTAGATCCCGCCGCGGGTAGCCTGCGCCTGCTCGGCCGGCCCTGGCCCGAAGGCGGCCCCAAGGCCCTGGTGCGCGCCGGCGTCGGCCGGATCCCGGAAGACCGCCACCGCCTGGGTGTGGTCGGCGACATGACGGTCTGGGAAAATCTCGTGCTCGAGGGCTACGATGCCCCGATCTGCCGGCGCTTCGGCCTCTTCCTCAAGCTCCGGCATTTCCGCCGCAAGGCCAGAGCCCTGGTCGAGCGCTTCGACATCCGCTGCGGCGACCTCGAGGGCCCCGCCCGACTGCTCTCGGGCGGCAATATGCAAAAGCTGATCCTCGCCCGCGTGCTCGAGCGCAACCCGCGGCTGATCCTGGCATCGCAACCCACCCGCGGCCTCGACATCGGTGCGGTCGCCGCCGTGCACCAGCACCTCCTCGACGCCAGGCAGCGCGGTGCCGGCATCCTCTTGATCACCGACGACCTCGACGAGCTTCTGCAGCTCAGCGATCGGGTGCGCGTGCTCTATCGCGGCAGACTGGGTCCGCCGCGCCGGCGCGCCGAGATCGAGTTGGCGCGGCTCGGCCTCGAAATGGCAGGGCAGGACCCGGACCGGCAGCAAAGCGCCCATGCGGCTTGAGCCCCGCCAGCACGTCCCGCCGCTGCTCGGCATCGGCGCTCCTTTGGGTGCCGCGCTTCTGGCGCTTCTGATCTGCGCGATCCCGCTGGCCCTGGCCGGTGCGGATGTCACCCGCGCCTATCGGCTCATTCTGACGGGCAGCCTCGGCTCGCGCTTCGCCGTCACCGAGACGCTGACCCGCGCCGCCCCGCTGATCCTCACCGGCCTCGCCGCCGCCATCGCCTTTCGTGCGCGCTTGTGGAACATCGGTGCGGAAGGCCAGCTCTATATCGGGGCACTGGTCGCCGTGGCACTCGGCAGCGGTGCCGTCCCGCTCCCGGCCTTTCTCCTCCTGCCACTGGTTCTGCTCGCCGGTGCCCTGGCCGGGGGGCTCTGGATGCTGGGCCCTACCTGGCTCAAGGTGCGGCTCGGTGTCGACGAGGTCGTCACCACGCTGCTCTTGAATTTCGTCGTCCTGCTCTTCGTCGGCATGATGCTCGAAGGCCCGCTGCAGGACCCGATGAGCCTCGGCTGGCCGCAATCCGCCCCGCTCGTCGCGGAAGCCCGGCTGCCCGAGTTGATCGAGCGCACCCGTCTGCATTTCGGCCTCGTCATCGCGCTCGCCGCGGCCGGCCTCACCTGGCTCGTCATCCAGCGCACCCGCTTCGGCTTCGAGCTCAGGGCCACCGGCGCCAACCCCGAAGCCGCCGGCTATGTCGGTATGAACCAGTCGCGCGTCATGCTGAAGGTCGGGCTCTTCTCGGGTGCCATGGCCGGCCTCGCCGGGGTCGCCGAGGTGGCCGGGCTCAGAGGTTATCTGACGCAGGACCTCTCCCCGGGCTACGGCTATGCCGGGATCGTCGTCGCCACCCTGGCCCAGCTCGGCCCCTTGGCCGTCATCGCCTCGGCGCTGTTCGTCGCCGCCGTCTTCGTCGGCGCCGACAGCATGAGCCGGGCGATCGGGGTCTCGAGCTACATCGCCGACCTGATCGTCGCCACGGCCCTCTTGACCATGCTGCTCGCCGGCCTGTTCACCCGCTACCGGATCAGCCGGTGACCCCGGCCGTCGCGCCCGCCGACAATCTGCGGGCCGCCGGCATGGTGGCGCTGACCATGTCGCTCTTCGCAGTGAGCGACACGCTGGTGAAGACCCTGTTCGACCGGCTGCCCGTGGGGCAGGTCATCGCGTTGCGCGGCCTCGTGATCACCTGTCTGCTCGCAGGCTTCCTGGTCGTCCGCCACCGTCGACTGGTGCTCCGCCACCTGCTCGATCGGATCGCGCTGGCGCGGGCCCTGATCGAGGTCCTCGTCGCCTTCGCCTTTTTCAAGAGCCTGGCGCTGATGCCTTTGGCCGATGCTACGGTCATCCTCTTCGGCTCGCCCATCATCATGACGGTTGCAGCCGCCCTGTTGCTCGGCGAAAAGGTCGGGCCCCGCCGCTGGACCGCGGTCGTCATCGGCTTTCTCGGCGTCGTTCTGGTCGCCGGCCCGGGCAACCGGACGATCGGCTGGGCCGCTTTGCTGCCGCTGTCGGCCGCCGTCCTCGTGGCGGTCCGCGACCTGATCACCCGCTTCGTGCCGAAGACCCACGATTCGACCACCGTGGCGTTGACCACGGCGATTGCGGTCAGCATCGGCGGCTGGCTCAGCCTGCCTGCGAGTGCGCTCGGCCTCGCTGCAGGCTGGCTCTGGCCGACCGCCGACGAATGGCTGGTGATCGCCGCGAGTGCCCTGCTGATCGGCACCGCCTACAACACCGTCGTCATCGGCTATCGGCTGGGCGAAGCCTCGTTCCTCGCGCCCTTCCGCTACAGCTCGATCCCACTCGCCATCCTGCTCTCCTGGACCGTCTTCGGCGACGTGCCGAGTGTGGCGATGCTGAGCGGTGCCCTGATCATCGCGGGCTCCGGCATCTTCATCTTGGTCCGCGAGCGCCAACTGGCAAACCGGCCGCAATTGGCAAAACGGCTCTGATCCGGCAAGATCGAGAGCATCCCCGACAGGAGCCCGATATGGAAATAGACCTCGACAATCTCGTCAAGACGCGGGTCGATGGTCAGGGCCGCCTGCTGATCCCGGCAGCACTCCGCGAGAAGACGGGTCTCCAACCGCACGGCCATGTCGCGATGTTCGTCGACGACGACGGCCTCCACGGGCTGACCACGCATCTCACGATCGAGCGCGCCCAGCGCGGGCTCGCGAAAGACGTGCCCGAGGGCGTGTCGCTGGCCGACGAGTTGATCGCCGGCCGACGGGCCGAGGCGGCGCGCGAGGATGTCGAGTGACCTGCGTATTCGATGCCTCGGCCTTGCTCGCCGCCTACCAGCGCGAGCCGGGCTGGGCACGCGTTCAGCAGGCGCTCGACGGGTCTTTCATCAGCGCCGTCGACCTGTCGGAGGCGGCGGCCAAGCTCGTCGTGGGTGGCCGTTCCGGTGACGCCCTTCGCTCCGACGTGATGCCGACCGCGCTTACCGTGGTACCCTTCGAGGCGGTCGATGCCTTTGTCGCGGCCGCACTGCGGCAGGAGACCCGCCGCCCCCGAGTGTCCTTGGCCGAGCGCGCCTGTCTCGCTCTCGCCCGCCGTCTCGACATGCCGGCGCTCTCCACCGAGCGTGCCTGGGCGAAGCTCGACCTCGGCATCACCGTCGAGGCCATCCGCTGAATGGACGTCCTCGACATCCTCCTGCAGACGAGCTTCTGGGCGGCGACCCTGCGCATCGCCACGCCGCTTGTCTTCGGTGTCCTGGGTGAGCTGATCTGCGAGCGCGCCGGCGTGCTCAACCTCGGCATCGAAGGCATCATGACCATCGGTGCGATGTCCGGCTGGCTCTTCGTCTATCTGGGCTTCGACCTCTGGACCGGCACCCTGCTCGCGGCTTGCGTCGGTGCCGCCTTCGGCCTGCTGCACGGGGCGCTGACCGTGCCGCTCGGCCTCTCGCAGCACGTCACCGGCATCGGCATCACGCTCCTCGCCACCTCGCTCGCCTATTTCACCTACCGCATGCTGCTGCCCGACGTCGCGAGCCCGCCCCGCATCACCCCGTTCCAGCCCCTCGACCCCGACTGGCTCCTCGCCGTCCCCTTCCTCGGCCCGGTGCTCGCCCAGCAGACCGCCCTCACCTGGCTTGCCTTGCTGCTCGTCCCCGCCATCGCCTACGTCCTCTACCGCACACCCTTGGGCCTGGCGGTGCGCACCTGCGGCGAGAACCCGGCCGCGGCCGAAGCGCAAGGCCTCGACGTCTATGCGCTGCGGATCGGTGCGTTGATGGTCGGCAGCGCGCTGATGGCCGTGGGCGGGGCCTTCCTCACCCTTTCCGCCTTCAACGCCTTCTTCTTCGAGATGGTCGCCGGCCGCGGCTGGATCTGCATAGCACTCGTCGTCTTCGCCTCCTGGATGCCCTGGAAGGCCCTCTTGGGTGCCCTGCTGTTCGGTGCTTTCGACGCCTTTCAGGTCCGCCTGCAACAGGTGGTCGGCGGGGCCGTGCCCTATCAATTGTTCTTGATGATGCCGTATCTGCTGAGCATCCTGGCCCTCGTGGTGATGGCCCGTCGCGCGGCCTACCCGCAAGCTCTCATGCGCCCCTATATCAAAGGGCAACGATAACCGCCTGGAAAAACAGACCAATGACAAGGACCAAACGCCGGTGCAGGCCGATCTGATCATCCAGAACGCCACCCTTCCGGATGGCCGACGCGGGCTCGACCTCGTCATCGCCGACGGCATTATCCAGGCGATCGGCCCTGGTATCACCGCCGACGCCCACGAGACGATCGACGCGGCCGGCCGGCTCGTCAGCCCGCCCTTCGTCGACTGCCACTTCCACATGGACGCCACCCTCTCCCTCGGCCTGCCGCGGCTCAACCGGTCGGGCACGCTGCTCGAAGGCATCGCCCTTTGGGGCGAGCTCAAGCCGCTCTTGACCCACGAGGCGGTGATCGAGCGGGCGCTGGCCTATTGCGACATGGCCGTGGCGCAGGGCATCGGCGCGATCCGCTCCCATGTCGATGTCTGCGACGACCGGCTGCTCGGCGTCGAGGCCCTGCTCGAGGTCAAACAACGCGTCGCCCGCTATCTCGACCTGCAGCTCGTGGCCTTCCCGCAGGACGGCCTCTTCCGCTCGCCGGGCGCGCGCGAGAACCTGCTGCGCGCCCTCGACCTCGGTGTCGACGTCGTCGGCGGTATCCCGCATTTCGAGCGGACCATGGAGGACGGCCGGCGTTCCGTCGTCGAGCTCGTGACGATCGCCGCCGAACGTGGCCTCATGGTCGACCTGCATTGCGACGAGACCGACGACCCCCACTCCCGCCACATCGAGACCCTGGCAGCCGCGACGCAACGGCTCGGGATGCACGGGCGGGTCGCCGGCTCGCACCTCACCTCGATGCACAGCATGGACAACTACTACGCCGCCAAGCTGATCCCGTTGATCGCCGAGGCCGGCGTCGCCGCCATTGCCAACCCCTTGATCAACCTCGTGATCCAGGGCCGCCACGATACTTATCCCAAGCGCCGTGGGCTGACCCGCATCGAGCAGCTGCAGGCGGCCGGCGTGCCCGTCGCCTTCGGCCACGACTGCGTCATGGACCCCTGGTACTCGCTCGGCTCCGGCGACATGCTGGAGGTGGCCCACATGGCTGTCCACGCCGCCCACCTGACCTCGCAGGACGCCATGCGCAGCAGCTTCGAGGCGGTGACCACGATACCCGCCGCCATTCTCGGCCTCGACAGCTACGGCCTCGCGCCGGGCAACCCGGCCCATCTGATCCTGCTCGATGCCGGCGATCCGATCGAGGCGATCCGCCTCAAGGCCACCCGCCTCGCCGTCCTGCGCCACGGTGCCGTGATCGCCCGCACCCCCGCCCGCACCACGGCACTTCGCCTCGACGGCCGCCCGGCCGAGGTCTCCCTGCGCCGGCCCGGCACCACCTGAGCTACCGAAACCGTCGCGATGCTAACCGCCCGTTAAGCTCTTTCGGTCATCCTCGTCCGGAGCAGGAAAGGATGACCGCATGCAGTTCACCGACGACAGCCACGACATGGCGCGACTTGCGGCCAACCAGCGCGCGCTCGCTCGCTTCGCCTGGATCTTCGGCTGCGGCCTCGCCTTGTCGCTGACCGTGCCCGATTTCTTTTTCGCTGCGACCATCAGCTCGTTCACCGCACTCGCCGCCGGCATCATCGCGACCGTCGCCCTTTTCGCTCGCGAAGACCCCTTCGCCGGCCACCTGACCCGCTGGGATGTCGCGGCCACCCTCTACGCCGTCAGCCTGTTCGCCGGCCTGTTCGTCGATCTCGAGGCGATCTCTTTCTATCTGATGTTGCACGAAACTGGGCGGGGTTGAGCGTCGAGCGGCAGACGGTCGAATTGACCTTGTGGATGCTTGACGTCGAAAAGCCATGGACCAGTTCAATGTTGCTGAAACCTTGCGCAGTGTGAGCATTGTCGAGGCATTGCCCGGCGGCGCCAGCCGACCCGAGGACGCTGCCCTGCGACAACACGTGACCGAGCGATCCGCCCGGCACGTCGAGGCTCTTTTGTCGGGGTTCGATCAAAATTCGGCGTGCGGCCCATATTCTTACTAAATCCAAATACTTAATGGGCAGTCCCGGACGACTGGGCGATCACTGGCCGGCCGCTTCGACGCCCCGCCTAGGAAGCCGGTCACCGGATGGCGACAACGTCCCTGCACATTTGTTGCAATTCTATTTCATTTTTCCGCTTGGCGTTGGAACAAAACTCTGCCATGTGCTGGGGCTGGCGTGACCCTCACGCTCTCAATCACAACAAGAAGCGCTCCGAGTGTAACTGACCGAATGCTGGCCTTCACACGCACCGACCTCGAACGGCTGTTCCCGGAAACCATTTGGCTCAAGGCGGAAAGCCTCGTCGGCGACGGGGCCGTCGTCGACGTCAATGTCGAACGCGACGGCAAATCGATCACCGGCCAAGTCAAGGGACAGCGCCGGACCCCGTATCTGACCCGGATCAAGGTCGCCAACGGCCGCGGTGGGCGAGTCCGCCTGTCGAGCACCTGCTCGTGCTTCTATCCCGAGTGCGAGCACGCCGCAGCGACGCTGCTCGGCCTTCTGGACCAGTCGACCAACATCGATCCCGAAGACGGCTCGGTCGTCGTCGATGCCGAGCTCGAAGCCTGGATCGCCGGGGTCAACGCCGCCACCCGCAACGGCCACGCCGAGGCCACCGACGTCATCCTCTATCTGCTCGAGCCGGCCCAGCGTTCCTGGCGTGACGGTGGCCTCGCCCAGCCGGTCTCGCTGCAGACCGTACGCGCCAAGCGGATGCGCTCGAACGCCTACGGTCGTGAGAACACGGTGGCGATCGCCAACCTGGTGGCCGATCCGGCACCGTCCTATGTCGGCCTCGAGGATCAGGTGATCGGCCGGATGCTCGGCGGCGGCAGCGGCCACGCCAGGAGGCTCGCCACCCGCGCCGATGCGGAAACGCTGATCCGTGCGCTGGAGACCGGCCGCTGTCATTGGCGCAATGCCGGGAGCCCGGCGCTCCGCCACGTCACCGAACCGCGCCAGGGCAGCTTCGTCTGGCGCTTCGACAGCGAAGGCCAGCAGCACCTCGTCTGCGAGCTCGACGGCGGCAACGACGACATCGTCATCGTGGCGCTGGGCGAACCCTGGTATATCGACATCGCCAATGCCGAGGTCGGCCGCGTGCACACCGGGGTCGCGGCAGCGCTGGCCGGGCACCTGGTCAGTGCACCGGCGATCCCGGCCGCCGCCGCCAGCATCGTCCGGCAGCGCTTGATGCCGTCGGCCGAGCGGCTGCCGCTGCCCGAGCCGCTGAAGAAGCGCGAGCGGCTGGAGACCCGGCCGACGCCGGTCCTCTTCATGCACTGTCCGTCACTCGTGGTGCACAAGGGCACCGGCTGGCGGCGCGAGGAGCAGGAAGTCGACTGTCCCCTGGCCCGTGTGGCCTTCGACTATGCCGGAGCGGAGGTCGGCTGGCAGGACGGCCGGCCCGAGGTCAACCATGTCCAGGACAACCGCCTGCTCGTCCTGCCGCGCGACACCGTGGCCGAGGTCCAGGCGATCGAGCGGCTCAACCAGCTCGGCCTGCAGCCCCTGGGCCCGACCGGCCTCGGCCGCTTCGCTCCGGAACAGCTCCGCCAGGATTTCACTTTCGAAGAGGACGACGACGACGATGTCGCCGTCCGCTGGGTCGAGTTCAATCATATCGACGTGCCGAAGCTCAGGGCCGAAGGCTGGCGGGTCGTCTTCGACCAGAGCTACCCGTTCCGGGTCGTCGACAAGCAGCCCGCCTGGCATATCGATCTCGACGACTCCGGGATCGACTGGTTCGAGCTCGATGTCGGCATCGAGCTCGACGGCGAACGCATCGCGCTTCTCCCGGTGCTCCTCGACCTCTTCCAGCGCTCGCCCGAGGACATGACGCCCACGGCCCTCGCCGCCTACGGCGAGGAGCCGGTCTACGGCAATCTCCCCGACGGCCGTCTCCTGCCGATCCCGGCGGCCCGCCTCAAGGCCATGCTCGAAGCCCTCTACGAGCAGTTCGCCACCGGCAAGCTGGATGCGCGAGGCCGGCTCAAGCTGGCACCCGCCGAAGCCTCCAGGCTCGCGGTGATCGATCGTACGCTCACCGACGACGAGGTCAGCTGGCGCGGCGGCGAGCGGATCCTCGATCTCGCCCGGCAACTGGGCGACAACGACCGGATCCCGGAAGCCACGCCACCCGTGGGCCTCGATGCGACGCTCCGCCCCTATCAGGCGCAGGGCCTGAGCTGGTTGCAGTTCCTCGGCGCCGTCGGCCTCTCCGGTGTGCTCGCCGACGACATGGGTCTCGGCAAGACGCTGCAGACGCTGGCCCACATCCTCAAGCTCAAGGAGGACGGCAAGCTCGATCGCCCGGCGCTGATCGTGGCCCCCACCTCGCTGATCCCGACCTGGCGCAGCGAGGCACGGAAGTTCGCGCCCGCCCTCGACATGCTCACCCTGCACGGCAACAATCGCGGCGACCTCTTCCGCCGGATCGAGAAGAACGATCTGGTCCTCACCAGCTACGCGCTGATGCTGCGCGACCGGGACCAGCTGGTGCGCCGCCGCTGGCGGGTGATCGTGCTCGACGAGGCGCAGGCGATCAAGAACCCGGCGACCAAGCTCGCCAAGGTCGCCTGCGAGCTGCAGGCCGACCACAAGATCGCGCTGTCCGGCACACCGATGGAAAACCATCTGGGCGAGCTCTGGTCGGTGTTCCACTTCCTGATGCCGGGCTTTCTCGGCGACCGCGAGACCTTCCGCCGGGTGTTCCGGACGCGGATCGAGAAGGACGGCGATGCCGACCGTCAGGCGCTGCTCGGCCAGCGGGTGCGCCCCTTCCTCTTGCGCCGCACCAAGGAAGAGGTCGCCGCCGAACTGCCGCCGAAGAGCGAGTTCATCCGCGAGATCGAGCTCACCGAGGAGCAGCGCGACCTCTACGAGAGCGTGCGCCTCGCCATGCACGCCCGGGTCCGCGAGGAGATCGAGCAGCGCGGCCTCGCCCGCTCCAACATCGCCATCCTCGAAGCACTCTTGAAGCTCCGGCAGATCTGCTGCGACCCGCGTCTCTTGAAGAAGCGCGACGGTGCTACCCCGGCGAGTGCCAAGTTCGAGCTCTTGATGACCATGCTCGAAGGCATGGTCGAGACCGGCCGGCGGGTCATCGTCTTCTCGCAGTTCGTCGAGATGCTGGAGCTGATCGAGGAAGGCTTGAAGGAGCTCAAGATCGGCTACACCACGCTCACCGGCCGGACCCGCGACCGCGAGACCCCGGTCAAGCAGTTCCAGGCCGGCGAGGTCCCGGTCTTCCTGATCAGCCTGAAGGCCGGCGGCACCGGCCTGACCCTGACCCGCGCCGACACCGTCATCCACTACGACCCCTGGTGGAACCCCGCTGTCGAGGCGCAGGCCACCGACCGGGCACACCGCATCGGCCAGGACAAGACGGTCTTCGTCTACAAGCTCGTCTCCTCGGGGACGGTCGAGGAGAAGATGGTCGAGCTCCAGGACCGCAAGAAGAGCCTGATCGAAGGTGTGCTGGGCGGCGTCAAGGGCGGCGGCCTCGGCCTCACCGAGCAGGACATCGAAGCGCTGTTCGCGCCGTTGCCGCAGTAGCAGATGTGGGGAGGATGATCCTCCCCACGCCCCACCATTCATCGGGCCTGCGCCACACCGACCACCGAGCGCCAGCCAGCCGAAAGACCGGTGGGTGCAGGGAGGATCATCCTCCCTGCATATCGTCATCTTCTCTCTTACGGTCGCCGCGCAACCATCCGCACCACGGCCGATTTTCCCCGATGCCCCTGCCCTTCCGCGAGCTCGGTGGTCAACTCGCCAATCTCCAGGATCTCGGCATCGCTGAAATCCTCCTGCAGCCGAAATGCCGTGTACAACATATCCAGGTCGGGTGGCCCGCCGGTGCGGTAGAGGTGCTGGTAGGGCGAATAGGCCTCGAGCAGCACGAGCCCACCCGGCACCAGAGAGTTCAGCAGCTTGCGGTGAATGACGGCGCGCTCCTCGGCTCGGAAATGGGCGAAGATCGCGATCGCCACGTCGAACGCTGCCGTGGGCCAGGCCCAGTGGCGGAGGTCCGCATGGACGTGGTGCACCTCGACCCCACGCTCGGCGGCGAGACGTCCGGCCTTGGCGACGGCATTGGCCGAGGCGTCGACGGCGGTGACCCGCAGGCCCTGCGCGGCCAGCCAGACGCTGTTGCGCCCTTCGCCGTCGGCGATGCTCAGGGCCCGCATGCCCGGCCGCAGGCGGTGCCTTTGGCGCGTCAACCAGGCATTGGCTGCCGTGCCGTAGAAGAACCCGTCATCGGCGTACTTGGCGTCCCAGAAGCGGCCCGGATCGTCGGCCATCGCGTCTCCTTCGGTGGTTGGCGGCTGCGGCAATTCGGCTGAGCCGGTCGTCCGAGGCGGCAATGCGGCGACAGCCGACGCCCGACAACCTATATTCGTTCCAGAAAGTCGTGTTTTCGAGGCGTGGTCGATGCGGTGGTTCGGCAAGCTCTTGCTGCCGGTTCTGGTGGTGGCGTTGGCGATCGGTGGGGCCGGCTATCTGCGGGCGACCCGGCCGATGGTGGAGCCCGAGCCCGTGGTCGAGAAGGTCTGGAACGTCCGCGCGACGGCGGTGCAGTTCGCCGACCACCGGCCGATGCTGGAGCTCTTCGGTGAATTGGTCGCCAGCCGCGAGCGCACCCTAGAGGCAGCGGTCGCCGGCCGGGTCGTCGACGTCGCCGCGGAGCTCGTCGACGGCGGCAAGGTCGCCGCCGGTGCCGTGCTGGTCCGCCTCGACCCGTTCGTTTACGAGGCGACCCTGCGCGAGCGCGAAACCGAGCGCCGCGAGCTCGAGGCCAATCGCGCCGAGCTCGCACTGAATCAACGCGCCCAGGCCGACCTCCTGGAGCTCGCCCGGCAGCGGCTGCGCATCGCCGAGCGCGAATACACGCGCTACGAGCAGCTCGAAGGCCGCAACGTCGGGACCCGGGCTCAGCTGGACGCCGCCCAGAGCCGGGTCGCCGTCGAGGCCACGGCGGTGCGTCAGATCGAGCGTGAAATCGAGAGCCTCGAGGCCCAACTCGACCGGCTGAACGCGCAGGTCGACCGGCTCGACGTCGCGATCGAGCGGGCTCGGCGCGACCTCGACGATACGTCCATCGAGGCGCCGGCCGATGCCCTCGTCCAGGACGTGCAGGTGGCGATCGGCAAGGAGGTCAGGGCCTTCGACCCACTGGCGCGCCTGATCGACGAGGCCGGCCTCGAGATCCGCTTCGCGCTGCGCGACGCCGAGTTCGGCCGGTTGTGGGAGGCGGGACTGATCGGCCGCGAGCTCGAGGCGACCTGGCGCCTCGGCACTACCGACTTCGCACTTCGCGCCGAGGTGGTGCGGATCGAGAGCCGCATCGATCCCAGCCGAGCGGCGGTCCAGGTCTACGCCCGGATCACCGAGAACCCCGACGACGCCCCGTTGCGTCCCGGTGCGTTCCTGCATATCCGCCTGCCCGACCAGCAGCGTGACGACGTGGCAGCACTGCCCGCGACCGCCTTGTTTCCCGAAAGCACCATCTACGCGATCGACGAAGGGCGGCTGGTGCCGCACCGGGTCGAGGTGGTCGATCGCGGCAACGGCGTCGTCCTTGTCAAGGGTAAGCTCGACGAAGGCCGCCCGGTGCTGACCAGCCGCCTCGCCGAGGTCGAGCCCGGCCTCAAGGTCGAGATCGTCGAGTGACGCGCGAACGCCGTGGCTCGGGCAGCCTGATCGGTCTCTTCGTCCGCCACCGGACGGCCGGCAACCTGTTGATGGCGATCATGCTGCTCGGCGGCCTCGTCGCGATCACCCAGCTCAAGCGGCAGTTCTTTCCCGATTTCGGCATCGACGTCGTGGCCGTGGGCGTCGTCTGGCCGGGGGCCACGGCACTCGACGTCGAAGCCAACATCATCGCTTCCATCGAGCCCGAGCTTCGCGTCCTCGACAACGTCAAACGGGTGACCTCGACCGCCGCCGAGGGCTCGGCCAGCATCGCCGTCGAGTTCGAGCCCGGCAGCGACATGCAGCAGGCGCTGAGCGAGGTCGAGCAGGCGGTGGCGCAGGTCACCACCCTGCCCGACGACAGCGAGCGCCCGACCGTCCGCCGCATCATCCGCTACGACAATATCACCCGTCTCGTCCTCTCGGGGCCGGTCGACGAGGCGCTGCTCAAGGACTGGGCCAAGAAGATCCGCGACGACCTGCTGGAGCGCGGCGTCGATCGCGTGACCTATGTGGGCAAGCGCGACGAATCGATCGAGGTCGAGGTCTCGCCGAGCCTGCTGCGCCAGCTCGAACTCACCGTGGCCGATGTCGCAGCCCGGATTCGCGACGCCGCCCAGGATATCCCCGCGGGCGAGATCAGAAGTGCGATCGACCTGCAGCCGCGGGCGATGGGGCTGCCGCAGAACGCGGCCGATGTCGCCGCCATCCCGCTCCTCACCTCGCCCGAAGGCCGCCATATCACCGTCGGCGACGTCGCCGACGTCACCGACCGCTTCGACGAGGCCGCCCCGGTCGTCGTTCGCCGCGGCCAGCCCGCGATCGAGCTCGCGGTTGAACGGGCACTGACCAACGACGCGCTGGAGATCGCGGCATTGGTCGACGCCTATCTCGCCGGCGTCGAGGATCGCCTGCCGCCGCAGCTCACCCTCGAACGCTACGACTACATCGCCTCGCTGATCGAGGATCGCATCGCCCTGCTCTTGAAGAACGGTCTGGGCGGCCTCGTCCTGGTCCTGGCGATCCTGTTTCTCTTCCTCAATGCCCGGGTCGCCTTCTGGGTGGCACTCGGCATCCCCGTCGCCATGTCGGCCATGCTGTTCATCCTCTGGTGGCTGGGCATGACGATCAACATGATCAGCCTGTTTGCCATGCTGCTCGCCATCGGCATCGTCGTCGACGATGCGATCGTGGTCGGCGAGCACGCCGTCGCCCTGCACGAGCGCGGCCACCCGCCCGAGGAAGCCTCGGAGCTGGCAGCACTCGCCATGGCGGCCCCGGTCACCAGTGCCTCGCTCACCACCATCGCGGCCTTCCTGCCGCTCCTGGTCATCGGCGACATCATCGGCAGCATCATCCGCGAGGTGCCGGTGGTCGTCATCATCGTGCTGACCGCGAGCCTGATCGAGTGCATGCTCGTCCTGCCGACCCATATGCGCCATGCCCTCGCCCACATGAAGCCGGAGCCCAGCCGCTTTCGCCGCGCCTTCAACAACGGCTTCGCCCGCTTTCGTGACGGCGCCTATCGCCGGCTGGTCACGACATCCATAGAGTGGCGCTTCACCACCCTCGCCATCGCCACGGCAATGCTGATCATCGCCATCGGCCTGATGGCCGGCGGGCGGATCGGCTTCGTCTTCTTCCAGGGTCCGGAATCGGAAAAGCTCGAGGCCAACCTCGTCATGGCGCCCGGCACGCCGCGCGAGACCACCCGGGCGGCACTCGCCGAGATCGAGGCCGCGGCCGAGCGCACCGCGTCGACCCTGGCACCGGACCAGCCCGATCTCTTGGTCATGGTCGTCGGCCGAGTAGGCCAGGGGTTCAGCACGGCACCCGGCCTGCCGAACGCTTCGGGTGACAATGTCGGCGGCATGCTCGTGGAGTTGCTGCCCGCCGACCTGCGCGAGCTGAAGGCCGCCGAGTTCGCCGCCTATTGGCGCGACGCCGTACCGGCGATCCCCGGGGTCGAGACCTTCACCATCCGCGAGCGCATGGGTGGCCCCCCCGGGCGCGAGGTCGACATCCGCTTGCGCGGCGCGATCCCGCCGGAGGAGCTCAAGGCCGCAGCCCTCGAGGTGCGGGCCCTCCTGGAGCGCCTCCAAGGGGTGAGCCAGATCGGCGACGACCTCGATTACGGCAAGGAAGAGATCCTCGTGCGCCTGACGCCGCGCGGCGAGGCGATGGGCTTCACCACCGAAACGCTGGGCCGCCAGCTCCGCGACGCCTTCGAGGGGAACATCGCCCGGCGTTTCGCCAAGGGCGACGAGGAGGTGGAAATCCGGGTGCGCTACGACGAGACGGCCAGAGCCGACGAGCGGCTCGAGCGGCTGATCCTGAAAGGCCCCACCGGGTCGCCGGTGATGCTCGGCGAGGTGGCCGAACTCACCGAGGCGCGCGGTTTCGCCCGGATCAAGCGCCGCGACGGCCAGCGCGAGGTCGCGGTCACGGCCGAACTCGACGAGGCGGTGATCAAGCTCGACCAAGTGCAGGAAGCGACCGACGCGGCGATCGGCGAGATCGCCCGGCGCTACGGCATCGGCCACGAATGGGTCGGTCGGGCCGAGGAGCAGCGCAACACGCTGGGCGATCTGCGCCTGGGGGCGGTGATCGGCCTCGTCCTGATCTACATCATCCTCGCCTGGGTTTTCGCGAGCTTCGCCCGGCCCGTGGCCGTCATGGCCGTCATCCCGTTCGGCTTCGTCGGTGCCGTCCTCGGCCACATGCTGATGGGCTTCGACCTCACCATCCTCAGCCTCGTGTCGCTGCTCGGCCTCTCCGGCATCCTGGTCAACGACAGCATCATCATGGTCACCACCATCGACCAGCGCCGGGCGGCGGGCGAAACGGCCCTGGATGCCATCGTCAACGGTAGTACCGATCGCCTGCGCGCCGTGCTCCTGACCTCGCTCACCACCATCGGCGGCCTGACGCCGCTGCTCTTCGAGCGGAGCATCCAGGCGCAGTTCCTCCAACCCATGGCGGCGACCCTGGTCTTCGGCCTGATGGTGACGACCTTTCTGGTCCTCTTCGTCGTGCCCGCACTCCTCGCGGTGCAAGAGGACATCCGCGGACTGGTGCGCCGAACGCCCGAAGACGAGAGCCGGCCGGTCACCGCCTGACGAGACGCCTCAGGCGACCGTGCTCGCCACCACGAGGCAGCCGACCACGACGACGGTCAACGGCCAACGCAGCCGCCCGTACCAGGACGCCGCCCTGCCTTCGGCGATTGCCCGAAGATCGAGCCAGAGCAATGCTGCGAAGCCGGCGGCGATGACCAGAATGCCGATAGAGCCGCCGAAGAGATAGCCGCCCCAGCCGAGCAGTGCCGGGAGAACGCTGAGTCCGAGCCGCTCGAAGCTCGGCTCGTCCGCGGCCATCGCCCAGCCCCAATGCACCCCACCCATGAACGAGAGGATAATCGCCGCATAGGCCAACAGCGCCGCCAGCGCCCAGGCCTGGAGGCTGGCACTGCCGAGCGGCTTGGCCAGAACGGCGAGCAAGGCAAGTCCCAAGAACGGCACCGCGCCGAGAAAGCCCAGAATGAAGGCGGGCAGCGGTACGTCCTGGCGTAGCGCAGCAAGCATCGTCGCGGTCTCCGGCTGGTGCAGAGCATGAAGTGGCCGGCCGACGACGCCCGGCAAGGGGCGCCCTACTGTCGATAGTCTCGGACTCTCGACCCGTACTCGAAGCCCCGTCACATGCGATTCGGAGCACCGCAACGGATCGTGCCACCCGCCGATCGCGAGCGGCCGGCTCACACACTGTCATGACCGAAGGAGCCGCAAAAGGCGCCACCGTCCAGCTGATCGTCGACATCAGTCTCGACAACCGGCTTCCGCTCGGACCTGGCCGAAGCCAACGGCCGGCCGCGGCTCGACCTTGCCTTCGGCGGTGTCGATCTCGTCCAGAACGGCGTGCTGCTCGTCCACCTGATCGCGCGCCACCGCCAAGAGCTTGCGATAACGCTCGATCGGGATCGATCTTGCCGATTCGGTCCGCGGACCTGCGGATAGACGGACTCGCCGCCTACGCCACCCAGCTCGCCGGCGCGCCCGCCCCGGCGCTCACCAGAACCGCCGAGGCGGCGTTCGCCCGCGGCTGCGAGGCGCGAGAAAGACGGCAACGCGCCCGGAGCCTGCCCCCCGAGGCGCGCATCGGATCAGACCAGTTGTCCTGCCACTTATTGCCCGGTGCCGCCCGCTGGTGCCGGCGGCTGGCCACCTGTTGCCGGCGGCGCCTCGGCACCCGGCGGGGGCGGCGGCTCGGCCCGGTCACGGAACGCGAACTCCGGTGCCTCCTCGGCCGACTCGACGGTGATCGGCAAGACCACCTCGTAGCCGTCGTGCTGAATATCCAGCTCGTCCCACTCGACCGCGATCTGCTTGGCGCCGAAGCCGAGGAAGCCGCCGACCGAAACCACCGCCGCCGTGACGCTGCCATCCGTCTCGTCGACCAGCAAACCCTCGATGCTACCGACGCTGTCACCTTCGGGCGTCACTACCGGCGCCCCGATCACCCAATCCGTTCGCAGCTCGTCCGCGTCCTGCGTCTGACGCAACACTTCTTCTTGCGCCAAGCTGGTCGTCACAAGCGCCGCTGCAGCCATGCTGGCAGCAGTCATTGTCGTCAGGATATTCGGCATTCCCTCCTCCTTCTTCATACGCAGCCGGCCGCCGAAGCCCCCCCGATCGAATCGAGCCGGCTTACGATTGCCCAGATGGTCGAATAGACAAGGGTCGACCGCTACCAGTTCCCCGAATTCTCCGACCACGACGTATAGCACTCACGACCGACGATCCTGCAGCGCAATCTCGACCGCAGGCGCAGGCCGGGCTAGGTTCACCCATCATGACCAGCCATGCGCAATGACCGACAGCTACCGCCTCGCCCTCTGGGCCACCAACCTCTGCCCGCGCTTCGACGACCTCGACGCCTGGCTCGACCATGTCGAAAGCAAGGCCCGGGACGCCGCGGCCGAGGCGTCGAAACTCCTGGTCATGCCGGAATACGCGGCGGAAGCCTGGCTCGGCTTCAAGCCGGAGGGCCTCCGCCCCGACCAGGAGATGGCCTGGCTCGCCGAGATCGGCGCCGCGGCGCTGCCCGCACTTCGCCGCATCGCGCACGCCGCCGGGCTCGGCCTGCTGCCCGGCAGCATGCCCTGGACCATCGACGGGCGACAACGCAACCGCGCCTGGCTGATCGCGCCGGACGGCAGGCTCACGGCCCAAGACAAGCTCTGCCTCACCCCGTTCGAAAAGGACCCGGCCAGCTGGAACCTCAGCCCCGGCGACACCCTTCGCCTGGTCGAACTCGACGGCCTGAAGATCGCCATCCTCGTCTGCCTCGACGTCGAAGTCCCCAGCCTCGCCTGCCTGTTGGCCCGGCTTCGCCCCGACCTCGTCCTCGTCCCGTCGATGACCGAGAACGCGTCCGGCCACGCCCGCGTCTTCTCCTGTGCGAAGGCGCGCGCCGTCGAGCTCATGGCCGCCGTCGCCTGCACCGGCGTCGTCGGGGTCAGCCCCGGCACCACGCAGAATACCCAGAACGTCTCCGGCAACGCCGTCTACATCCCCTGCGAGCCGGCGCTCGGCTATACCGGCACGCTCCTCGAGACCCCGGCGACCGACGGGCTGGCGGGCGAGCTCCTCTTCGACATCGTGGACCTGCCGATCGCCACCATCCGCCGGCTGCGCCAGGACGGCGCCGAGGTCTGGCCCGGCGCCTGGGTCGACCCGACCCCCGCGGTCGAGGAGGGCTGGTGCCCATGAAGACCGTCTACAGCGACCAGCACGTTCTGCGCGATGCTGCGGGAGAGATCTTCGGCGGCGAACTCGTCCCGCCCTTCGAATGCCCGAAACGCGCCTTCATCATCGAGGCCGCGCTGCGCGAAGCGCGCCTCGGTCCGATCATCCCGCCCACCGAGCACGGGCTGGAGCCCATCCTCGCCGTCCACGATCCGGCCTATCTCGCCTTCCTGGAGACCGTCTTCGCCGAGTGGCGAGCGGCCGGCTTCAAGGGCGAGGCCTTGCCCTGCGCTTGGCCCGCCCGCCGCATGGCGATGCGCTGCCCCGAGCATATCGACGGCAAGATCGGCTACTACGCCTCCTCCGGCGAAACCCCGATCACCGAGACCACTTGTGAAGCGGCCCGTATCGCCGCCGATGTGGCCCTTACCGCCGCCGATCTCGTCGCCGCCGGCGAGCCCGCCGCCTTCGCGCTTTGCCGCCCGCCCGGCCACCACGCCGCCTTCGACATGTTCGGCGGCTACTGCTTTTTGAACAATGCCGCGATCGCCGCCCAGCACCTGCGGGCCGGGGGCGCCGGGAAGATCGCCGTCCTCGACGTCGACTTCCACCACGGCAACGGCACGCAGGACATCTTCGCGAGCCGCGGCGACATCCTCTTCGCCTCCATCCACGGCCGCCCCGAGGAAGCCTACCCCTATTTCAGCGGCTACGCCGACGAGACCGGGATCGGCGCCGGCGCGGGCGCCACCCTCAATATCCCCCTTCCTCCGGGCACGTCGTGGCCCGACTACGCCGACGCCCTCGGCCAGGCGATGCGCGCCATCCGGACCTTCGATGCCGAGACCCTCGTGGTCTCGCTCGGCGTCGACACCTTCGAGAAGGACCCGATCAGCTTCTTCGCGCTCACCACCGACGACTTCACCCGCCTCGGCGAAGCCGTTGCCGGACTCCATTTCCCCACCCTCTTCGTCATGGAAGGCGGCTACGCCGTCGACGAAATCGGCACCAACACCGTCAACGTGCTGACCGGATTCGCCGGCAGGACGTAAAGAAAAGAAGCTGGGGAAGATGATCTTCCCCAGACCCCTACAAATGTTTCGAGGGGGAAATCATTTCCCCCGGCTGCTTCGTCACGCAGCTACGGCAGGGGCCTCGCCGTCACGCCGCTCTCATCCGCCGCTGCGCAAGACCGCCAACGCGCCCGGTATGGGCTCGAGAGCGACGTGTTCGCGCCGGTCGCGTCATGCTCGACAGGGGACGATGTACAGCACTCGTCGCGCGCATTTCGCGGCCGTCTTGCAATGGCTGGTCACGCCAATGGCGGGTCACGACGGCGCGGCGAGCCGGACGTGCAGCCTCTTCAGCCATCGTTAAGATCGTTGTACTAGAGATGGCGCAGCGGCGGCCTTATCGCGGTGCTGGACGAAACCATCAATGACCCATCTCGGCCAGGAACAGCGACCCCCGGGCGGTCCCCCACGAGGCTATGAGCGGCTCAGATTGCTGCTGCTGCGGGCCACGGGCGCGCGCACCCTGGTCTGCGAGTATTGCGGCTCGGCGATCCCGCTCGGCGAGGTGCAGTGCCGGGGCTGTGGTGCCAGAGCGACGGCAAAGTCGGTCGAGGCATCGCGACCCGGCGAGAGCACGGCGACGAACCGGCACTGGCTCTTGCCGGTGCTGCTCTGCCTCTTCTTCCCGCCGGCTCTCTTCGTCATCGTCCCGATCCTGTTCTGGCGCTGGCTGCGCCAGGAAGGACGCGGCTGGATCCTGCCGCTGCTGGTCTGCCTGGTCTTTCCCCCTGCCGTGCTCATCGTCGCCCCCGCCCTGCTCTGGCGCTTGCCGGCAGGAAAGCACCAGGTTCCCTGAGAGCAGCCGCTTCGCCCGCCCTCCCCGCGGAGCCGAGCGAGGCGCACCGGTCCGCCGGCAGTCGCTCCGATCCAGGACCGATCGCTCGAGCAAAGCGATCGATCGTTCGTTCCCGGGTCGGCCTTGCTGTCCCGGTGCTCGTGGCACTCGGGTCGCTCGAGCAGCTTCGAGCCATGGTCACCTTGCGTCCGCCGCGCATCGCAGAACTCGAGGCGGCCTCTCGGCTTTGTCCGAGGGCGAAAGCGTATTGGGGCTATGACGTATTGGGGCTATGACAGGGCGTTCAAGCGGATTTGTGAGGCCGAACCGACGCTGAGCCGGCACGACCTGGATCGAGACGCTATCGTCGTGGCGATCGACGGGCCCCACCTTCTGGGCGTAGTCCAGGTTTCGCGTGAACGAACGATTTGCTGCTTGGCAAAGCTTTTTGTCGAGCCGGCGCGGATCGGGCAAGGCATCGGCAGGTTGCTTTTCGAGTGGGCCGTCGACACCGCCAAACGCCGCGGCGCGACGGCAATGGTCGTCGAGGCCGATCCCGGTGCTCTACCGTTCTACGACTCGAAGGGCCCTCGGTCACAGGGCCGCGTGACCCAGCCTTCGGCCGAGCGAGAGGATCTTCGGCCGACGGGTCCGCGGATAGCCCGCGATGGCGGTGCCGTCGTCCGGCCCGGCGAAAGCGATCCAGGAGCCCGGAAAGGGCGGAAACGGCAGCACCTGACCGCCGAGCCGACTTGCGCGGAAGGCCGCGACGCGCTCGGGGCCGGCCGCGCTGACCGCCACGTGGAGAAGCGCCATGTCATCCGCTCCTTTAACGCCGGTGCTATCGCAAACGGGCAGATTCCACCTATGCGTGGCCCTGCGTTCGGGGTCGGGTCAGAGGCGTCATCGGCTATCCTCGACGCCGCTCAAATGATCCGTTTTCGAATACTGGAAGACAATTGTTCGAAGGCGATCACCACCACGAGGATGACAAGGATGATTGCGGCGGCCTCGTCGTAGCGGAAGAGGCGCATGGCGGTGGACAGCTCCACCCCGATTCCGCCAGCGCCGACAAGGCCGAGCGTTACGGCCGAGCGGATCGCCTTTTCGACGCTGAACAGCGAGGTGGCCGTCATCGAGGCGAAACTTTCGGGAAGAATGGCGCCGAAGATCACCGAAAGGCGCCCGGCTCCGGTTGCCGTCAGTGACTCGGATGGACCTTTTTGGACCTCCTCGAACCGTTCCGAGAAGAAGCGGGCGGCGAAGCCGATGGTGTCCATGACGATCGCAAGGATCCCTGCCAGCGGTCCGAGGCCGACGGTGACGACGAAGATCAGCGCCCAGATCAGGTCGGGAATCGTTCGCGCCACCGAAATGACGAAGCGTGTCAGCGTCCGGACCGCTCCGTTGGGCGCGGTGTTGCGCGCCGCCAGAAGCGCCAATGGAATGGACAGCAGACAGCCGACGGTGACGCCGACAACCGCGATGTTCAGCGTTTCCAGCATGGCTTCGGCGATGTTGGGCGCGCGCGAGAAATCCGGCGGCACGGCCTGCCCGATGAACCGCACGAAATTGCCCGCCCCACGCACCAGCCTGTCCAGAGAAATCTCGGACGCAACCACCCCCTGGATGAAAAAGGCGGCAAAGCCGACGACCAGCACCCAGGTCAGCGCGGACGGCGCCACGAACCGAGGCGGAAGGCCCGTCGTCTGGCTCATGCCGCTGCGTCTGTCCGTCCGGCGTCCACGCGGGTCATGCCCGAATAAAGCGCGCTCAACTGGTTGATATCGAGCTCGGCGATCGGCGCGTCGATCTCGACCCGGCCAGCCTTCATGCCGATGATGCGGTCCGCGTATTCCTGCGCCAGATCGAGCTGGTGCAGCGTGCAGAGCATGCTCAGCCCCTCCTCGCGCACGATGCGCCACAAGAGGTCCAGGACCTCACGCCCGGCCTTGGGGTCGAGACTGGCGATCGGTTCATCCGCGATCACCAACTTCGGTGCCTGCATCAGCATCCGAGCGATCGCGACTCGTTGCTGCTGGCCGCCCGACAGCTCTGAAGGGCGATGCAACGCTCGGTCGGCCATTCCGACTCGTTCCAGGCATTCCATCGCCTTGCCGCGCTCCGCGGTAGAGGCGGTCGAACTCAGGCAGGACAATAGCCCCATCCGGTGCCGACCCATCGCGCCGAGCAGAACGTTCTGAAAGGCGCTGAATTGTGGAACGAGATTGAAGTGCTGAAAGACGTAGCCCATGCCGCGACGAATCTGGCGCAACTGCCGGCCCGAGGCATCAGTCAGGCTCTCGCCATGGATGCGAATGGTGCCGGACTGCAGTTTCTCCAGCTTGTTCAGGCTGCGCATCAACGTCGATTTGCCACAGCCGTTCGCCCCCAAAAGCACGACGCCCTGGCCCGCCGAAACGTCGAAGGAGACGCCACGCAGAACCTGCAGGTCGCCGTAGCTGATGCGCACGTCTTCGCAGTTGATGGCTGAGGTCATCGGATGTAGCCGGGGCGATCCAAGTGGCATCGGGCGGCCTGTCCGATGGGCAGGCCGCCCGACGTCAGTGAGGTATTGGATCAGTCGTCCAGAGGGATTCCAGCGACCTCGTAGGCCATGCGGACCTCGTCGTAGATCGCGGGGTCGGTCTCGAACGACATGTAGGCGTCACGCTCGATGAATTTCTCGGCGTTGCGTTCGGTCGCGGTGAGGCTCTCCCACAGCACGTCGGCATGCTCCGCCAGCGTGGTCCGCAGCGCGTCGCGGCACTCCTGTGGTAGGGAGGACCGCATCACGACCGGATCTCCGGGCAGGGTGTCCGTCTGCGCCAGCAAACGATATTCGGTGTCGGGGTCCTGTTCGCGCACGGCATCCCAGTCTTTGTTGCCGCCGCCCATCGCGTCGACATCGCCGTTGATCAGAACCTGGATCCGGGCATCGCCCGCCATGATGATCTCGGCGTCGCTTTCCGGGTCGAGCCCGGCCTCGGCCATCAGCATCATCGGGAAGATATGGCCGGAAGTGGAGCCCACATCCTTCAAAGCCACACGGCGCCCCTTCAGGTCGGCGAGAGTCTGAATGTCGCTGTCTGCCTTGACGACGAAGCTCGAACCGTAGTGTGGGCGCACGATGGAGAAGAGAATATCCATATCGGCCAGCTGTTGAAACAGCACGAACTCCGACGGCCCGGCGAACACGAACTCGACCTCGTCGAACTGTAGCGCGGTGCCAGCGGCGGTGCGGTTCGCGAGCGAATAAAGCGCCAGTTCGACGCCGGTAAGCTCTTCGAAGGTTTCGGCGAAGGGCCCGAAGGCTTCCGTCAAGTCGCCCATGCCTTCGATCCCGGTATCCGCCATGCGCAGTGGCGAGGGACACACCTCGCTCACTGATTGCGCAAATGCAGGGCTTGCGAGAAGCGCTGCGGTCGCGGCGGCGGACAGGGCCAGCCGGCGAAGATTGGTCATTGCTCATGTCTCCCGATGCAGAAATCCCTCATTGACGGGATAACAGTCCGGGATGACAGATCTGTGACAGAGCCGCGTGCGGGTGGCCGGTATCTCGGAATGATGCGGTTGCAACGCTACGCCGTGCATTCGGCAGGAAAGGCTGAAAGGGCCGGCCAACCGATCATCCACCCGAACTTCCCTCCGCCAATTTCCCCACGATCAGCCCCGGCACCGCGTCATGTGCCCGCACCCGTCCGGCGCGAGTTCGAACCGCTTCGGCAACATGACCTGCGGCACCAGCCGAAAGTCCGGTATGGTCGCCGCCTCGCGTCCGTTCCATTCGGTTCGGGCTGTCCTCGATCGGCACGGGTGAGCCGGCAGCGTGCCCGCACCCGATCGACGAGCCCCGGCAGCCGCCGTGCCCACTTGGCCGCCGGCGCTTCGATATCGAGCCGCTTCTGCAGCGTCACCTGCGGCACCAGGATAAAGATCGGCACGGTGGTGCGGCCTTGGAGGCGGGTGAAGCTGACGCCGCGGCGCCGGCCGGTATTGTCCACCGCTCGGCCGCGACCGGGGCGCCGGGCATTGTCGACGACCAGCAGCGACGGGCCGTTGCGGCGGCAGACGAAGCGCAGGCGCATGCCGGTGCGGCGCTGCCGGCCGAGGGGCATGATCTGCCGCCTGCCATCGCCATACCGTCCCGCGGCCGCGGCCGGGATGGCGAGGTAGAAGCCGCGCTTGGAGCGGATGGTGGTGGTCCGGGCGAAGGCGGCGACGATCCTGGGAGCCTTGGTCCAGACGACACCGGCGGCGGTGAGGCTGGTGCCGCTCTGCGGGTAGACCCGGCAGGGCCAGGCGCGGGCGAGACGCGGGCCGAGGCCGGCGGCGGTCACCTGGGCCCGCAACTCGGCCCGGAGGCCGACGGTCGTCTGGCGCACACCGGTCGTGACCGCGCGTTCGGCCGCGGGCCCGGCGGCACCGCTCTCGATCCAGGCGCGCTCGGCCACGCCGATGATCCCGACGAGGCGATGGATGCTGTGTCTGTCGAGCAGCGGCGCACCGTTCGCCAGGCGGGAGAGGTCGACATGACCCGGCTCCAGCGACAGCCGTTCGATGTAGGGCTTGCCGGTCCAGGGATCGCTGCGGCGAACCGCGGCGCCGGTCGACCAGACCACCTCGACGGTCCGCGTCTCGGCGACCAGGCTCGCCGGCCGCAGCCGGACGTCGTGGCGCTGCTGCAGCGGCAGGTCGAGGACCTCCGGCGACGGCGAGAGGGATGCTGCAGCCGCGACGGCTGCTACCAGTTCGGGCATCCGGTTCTCCTTCGCATCGACGGTGTGGTCGTAGGCGGCCATGTCGACGGCTGCGGACAGCCTCGCCGGTCCAAGGGGTCGGTGAGCGCGACAGGCTCGAAGATCGATCGCAGTCGGGCGGAGCGTTTGGGCTGGTCGCTTGACCACCTTCCAGCAAGAATGAAAACTCTGTCCTCTCGCTGCTCTCGTCGATCGCCCAAAGCCGTGGAACGCGACGTCAGCTGATCCAACGGAACGGTGGAGACTGCTTACCATGCCGACCGCCCGACGCCGTCAGAGCGATATCGCCCAGCATCTCATGCACAGCGCGACCGGCTACGCGGGCGAGCGTGGCTATCGGCTCGGTGACGGGGCCGAGTCGCTCATGCAGGCGACGATGGCGAAAGCGGCAAGGCGAATCAGCTACCGAGCCGGCCGTATGGTCTCGGCCCAGCCGCCTGTCGTGGGGGAACGCAGCCGCGCCGAGGTCGAAGCTCAACTCTTGGCGCAGGCCGAACGTCAAACGCACACCTTGATCGATGCGATGATCGAGGCGAGCCAGGTCATTCCCAACTATGCCGCCGAACGGCCGGGCATCATCGGCGAGCAGACCTACGATGGCGCTTTGCGTTTGATTTGCCCCTTGTGGCCGTTCTGCTGAGGCCGCCCATGTCGAGTGCGAGCTTTGCGCAAGAGACGGTCAAGCAGGTGATCACGATCGCCACGGCCGTGAGTACGTTCACCGTGACGTTCGCCGACAAGTTCAAGGCTGCCGGCAGCGAGCTCGTCGTGCCGTGGACGCTCGGCGCCAGCTGGGTATTGTTCGCGCTGGCGATCTTCTTCGGCATTCTGACGCTGATGGCACTCACGGGCGTGATGGCGTCGCTGAGCGAGGCCGAGCAAAACAGCGCCGCCTATAGGCCGAATGTCCGACTTCTCGCTGGCACGATGATGCTCCTGTTCTTTCTCGCCATTGTCGCCACGATCGCCGCTGGATTTTCGATCGTTCGGTTTGTGTGAGCCCCGATCATCCGGGAAAGCTCGGCGATGTGCTGTCATTCGCTGTCTATCGCGCTGTCGGTGTCGACAGTATGCCCTTGCGGTCCCGGCTTCGCCGCCCCCGTGCGGGTCGCCTTTCCCGGATCGGTGTCGAGGGTGATCCCCGGCCGATCGAGCCCGGCATTGGTCGTGCGGGTCTCGGCCAGCACCTGGGCCGGGTCGTAGCCTTGTCAGGCGATCGCCTCCTTCAAGGTCATCGACCCGGCCAGGACCGCCAGGATGTCGGCCTGGATGTCCTTCAAGGGATCCACCGCCTCGAAGCGCGGTGCCGTCCATTCGGCACCGATCTCGCCCGATGGGAGGCTGCCGGCCGCCTGGGCCACCATGACGAACCGCCGCCAGACCGGCTGGCAGAGGCCGGGGACGAGCAACTGTCACTGCAGCGCCTCGACCCGGCGCCTGAACTCGATCAGCCCGGCGCGGATCGACGAGTGATTGACCTGGGAGAGATCACCGGTGAGCAGCTCGTAGGTGAGCCCGACCCCGACGGCGACGGCGTGCAGCTGGACCCGCATGTACTCGGCGTAGCCGCCGCTCGAGCTCGGCGTGGCGAAGCGGACGTCGCGGCCCGAGGGCAGATACTCGATCATCCCGGGCTCGAACCGCTCGATCCGCCTCCCCTCGCCATCGGTGCTGGCGGCCCCCAGCGTCGCCTCCTCCTCGTCGCCGGTGACGAAGGCGGCGAAGCAGGCCTCGATCTTTTTCCTGACCAGCTCGGCGTCGTCGTACTCGTCGAGATCGCGGAGCTTCACGATGGCGGAAGCGAACCAGGGCACGCCCCGCACCTGGCCAGGGCGTGTCCGGTCGAAGAGATGCAGCACGCGGTCGGCGGCTACCCTCTGGCTCAGCAGCCGGCCGCGGCCGAAGACGGCCACCTCGCCGGGGTGGACCGGGAAGAGCCAGTAGGCGCGTCGCCGGCCGACCGGGTCGAACTCGACCCCCTGCAGGACGAAGCCGCCATCCGGCAGCTCCGCCGACTTGCCGGTATCGAGGTGGTCCGGCTCGAGCAGCTGCAGCTGGAGGGGCACCGGCAAGCCGTCCTCGAGCCGGCGATCCCGCAGCCGGACCAACACCTCGCCACTCTCGGCCATGGTGCGCACGGCCAGCGCCTGGAGGCCGGAGAAGTCGGTCCGCCCGTCGGCGTCGCAGCTGGTGGCGAAGTCCTGCCAGAGCCCGTCCGCCACCTTGACCAGGCGCTGCCGGCCGGCCCGGGCACGCGGCATGATGCCGGTGCCGACCAGGTTGCTGACCAGCACCTGCACCGCCTTGGTGGCATAAGGGTTGTTGCGCACCAGATCGCGCGACCGCTCGCGCAGGCGACCGAGCGCCGGGCCGATCTCGGCATTGGCGCTGGTGCCGGCAGCGACCCAGCCCTCGGTCCGCCGGCCGGTCCGCGCCCCTTCGTAGGCGCGGCTGAGATGGCCCAGCGCCTGGCGCTGGCGGGCACGGCGAAGCGCCGCCCCCGGTGCCACCGCACCGATCGCCCGATCCAGCCAGTTCATGAAGCTCAGCCCTTGGCGAAGGAGGCGAAGCTGCGCCTGGGCTTGGGCTTGCCGGTCGCAGCCGCGATCTCCCCCTCGATCAGCCGGATGCGTCGCAGCAGATCCTCGGCAGAGCCGTAGTCGACACTGCGCCCGTCATAGCTGACCTTGAGCGTGCCCGAGGCATAGGCGCGGCGGAGTGCGCTGAGCTCGGTCTCGGTCCAGGTGGTCATCGTGAGAACCAGTTGCGTTGCCGGCCGCCGAGCCAGTCGGTTCGGCCAGATGGACTATGGACGGGTCGCTCGGCGGCCTCGCGCTGTGGTACGCCGTCGGACGATGTCACGATGGTCGTGGGCGCCGCCGTGACACCGAGCTCGCGCTCCATCTCGGCCCACTTGCGCTCCGGCCAACGATCGGCACCGGCGATCCAGGCGGCCGCCCGGGCGTAGACCCGGCAGTCGAGCGCCTCGTTGCGATCCCGGAGTTTCTGCCATTCGAGGCGCTGGAAGCCGCGCTTGGTCTTCACCGTCACCAGCTGCTCGGCCACCAGCTGCTTGACCCACTCGCTGTCGACCCAGCCCGGCAGGTGGATGGTCCCCGCGGTTGGCGCGTTGCCGTTGGCGACGGCCTCGTCGCGCACCCTGTCGAGCCGGAGGAAGCGGTAGGTCTCGGCCTTGAAGGTGGAGACCGCGATGGTCCAGAGCCGGGCACCACGCTTGAGCCGCTTGCCGCCCTCGGTGGCGTCGACATAGGTCGGGCCCGAGACCGGGCTCGCCCGGTTGAAGCCTTCCACGCCTTTGATCGGCGCAACTTGCGCGAAGCCGGCGCGCCTGGCCCAGGCATAGACGGCGGGTGCTTCGTAGCCACTGTCGATGGCGAGACGCATCAGCGGCAGCAGCACCCCCGACTCGTGCTCCCAGGTCCGGCCGAGCAGCGCATCGAGCGCTGCCCAGCTCTGCGCCGAGCCCGGCCCGCCCTCGATCACCAGATGATCCACCAGCCAGCTTTCCAACCCACGCCCCCAGGCCCAGACATCGACCTCGATGCGGTCCTTCTGGACGTCGGCGCCGGCGGTTAGGAACAAGGCTCGCTCAGGCACCTGGCCAGCAGGCCAGCTCTCCCGGCGGTCATGCACCTGCTGCCAGTCCGGCGCCTCGCCGCTCTCCTGCCAGGTCTCGCCGAGCACCCCGTTCTTGAACGAGCGGATGGCCTCGCCCGAGCCCTGCGCTGCCAGCCACTCCCGGGCGATGCGCTCCCAGGACAGCCAGCCGAGCGGCGAGTAGAGGCTGGAGATGTGGAACCCGACCGTCAGCGGATCGGCCGAGGTGGCTGTCGCCCGCCATTCGCCTTGGGCGAGCATCGCCGTCTTGTGCCGCTCCTCGATCCGCTCGTCGCACCCCGCGCAGTGATAGGCAGCGGTCTCGGGCTTGCCCTTGGTCCAGCGAAGCCGCTCGAAGGCCAGCCACTGCCGGTGGCCGCACTGCGGGCAGCCGACGAAGTAGCGCCGCTGGTCAGAGGCCTCGTACTCCCGTTCGATCCGCGACAGGCCCTTGATCGTCGGGGTCGAGACCAGGAAGACCTTGCGCCGCCAGGCGAAGGTCCGGGTCCTGGCCTCGGCGAGCGCCACCGGGTCGCCCTCCTCGTCAGCCGACGGTGGGTAGGCGTCGACCTCGTCGAGGAAGAGATAGCGCGCCGGCATCGAGCGCAGGCCCACGGCAGAGTTCGCTCCAGTGAGCACCAGGATGCCGCCCGGGAAGGTCTTCGAGAGCACGGTGTTGCCCGAATCCCGGGAACGCGCCGGTGCCACCCGCTCTCTGAGGATCGGGCTCGCCTCGATTAGCGGCTCGACCCGCTGCTGGCTGAACCGCTTGGCCAGCTCCACCGTCGGCTGCACCGCCAGGATCGGGCCCGGGGCATGGTGGATGACGTATCCCAAAAAGTTGTTGCCTGCCTCGGTTCCGCCCGTCTGCGCTCCCTTCATGAACACCACCCGCTGGCAGGGATGCGACGGCGAGAGGTGGTCCATGATCTCCTTCAGGTACGGGGTCCTGGCCGTACGCCAGGGCCCGGCTTCGTTGGCACCCCGTGGGCTCAGCACGCGATGCCGGTCCGCCCAGGCCGAGACGGTGAGCGAAGGATCGGGGCGCAGTCCATCGGCCCAGGCCGCCGCGATCGCCGCCGCACCGTCGTAGTCGTCGAGGCGCATGGGCTTCGGTCAACCGATCAGGCCGGAGAGGGATTGCAGGAGCACGAACAGCAGCAGGCCGCCGACCAGGGCGTCGCGCAGCGTGCCGATCAGCGCCGTGGCGAGCCAGCGTCTCATTCCCCGTCCTTCCATCGCTGTTGGTGATCAGTCGAGCCGCGGCTTGAGCTCGGCGAGGTCAGCCAGATGCGCCTTGACGGCCGCCTCCAGCTCGACCTGCACGGTGTGGGTCTCCAGCCCGAGCGATGCCGCAAGATCGGCTGCGACCCGCGCCGGCCATTGCACCCAGGCATCGCGCTCCTGCCGCGCCAGCGTGAACACCTGGGCCGTGGCCCGCGCCCGGTCGATCAGCTCGCCCTTGAGCCGCTGCAGGCGAAGCTTGCGCTCCTGGGCCTTCAGGACCTCGTTGGCGGTCCGCGCCTGGAGGAAGCTCGGCCCGCCGGATGCGGGCTCCTCGCCCTGATCGCGCAGCGTCTCGCGCACACTCTCCAGCGCCGCCGCCGGCACCGGTCGCAGGGTCGGGCCCGCCTGCCGCGCCGGTCTCTGCTGCGCCGCGTCGGTGTTGCCGGCCCACTGCCGCTTCGCCTTGCCGATGTCGAAGCCGCCGTCAGCGTCACGGCTGATGCGGCCTGCCGCCAGCGCCTTGCGGACAGCCGTCTCGCTCACCCCGAGCGCCTCGGCCAGCTTGCGATTACTCGTGGCCCGCATGGCGATCAGCGTTCCAAGTCAACGACTTAATCTCGACCGGTAGAGCGATATTCCACTGGATAAGCGTGCCGGTTGAAGCGATTCATGCGCCCACGCCAACGAGCTGACGGAGACCGACGATGACCAGCCCGACCCCGAGGACCAGCAACCAGGAGAAGGCCCTGGCCGCCTTCGTCGCGAAGAAGGCCGAGATCGACAGGATGCTCGCCCGCCTGCAGAGCCTGAGCGACAACCACTTCGGCGCCGATCCCGAGACGGTCGGCTGGGGCGAGGTCGCGACCCTCGGCCACCACGCCGACCTCCTGAAGCGGATCACCGACATGGCCTTCAACGAAGGCGAGCACGCCGGCTGAGCCGGCCGAGCCCAAGCGAACAAGGATGGTCCCCATGCCGAGCAACCCGATGCCCCTGGTCCACGACGCCCGCCGCCTCCGCCGCAACCGGGACGAAGGCAACCCTTTCGCGACCGACCGGGTGATCGCCGGGCAGATCGACGCCCTGACCGAGGCCTACCTGCGCTGCCGCGACGCGCGGAAGAGCGAGCTGCTCAAGGTCGAGATCGACCTGCTCGAGACGCTGATCTGACGAAGGCCCTCTCCCGGCCACCGCCCCGCGCTGCGCCGCAGCCGGGGCTCGGGCTCGTAGGAGCCGCAAGGTGCGGCCCGATGATCCGGAGACCTCGACAATGCCGACCAACCTCTCCAAGACCGAGCTCGCCACCATCCTCTCGGCCCTCGACGGCCAGACCCGCAACCCCGCCAACCGCGACAAGGCGCTGGCCTCGCTCGAGCGGAAGGCTGCGGCCCTGGGGCTCACCACCGACGAGATCCTCGAAGCTGCCCCGGGCCTGCTCGACGGCAGGCTCAGCCCCGCCGACTGGCTGGCCGAGATCACCGACGCCGGCCGCTCAAAGGTCGAGACCATCACCGCCGAGGTGGTGGCCGAGGTCAAGGCCGGCGCTGCCGAACGGGCAGCCGAGCAGGAGACGCGGCCGCTGCCGAAGCTCACCCCGGGCGAGCGCAAGCTGCTGGTCAACATCGCCAGAAACCTGATGACCCCGGTCAACGGGGCGGAGCCCAGGACCCTCGACGATGCCGGCAGCGTCTGGCGCGACTGCCTGGATCAGGGGCCGGAGACCATCAAGCCCACGAGCCTGCCGGGGCTAGTCGCCAGCCTGACCAAGAAGGGCCTCGCCACCGCCAACGGCGAGAGCGTCGGCCTGACGGCCCTGGGGTTCGCCGCCTACCGCAGCCTCGCCGCCGAGGCGCCTGCTGCCGAGAACGCGGCCGCCGAGGCGAAGCCGCAGATCCGCGAAGGCACCAAGCAGGCGCAGCTGATCGCCATGCTCCGCCGCCCCGACGGCGCCGACCTCGACGAGATCGCCGAGGCCACCGGCTGGCAGAAGCACACCATCCGCGGCGCCATCTCCGGGGCGCTGAAGAAGAAGCTCGGCCTCGAGGTCACCTCGACCAAGGACGGTCAGGGACGGCGGACCTACCACATCACCGGGGAGTGACCGACATGGCCGTCCACCGGATCAGCGACCGAGCGGAACTGCTGCTGCAGCAATTGGCGGCGGCGGAACGCAAGAAGCCGGCGCAGCTCCTCAGCGATCTGATCATCGACTACGCAGCGGGGCTCACCTTCAAGGACGATCCCGAACTCGAGAATCTCCAGGCCCCCGACCCGGACGGGACCATGACGACGCCCACCAACCCAAAGTCGACTGAGGAGAACTAGCCGGCGGCCGCCGGTCCGCATCTCGCCACGGCCGCCCCGCCGGGTTCGCCCGGTGGGGCTCAGGCCGGTAGCAGGCCCCGGTGGTCGGGGCCGCGATGTGGAGATGCCACCATGAACACCGACGAACTGGAGCGCCGCCTGCTCGACAACTGCCACCGCTGGATGCATGGCAAGCAAACCGAGCTCGGCGTGTTCGGCCCGGTGCAGGCGACCGCGCGGGTCTTTCTGGTCCAGGCGCTCACCGCCTGGCGCGGGCTGGACTCCGCCGGTGCAGCCCAGCAGCTGGCACCGGACGTCGAAACTTGGCTGCGGAAGATCATCGCCGACGAATTGCCCGACGTCCGCGCCAAACTCGAGGTGAAGGTTTCCATCACCAAGCACTGATCGATGGCGGCCCCGCCGGCGCCGACCGGCGGGGGGGCCTCCCTCCGGAGACCCCGATGCCGCTCTTCCGTGTCCACGCCTACGACGACGAGCACTACGCCACCCTGGTCATCCGCGCCGAGGCACCGGAGCAAGCCGGGGCGATCGCCATACAGTTCGTCGCCATGATGCATCTCGGCTACTATCCGGCCAACCACGAGCGGGAGTTCCCCGAGGTCGTCCGGGTCGAGCAGGCCGCGTCGTACTTCGATGCGGCCGAACCTTTCCTGCCCGTGGTCGAGAGCGTGGACGAGGTCGACGACGCGACGCTCGACGAGGCGTGAACCATCAGTCGCCGGCCGGCACCATTGCGCGGCGGATTCTCATGGCGTCCAATGCTGCCGCCTCGGCAAAAAGACACTTGTCGTAATCTTGTACTTGCCGCATGCCGTGGCAGTAATGGAGGCGATTTCTGGGACCATGAGCATGCGCACCGACGACGATGCAGCGACAATACCCAGCCTGACGACCGATATCGTCGTCGCCTATCTCGGGCACCACACGATCGCAACCGCTGACGTCGGACGGCTCATCACCACGGTCGCCCAGGAACTGAATGGTCTCGGCCATGTGCCCGACCCGCCGGCCAAGCCCGAGCCTGCCGTGCCGGTGCGGCAGTCGGTAAAGCGCGACCACCTCGTCTGCCTGGTCTGCGGCAAACCTTTCAAGTCGCTGCGCCGCCACCTGCAGAGCGCCCACAGCCTGACACCCGTGGCTTATCGCCAGATGTTCGAACTCGCCCGCGACTATCCGATCGTCGCCGCCGCCTCTACCGAGCAACGAACCGCGATCGCCCGGCGCAGCGGCCTCGGCCAACGCCGACCGGTAGAGCCGGAGACTGCGGCCGAGCCCGAGGTTCCGGTCGAGCCCGAGACCGTTGTGGCCGCCGCAGCGGTGCCACGGCCCGCGCTGAGGCCCGTCCGCGGCCGGCGGGCGGGCAAGAAGGCCGCGACGACGCCTTCCACCGACCCCGCGCTCCAGCCGCAGCCGGAAGCCGAACCCGAGCCGAAGCCGAGACGCCGAGCGCGAACAAAGGCCGAGCCTACCGAGTCCTGACCTGGCAATCTGCCACCAGCTCCTCGAACGTCCGCCCGTCACCCTCCAGCGTAGCGGCGCCACCGGTCCAGTCCTGCCAGCGCTTGACGATCACATCGACATACCGAGGATCGAGCTCGATCAGCCGCGCCTGTCGCCCGGTCTTCTCGGCGGCAATCAGGGTCGACCCAGATCCCCCGAACGGATCCAGCACGATGTCGCGCCGCTTGCTCGAGTTGCGGATCGCCCGCTCGATCAGCGCCACGGGCTTCATCGTCGGATGCAGGTCGTTCTTGGTCGGCTTGTCGAAGTGCCAGACATCGCCCTGATCGCGGGCCCCGCACCAGTAGTGCTCGGTGCCCGAGGGCCAGCCGTAGAGGATGGGCTCGTATTGCCGCTGGTAGTCGGCCCGGCCCAGGGTGAAGGTATTCTTGGCCCAGATGATGAAGGTCGACCACTTGCCGCCGGCTGCCGTGAACGCCGCCTGCAGGGTGTGCAGCTCGGAGCTGCTCATGGCGATGTAGACGGCACCCTTGGTCACCGTGACGAGGTTGGTGCAGGCGTCCTGCAGGAACGCCCCGAAGCCATCGCCGAGCGCGTCGTTGAGGATGCGCCGGTCCTTGCCGCGGAGCTTGTCCTTGACCGAATTGCCGTAGTCGACGTTGTAGGGCGGATCGGTCCAGGCCATGTCGGCGAGGCTACCACCGAGCACCCGCTCGACATCCGAGAGCACCGTGGCGTCGCCGCATAGCACACGGTGGTCGCCGAGCAGCCAGAGGTCGCCGGGCTTGGAGATCGGCTCCACCGGCGGGTCCGGGGCCCCGTCCCCGGGGGCGCGCCCCTCCGCA